>ERZ1292623.2214-Hain-H51-01um-R1-2214-length-17729-cov-7_pt1 | contig 17729 bp, 23 predicted proteins | sample MGYA00564398_ERZ1292623 | MGnify/ENA primary metagenome ERZ1292623 (study PRJEB36523, sample SAMEA6512633) | groundwater metagenome | collected 2019-01-07 | study: AquaDiva: Metagenomics assemblies of 32 groundwater samples | reverse complement strand
AGGTATGGTTTTCTAAAACACCTCTTTTTTCCATATCTACTTATTCTTTGACATTTTCTAAAAACCCTTCAAACATTAATTTTATAAACTCAAAATAAAATATTTTTCTCATGGAAGTTAAAATTTACACTACTCAAAACTGTGTTTTCTGCAAAAAAACAAAAGAATTCTTCAAGGAACACAGCATAACCTATAAGGAAATAGACGTAGGAAAAGATGTTAAAGCAGCAAAAGAAATGATAGATAAATCAGGACAAATGGGTGTTCCTGTAATAGAAGTTGATGATGAAATACTAATTGGTTTTGACAAGCCTGCCTTAATAAAAGCTCTTAAAATAAAAGCTTAATTATAATTTTTCCATAAACGCTTTTCATAAAAGGGTTTTAAAATACTAAAAAAATCAGTAAAGCAAATAAAATAAAGCTTCCTAAGTCAGCAACAGAAGTTGTTATTGGAATTAATAAATCATCAGGATCTATTTTCTTCTTGTAAGCATATCTACCCCCGATTAAAGCAACACAAAATACAAGAAAAACAATAAATAAAGTAGTTGCCAGAACAACAAATATCATCTTTAAAGTAAAATCCCAGCTAAAGATAAATCCTTTTGACATTCCTACAAAAATAGATAAAAAAGTTGCATAAATCGCAGTTAAAATAAATACAAAAGTCAGTTGAAAAAATAATTTCCTCACTAGCCTGTTGTTCAGATTATCATGTCTTATTTTTCCAAGAGCTAAAAAAGTAGTTATTTTAGAAACTAATACTATTCCAGCATTTCCGATCATGCTCGCCATAGCAGGCAAGATAATCATTAAAGGCAAAAACATGGCAAATTTATCTTTAACACTTTCTAAACCAAGCCCCCCAATAGAACTCAGCAAACTCCCTACAATAAGAACTTTCAAGCTTTCTTTTATTATCTTGTCTGCCTTCATGCTAAAACTCCTGTTATAATAACCAAAGACAAAATACTGATTATGTCTCCAAAAGTTGTAACATAAGGCCCCATTATATCTTCTGGATCTAGTTTATGCTTGAAAATCCAGAAAGTTGTGTAAATTGTCATTGGTATTTCTATAAATGAGCTAAGAATAGAACTAAAAAGAGAAATTAAAATTAAGACAGGATTGCTAGTTCCTAAAAAAAAGTAGACAAAAAGATAAGAAATTAATCCTAAAACAAAACTGACAAAAAACAATAAGAAAAAGCTAGCTAAAACATTCTCCTTGATAAAATAAGATATCTCTTCTTTCTTTTTCAATTTTCCTAATAACAATAAATTAGACAATCTAGCAGATAAACTTCCATAAATATTGCCGTGCATTTCTAATAATCCAGGAAATAAAATAAACAATCCAGCAATTAAATTAAAACTCTCAGTTAATCCTAATAATAATGTTCCCCCAATAATCCCACCTGTTACAGCTAAAAACTCAGAAAAATAAATTTCCTCAAATTCCTTGTCTATTGTAGTTTTTCCAAGTATTCTCATTCATATACCTGCCTAAAAGAAATTTTGATTAAACTTTTCTTAAAGTATAAAAAAGAAAAAAAGAAAAAATTAGAGATTCTTTTTCACGTCCCTAATCACATTTTCTGCTTCTTTCTTTAGCCCTAATCCTAGACCAATTCCTAATGCCAATGCTACTCCTGCACCTAATGCAGCTACCACTACTAAAAATGTGTTCTCTAAAACAGTAACATCCACACCAATTTGTCTAAGTGAAACTAAAGCCACTACTAGTACTATTATCCATTTTAACACCTTAGCAGAAAACCTCATTCCTCTCAGGTTTGTGTGTTCTAAAACTTTGTGTTCCACAAAATGAGCACCGGCTAAACCCAATAAGAATACCACGACTGCCACCAATAACTGAGGCAACCATAACACAAAAGCATTTAACAATGCAGTTAAACTGCCTAAATTGACTAAAGACACTGCTTGCTCTAAGAAGATTATTATAACAAACCATTTTAATAATTCTCCCAGTAAAGCAGGTACATTTGTATGACCAATTGCTTTTGTTAGTTTGGCCTTTCTAAGGGCATCATCTAATTTTGTTTTTTCTAGTAAGACTCTTAAAGCATGACCTAAAATTGAAGCTACAAAAACACCTATAATCAGGACTAATATAGCACCGACTAAATTAGGCACTACTCGTACAGCTTCTAGCCATAACTGTTGTAAAGGATTTAAAATCGCTACTGTAGTTTCAGTAATTAAATTTGCCACAAAATGTCACCTCCTCTTTTAATTACAAATATAATTAAGAAATAATACTTTTCCACTATATAAAAACCTTTATAATCTACATATAATAGTAATTACATAATTCACTTTATAGTGATAGTATTATAATTCCTGCTCAATTCTCTTTAATTCTTGTAATTTCATTATTCTCTCTTTCCCATGAACTCCATATTTTACAAAGTCAAAATCAAAACCTACAGCAATATCCACATTAGAAATATCATTAGTTTCTCCTAAATTCTGCTCTAAAACAAGGCTTATGTCATTATTTTTGCAGAAATCAGCTATTTTCTTCAGCATTTTTAAGCTTCCAACTTCGTTTAATTTCAGTACGCAGCAATTAAAATACTTTGCATACTTTTTCAAGTTCTCTAAATCTCCGTTAAAAATCTTGTTCCCAGAAACATAACTGCTTTTTACCTTTTTCACCTCACTTATATTCTCCTTGTTTAGTGTATCTTCTAAATAATCTACATCAAACCTAGAAATTAACTTGTTTATTTCTTTTAAAAACTCATTTAAAGAAAAGCTCTGCTTTCCAACTTTATAATTTCCCTTGCCATAAATATTCTCAGAATTAAAGTTAACTCCCAAAGAAAACTCCACTCCTAGCTTTTTTGTAGTTTCCCCAATAACTTTTTCTAATAATAACAAAACACTCTCATTTTTTAGCTCTGTAACAAAACTTCCTTCATCTGTTCTTTCACTATTTTTTAACAAATTTCTTAATCTAGAATAAATAAAAGAATTTGCAAAATACCCGTCTGTAAATTTCTTTACTTTTGGCATAATAAAAAACTCCTGAAATCTCCTGCTTTTCTCAGTATAATTAGTTACAATGCAATTGCACATATGTTGGGGAACTTTGCTGAATCTCTTGCTTAGAAGTTTTAAAACATCATTGTTGCTTGCCATCTTTAGCAAGGCAAAATCCAAAGCAAGCAAAAAATTGCTCCCGATTTTCCCTAAGTTCCTTGTCCCGTCATAACTCAATAATAACTCCTCAATTTCAAAGACATCTTTTAAGTTGTTTACATCCCACCCATTTAAGCCCTTGTTCAAAATCTTGTTCAAAAAATTAATAGAAACATTAGGCATCTCTTTCATTATTGTATTTAAATTATCACTTCCAGCACTTCCTGAAAATTCATTATTTATAGTAACCTGAATGCAGCTTTCATTTCTGGAATTAGATATTAGCTCTAAATCAACATTCCTGACTTTCATCAAAAATACTGGGCTAAAACAGTATTAAAAGATTTATTTAGTGCATTATAATTAATAAAGAACTAAACACTTGCAATAAATCTCTTTGGTAGTGGTCTTTTAATTGTAATAGGTAAAATACCTTTTTTGAATTCTTCCTTGGCTATTTCAATAGGGTTAAAATTAATTTTCTGTAAAAATTCTTCTGTAATTTTAATTAATAATGGACTTCCCATTGTAATTTGTAAAGCCCTAGCCCCAATAATTCTGGCCATCTCATATTTTGTATACTTCATCTTCTCCATTTTTACTTTTCCTTAACACTTTTCTCTAAAATTTTTCTTAATTCCTTTCCTTTCTTAATGCTTATTTCTATCATTTTGTCCACATCTTCATTAGTCAAGGGTTCTTTCCCGCCTTTCTGTAATGCACAAACTCTTCCATCTTCCAAAGTTGTAACAGTTAATCTTGAGTCAGCAGTACTTTCTTCATCTAAAGTAGGGTCAACTAAAATCTTGTCCTTGATTTTAACAACAGTTATTGGAATTGGCAGTTCTTTTAAGCTTAATCCTTTGGTTGTTCTTTCTTCATAAAGAATTTTATCATTTTTCTCATCATACTTGGGAAGTTTTGCATCTTTCAAGGCAGCCAATGCACATAATCCAATAGCATCAGCCAAATTTCCTTCATCATTCATGCTGTAAACATCAATTATAACAGCCCATGCTTTTTCTTCTTTCTTAATGCACAATCCTTTGAAATCAATAGCACCGCTCTCTCTCAACCCCCTGTCAACAACAGCTCTTGCTAATTCAACAGCTTTTATACTAGGTGGTCCTGACTCAAAATCAGGGGAACTTAAAGGAAGTAATTCAACTCCAGCCATTATTGTTCCTTTGTCAGGCTGGTCAGGATAAGGTGTAATTACCTCAAATTTCACGCCAGCAACTACTTCTGTATTTCCAAACTTTACTCTAGCGCTTCCTTCAGCAGACTTAGGGCTTATTCCACATTCAATGGAAATATCTTTTCTTAATTCATCAAACTTCCTTCCATCTAATCTCTGATCTTTTTCCAATAATGCATGAATATGTTTTTGTAATATGTTCATATTTGATACTTCTCCATTAATGCTTTTTTCTGCACATCATAAATTTTGTTGCATGCTTCTTTAGCAATTTCCAAAACTTTCAATAATTGTTCTTTTGAACAAATTCCATCCATTTGCAATAAAGTAATTTTTCCAGTCTTGGGCATCATAGCAACTGGTATATCAGCAACCTCTCCTTCAACTTCATAATCTTCTTCTTCCTTATCTAAATCAACAACTAATTTATCTTCAATTCTTCCAACAGAAACAGCAGAAACTAAGTCTTTCATTGGAAATCCAGCATCTGCCAATGCCAAAGCAGCTGCACATATTCCAGCGCATCTTGTTCCAGCATCGCTTTGCAATATTTCAACAAAAACATCAACAACAGCTCCCGGATATTCTGATAAATCCAAAACAGGGTTTAAAGAATTCTCAGTTATCATTGAAATTTCCTTGCTTCTTCTTGATCCACCTGGCCTTACTCTTTCTCCGCTTCCTGAAAAACTCATCATATTGTAATTGCATCTTAAAATTCCTCTTGAAGGGTCTTGTAAAAACTTTGGATATAATTCTCTTGGACCATAAACAGCAGCTAATGCAATTGTCTTTCCTATCCTGAACATTGCACTTCCGTCTGCTCTCCTGATTATTCCAACTTTTGCCTCAATTTCTCTTATTTCATCAAATTTTCTTCCATCAGGCCTTTTCTTGTACATTTTCTTTCATCCCTTGCATTCTTTTCTCTAAAAATTCTTTTACTTTTTCAGTTAAATTGCTTGTTTGTGTTTTCTCAGCTATCATCTCAATAGCTTCAACAGCAACTAACTCATTTGTTCCATTTTCACCATTAATCCATATTAAACCATTCTGCCCTACCATTATCTTGCAGTTAGTTAATTCTTTTACCATTGATATCATGCTTCCTTCTTTTCCAATTACTCTTGGCACCTTGACAGAACTCACTTTAATTATTCTTCCTTCTGATAATTTTCTTAAGCCAGGCCCTCTCATTGTTAAGTCAATTAATTTTTGCTTTGAAACATTGTAAATTTTTGCAACAATCAGGTCACCTAAATCATAGTATTGTGAAATATCAGTCCCTCTTTCAATATAATCAACACTTATTTCCTTAGAACTTAAAACAGCATCATTAGCATACCCAATATCAACAAACCAGTTTGAAAAATTCATATCCTTAATTTTACCTATAACAGTATCTCCTCTTTTAGGTATATATCTCCCATTTAAAGGAATAATCTTGATTAATCTTCCATTAATAGAAACACTCCCTAATTGAGTTGCAATTATCTTGTCACTGTCTCTGTAAGTTCCTGTTGCAGGCAAGAAATCCATTCCAGTAGCTAATTCTTGTCCTGGAATCACAATGTCCTTGTCTTTAATTAACAATTCTCCCATTTTCTCTATATATTCTTTCCTTCTTTTTGTTAACTTTTTTCAAAAAGTTATTTTGATTAAACTTTTTCTTAAAAGTTTATGAGAATAAGCTTAATTTTATTCAGCTTTTCTTCTCTCGTCAATAAATTCTAATAAAAAACCACTATATAAATCTTTCTATGTTAACTCCTTAGTAATAACAAATCATAGTATCTTAGAACTAACTTCCCCATGGCACACATTGTTAATTTCTGAAAAAAACTCATCTATAATCCCAGCAGGAATTTCAATAACAGCATCTAAACTGCCGTCATTTCTCCATTCATTTCTAAGCATCTTTCCGTAATTTTTCAAAACTCTGAAACTAGCTCCAGAATATTTTGCAGGAATTACTAATTCTATCCTTTTAGTCTCAAACTTAATTGGTATAATAACTCTTAATTTGTCCACAACACTGTCAATTTGTTCCTCAGCACTCTTGTTTTCATCTACTCTTACTTTAGCTTCCTCCATCGCACTCTGAATTCTTTGTGGTGGATGTGGTAACCCAGTTTTGCTGTCAACGCAATTTCTGTGAATTAAATTTATAATTTTCTTTACTTTTTCCTCTCTTCCTTGGTCCCTTATTTCCTTGCTGACTTGTATCTCTCCCTCTTTTAAAATTACTTTGACAACTTCATTAACATCTGTAGTTTCAAAAACAGCCATTAAGTCACTTTCTTTTACTCTCTCCCCTTTCCTGTTGTCCTTGTATATAATGTCGCTGGCTAAAATATCATATAAAGAAACATTTTTTCCTTTCCTAAATTCTAAAGCTTTCTCGCAGTCTACTAAAATCTCAAATACTTTCCCATCCCGTTTAAATCTCGCCACTACAGCTTTGTCAATGCTTACCATTTTAACCCCCATAGGAGATGATAAGAACCTTGGTTCTTATTTTTGCTTAAGCTTTTTCTGAAAAAGCTTATTTTAATTTTAGTAAATCCTGCTTTTTAATTCTTGTAAAAGCTTTCTCATTAGTTTTTATAAAAGCCCCGTCTATTCTGTTAATGTCAAAATCCTTTCCTAAAAATTTCTTCAAAGCCCTTATTGCTAATTTTAATCCTTCTTCTAAATCAATGTTTTCTTTGTATTCTTTGTCAAACACTTCCTTGATATCAGAGTCTCCTTCTCCAATAGCAGTAGCCTTAAACTCAAAAAAAATTCCAGTTGGATCTGTCACAAACAACTTTGCACCATCCTTGTCCACACCTGCAAATAAAATAGAAACACCAAATGGTCTTGCTCCACCAACTTGCGTGTAAGCCTGCTTAATGTTGCTGATGTCTTTTACAATGTCATTGACATTAATCGGTTCATCATAAGTTACTTTGTGCTGTTGTGCAACTACTTGTGCTCTTTCAATTAAAATTCTTCCATCACTTAAAATTCCAGATGCACTTGCACCAATATGTTCATCTACCTGGTAAACTTTCTCAATGCTTGTTGGAACAACTAATTTGTCTGTAACTCTCTTGTCAGCAACTAATAAAACTCCGTCTCTGCACACAACACCTAAAGTGCTTGATCCTTGTTTAACAGTTTTTTTAGCATATTCAACTTGTAATAATCTTCCGTCTGGGCTGAACATAATACTAGTTCTGTCATAACCCATTGCTTGATGACTCATATCTGGTTGCATTTAAACATCCTCCTTTAATTTCCTTAAGACTCCAGAAACTTTAGTGCATTCTACTTTAATTTCCTTGTCATTATAATTATTTATCAAGGCTAAAGCCATTTTCACCTCATCAACATGCTTATTGTTTACTCTTATAATACCTTTGTTTCCATTATGATTTAATATTCTTGCTCCAGCTTTTCCCATTCCTAGCTCGCCTATAAACCTTTTTATCATGCTATATAAAAACTCCTTTTCTACAAAACCACCTATAACTCTGTACTCTATATATCTCTTTCTCTCTCTTAAACTAGGCAGTAAAATCTTAATTTTATTCACCTTAGAAAGCTTTTAGCTTCTTCTTTTAAAGCTTATTTACTTAAACAATATATAAATTTTACTATAAAAAATTTTATCAACCCTAAAACCATAAAAAAACCATGCAGATTCTCCCAGTATCTCACGAGCCAGATGAAATTAAAAAAAGGTTAGAAGAACAACTCTCATTACTTCCAGAAGGAGCAATTAAAGGTTTAGGCAAAGCAGTTATGTCTTTTACAAGATGGCAAGTAGACGAAAAGGAAGAAACAGTACTTAAAATAAAGCCAGATAATGGCTCTAAAATAGAAGTAAATATTCCAGCTGAAGCAATGTACATAGATGCTCATCCAGATTCAACAGCTTTCCAATATAAAGGAAAGGGCTATTTGATTTTTCACCAGTAAAGTTAAAAACAAAAGATTTGTAGTTTTTTGATTAAAATGCCAGACTGGATAGTTCACATTGCAATAGCTTTAGTAATATCCTTAGTTTTTAAAATTAAAAACTGGAAACTAGTTATTCTTGGTTCTGTTCTTCCAGACTTGCCAAGAGTTCTATTAATTATTTTAACATACCTTGATTTTAATGAAATAAATTCCTTTCTTATTCTGGAACCCTTGCACACTCCTTTCATAACTGTTCTTGAATCTTTAGCAATAGCATTAATTTTCAAAAATCCTTTGCAGAATTTTCTTTTAATATACTTGGGTGTAATTACGCATTTATTTTCAGACTTTCTCCAGTTCGCAGGAAAATTCGGGCATTTAATGTTATATCCATTTTCATACAAGCAATTTTCTATGGGCTTGTTTTATGGCGGTCATGTAATATACCCGATAATTGGTTTAATAGTCTTAATAATTTCATTTTACTTTTTAAAAAACAAAAAAAACAATTTGGAATTAAATAAGAAATTTTACCTTTCCATAGTCCCATTAATAATAATTTTAATTTTCATGTTCTCAACTCCTGGCAAAATATTGGAAAACAATGTCCACGGCACTGACTTTTTATTAAATCCAGATAAATACAACAATGAAGAAGTCAGCTTGTATCATGTAAAAGTTGTTTCCCTAAATGCAGTTGAAGAAATGTCCCACTTAGTAAAAATAGAAACAAAGGAGAATTTAAAATTAAACTCCTTTATAACAGTCTCAGGAATATACAAAGACAATAAAATTTATGTAAATGATATTTTCCATAACACTGAAACTAAATTATACTCTTCTTTCCTTGGCTTGTTTATTTTTATTTTCTTAATTTTTAAAAAGAATGACTAAGCTAATTTTTTGTAAGTTTCCTCTAGATCAATTGTTGCCTGATTGATTTTTGAATTAAAAATAATGCTCATTAATTCGTCTCTGCAGTTTGGCCCAAGGATATTGTTTAAGTCATCATATATTTTTGCTAATAATTCTCTCAGTTTCAATGCAATAGTTGGCAGTAATTTTTCTTTTATTTTTGTTAATGCAATCTCATCATCTCCGACAGTATACTTGGTAAGTTCACCCTCTATTTCTACTTTTAATCTGCTAATTTCTTTTAGTTCTTTTTTTGCAAATTTTCGTAAGTCACTTATTGTTTTGTCTATTATTGGCCTTGTTCTGTATCCATTTTCCAGTTTTTCCTTGGTAATTAATTTATAAAACTCTTTGTCAACGAGATTAACATATATGCTTTCAAACAAATATTTAATTTCTTCTTCAAAATCTTTGGAAAAAGCTCTTTTCAAGTAATTAAATTTTTTAAGATATGTCGTTTTTTCCTTAGCTTCTTTTGTTGCAGCCATAATTTTTTGTAAATTTTTATTTATTTAAATTTACCCCCTCCTTTTTCTCTTGAACATGTAAAATACAAAAATCAAGATAAATAATAATCCCAAAATTCCTGCCCCATAACTGGTAATTGCTCCCTTGTAAACGCTAAATCCAGTTATTCCTTTAGCCCCTTTCTCGCTTTCTAGCAATTTCACAATGCTTATAGTTGCCTCCCCGTCCAATAAACCTTGAAGTTTTACTTTAACATCATTGCCTTCATCATCATCTATGTCAGCTTCCTTCTCCTCATTTAATTTCAAAGTTAATTTAACTATCTTTGAATTCAAAGTTATGTCAGCCTCGTTTTCTCTTACTTCATCCAAAGTAATTTTATGCTCATTATTTTCTAATATAAACCCAATGCTCTCCCCTTTTATTATGCTAATTACCTTTTCTTCATTGTCTATATTTGGTTTATCAACAACAATTTTTACACTAGTTTCAGTAGCCTGAACACTAGCTGTCTCTTCCTTAGTTTTTTCAAGTAAATCAGTATTGTCAAATTCAGATACAGTTCCAGTTCCCCCTCCTGTAGGAGTTCCTCCTCCACCAGACCCGCCACCACCACCAGAACTAGTTGTGCAGGCGCTAGTAACAAAAGCACAGCTGCTTGAACAGCTTAATGTCCCCCCTGTAAATCCTTGTGTAGAGCATGTTTTTCCACTTAAATCAGTTCCATCACAACTTTCATCAGTTTCCTTTATATTATTCCCACAAATAACTTTGTCATTAACAGTTACACTCCAGTTGACAGATGTATTTTGTTTTCCATCACCAACAACCAGACTTAAATTATAAACTCCAGCTTCAGTATAGTTAGGGCTGAAAGTGTAATTTTGCAAAGTGCTTTTCTCCGTGCTCCCCAATAACCAGTAATAACTTACTGCATCATTGTCTAAATCATTGGAAGAATGGTTAAAGCTTAAGTTGCCTCCTTCATCAATTATCTGCGTTAAATTACTTGGCAAATAAGATGTTATGTTTGGCTTGTTGTTAATTAACACAGTTAAACTTTTGTTGTCTCCATAGCCATATTCATTATTTACATCATTCACTAAACAATTCCAGTTGAATTTAATGTTGCTCGAATTAAATGCAAAAATACTATAATTATTTACTCCAGTAATTTCCTTTGTCTGGTTTATCTTAAACACTCCCGTTACATTATGAAGCAAACTCATGTTCTTTAAGCCAACTGATGAAGTTGCAGAACAGTTAAAAATAATTACGCCGTCAACATCAACAAAATTATCACTAGGAGAATTTAAAGTTAATATAGGCAGGCTCGTGTTAACAGAAAAAATTACACTTGTTAAATTCACATTTCCTTTTGTGTCATTAGAATAAAATGTCAGATTGTGGCTTCCATTCCCAACATTAAAGCTTGTGTTTCCCTTTAAAATTATGTTATCTCCATTATTCAAGCTATACCATGAAGAATTAAAATTAACATCAGTTGAACTAAAATTAAATGTAATATTCCCGGTTTTGTAAGTTTTGTTTTCAGGATAGCTTATTTTTATATCAGGACCAAAATTGTCTAAATCCAGTAAAGCTTTGTAAATATCTATATTTTTGTAAATTATTCCTGTAACACTGTCATTTACACTAATTCCTGTCCTGTTAAATAATTCTTCAATCTGATAATTTTTCATCTTGCTGTTATTCTCGTCTCTCAAATATTGTTGAATTAAAGCAAAAGCTCCAGCAACATGAGGCGCAGCCATTGAAGTCCCGTCACATTCCATTATTCCTCCTGAACAAGTGCAAGAACTCAAGCAAGTTCCCCCATAAGCCAAAGATTTAATATCAGTTCCAGGCCCCATTAACAAAGTCATGTTATTCCTGTTTCCGTAACTGGCTATGCTAAAATCATCATTTATCGCACCAACACTAGTGACATTTGTCAAGCAAGATGGTAGTCCAATATGGGTAAAATTTCCACTACTCATTGTTCCATCTCCATTATTCCCAGAAGAAGCAATCACACTAATGTTTTTTCCAACAGCATTATCTACAACAGTTTTCATTAAATTAGCATTGCAGTCAGTGCTGGAATCGCAAGCACTGTTAAAAGTCCCGCAGCTCAAACTCATTGTAATAACGCTTATATTATATATTGTCGAATTGTCAATGCACCATTGTATGCCGTTAATAACATCACTTATAGACCCACCGCCACTAGAATCAAGAACTTTTAATGCTAGGATGTTTGCTTCTGGAGCCACCCCAGTTACACTTCCATTTCCAGCAACTATGCCAGCAACATGAGTTCCATGTCCATTGTCATCCATTGGATTAGTGTCAGCATTTACATAATCATATCCAGCTAAAACTCTTTTCCCTAATCCTCCAAAACTAGACAAAGAATAATTAACTCCAGTGTCTAAAACACATACTCCAATATCTTTCCCAGTCAAATTAAAGCTTCCCTTGACTCTTAAATTGTTCACAAGAGAAGAATTAATCATCTTAACGCTCTGGTTTAATGCAATTCTAACTTTGTAATCAAAATAAATCCCTTTAACATTATTATTTTGTTTTAATCTTTCTAATCCTTCTTTGCTTATTTTTCCAGCAGCAATCTTGGAATGATCAAAATACTCCCCCTCAAACTCATTACCATCTAAATTATCAATTACGCTGTTTGCACTAAATTCATTATTCAATAATTTGCTCTTTTCAGAAAAAGTTATTATTACCTCTACATCTTTATTTTCCAAAAGTTCTTCTTCAACTTTTTCATCAACATCAACACCGTAAGCTAAAGAAACTAACAATAAAGTAAATAATAAAAATAATTTCATCCTCATTTTAATATCTTTATTTTCCCCTCTTTTTTCCTGAAATTTAAAGCATCTTTAACTTCTTTTCCATTCATTCCAATTACATTCCCAAAACTTATTAACTCACTCCTGTTCTTAACTTCATTCTCTTTTAAGGCAAAACTCCCTAAAACCATTTTAACTTTGAATTTTCTGCATAAAAAAACATTCTGCATCATTCTTCCTAAAACAATTTCCTTGTTTTTTGAATTCATTAAATCACTAAAACTAAATCCAATTGCAACTTCATTCTTCTTAGCTAATTTGCACAAAACGTGGTTTAGTCCAGAGTTCCTGAAATGAATAAAGTCTTTCTCCCTGTTAAATTCCGGGCTTAATAAAATATCAGTTCTTTTAATTTCCAAAGCAGTTCTGTTAACTTCATCATCCCCCCCTTTTACAATACATAATCCTCTTGAATCATTAATTTTTTTCTTCAGATATTTTTGATTTTTACAAATAATTAAATCAGCATAATTTAAACTAGAATTCCCAAGCTCTCTTTTAAGCACAAAATCCATTAATATTGTAAGAGATATCTGATTTTTAAAGATTCTTATGAAACAGGATAGGGTTTTATAGGGGTTAAAGCTGCTAAAGTAAACGCACTATTGCAGTTTACACAATTATATAAGAATAAAGCTTTTTCACCATATTTAGCTAAAAGAAATTCATTAATTTCTGGGGTATTCGTTATCATAGCCCTATTAAATCCAATATAAATAAAATCTGATCCCTTCTCTTCACAAGAAATACAATCTGCCTTTACATTTTTTTCTAAAGGTTCTTTCACTGTTCTGGTATCACTGCTCATATAAAAATGGCAAAAAAGTGTCTTTATAAAGCTAATTATTTTAAGAAAAACCATGAAACCAATCAAAAAAGTATTAATAGATGAAAAAGGAAACAGGCATTTTTGGTCTCAGGGAGACCTTCAAACAGACTTAGGAATATTAAAGGAAGAAGATATAAAAAATTCTTCTGGAAAAATTAAGTCTCATTTAAAAAAAGATTTCATAATTTTTGACGCAAACTTCATAGATAAACTGGAAAAATTAAAAAGAGGTCCAGCCATAATTACAAAAAAAGACATTGGTTATATCATAGCTTCAACTGGTCTTCATAGAAACTCAAAAGTCTTAGACGCAGGAACTGGTTCTGGATTTTTGACTTTGTTTCTTTCAAGAATCACTCTAAATATTGTGACTTATGAAAAAAATCCTGAATTCCTGGATATTGCAAAAAAGAATTTCAAAGACTTAGGTATAGAAATAGAAATAAAGCAAAAAGATATTTATCAGGGAATAGATGAAAAAAATCTTGACTTAATAGTTCTAGATCTGCCAGAACCTTGGGAAGTTCTTGATCATGCAAAAAAATCTTTGAGAAACGGCCAGTTTTTAGTCTGCTACCTCCCAACAATATCTCAAGTAATAAAATTAGTCGAAAAGTCAAAAGACAAATTCCTTCTTGAAGAAGTTGCAGAATTATTAAAAAGAGAATGGCACATTGAAGGCCTAAAAGTTCGTCCTAAATCTCAAATGATAGCTCACACAGCTTTCCTTGTTTTCTTGAGAAATTTCTAATACTTTCTTCTTTTTTCTGGTCTTTCTAAAAAAGAAGTAGCTAAAGTATAAAAAGCATAAACAAAAAGCGCAAATTCTCCAATTCTCCTAAAAAAAGAAATATCTTCATCAATCGGTTCTTTTGGTCTTTCTTGTGGCTGTGCTTCTGCTTGTCTTCTTAACTTATAAACAAAATCATCAAACTCTCTTTCAAAAGGAGCATCTGCTAATTTGTCTCTTTCCTCTTTAACTCTCATAATTTCCAATTCCTTTTGCCCTAATAAATATTCTAAATGTAAAATTTTTGCTTCCTCATCAGTCAAGTAAAATTCTAAAGAATGTTTTAATGGTAGGTCTCTTGTTTTATCTCCTGTTTCTCTTGCTTTCTTCCTTTCTTTTGTCCAGTCTCTATACAGCATACTGTAAAAAAATTTACTTTCTTTTTAATTATTTTGACCTAAAAATTAAATTATTTAAGAAAGTGACATATCTATGTCAATAATTAAATTATATCACAATAAATCCTTTTAATAACAAAAAAATAATAAGCTTGTGTTAAATGGAAATATTGAAATAAGATTATTCTTGCCAGACGAAGGCCTAGCACAAAAAGAACTTGAGAGAGTTGTAAAAGACTTAGAATTAATGAAAAGAATTGCTTTCACAATTAAAGGAAAAACAGAGGATATAAAAGGCGAAAGAAGAGTTTATGCTCTCCATAGGCAAGGAAAACTCGCAGGTTACAGAATTGAAGATGTTGAATTTATTCCTGACAGGTTTGATCCTCAGCATTTTTTTCATTATTCAGAAGGCAGAAAAGAAATCACTTTAGAAGACTTAGATGAAATTAATAGAACACAAGAAGAATTAAAGCAAAAACCCTATCCTGCTTAAAATCTTGTCAACTTCTTCATGCAGTTCTGTTAGGCTTTTATTGTTAATAATTGTAAATTCCGCATTATCATAGCAGTCCTGCATTTTTTGTAAAGTTCCAATTCCATATCTTTCATTATTCTCAATTCTTTTAAAATCTTCAAAAGTGTAATTTTTTTCAGAAATTCTCATTCTTCCAGCTGCTCTTTTATATCTTATTTCAATTGGGGCATCAACAAAAATTAAATAAAAATTATTACTTTTCTTTAATTCATTAACTTCTTCAATTAATCTTAAGCTGCTTACAACAGCTGATTTTACTTTGTCTTTTTTTATCTGTTCAAAAGTTCTTTTTCCTAAAATTCCTTTTCCAAACTCAGTTCTTAATTTATCACCTATCACAATACCCAAATTTTCTCGCGTTTCTGGTAATTTTAATTTTCTAGCCTCTTTTCTTAATTCATCAGAACAAGAATAGTGTTTGAATCCCTTAGAAATTAAATATTTAGCAACTTCATCTTTTCCAGAACTTTGTGTTCCTGTTACACCTATAATTAGCATAAGAAAATTTGAAAAAATAAGAATATAAATTTACCTATCTCTGTATGGAGCAACAGTATTCTCACCAAGATTGTCCTAAAATGCAAAAACATTTTCAGAAACATTTAAAAACTCATTTTACCTAGCCTAAGTAAACGCTTATTCTACTTAAACTAGGTTAATTAAAATAAAATATAGGAGTTTAAAAAGCTTCCGTTTAAAGAGCTTTTTATAAAAATATAAGAAAAATGACAAAAAAATACGTAGTAGACACATCTGCTATTATAGAAAAGGTAGTGTCTCAATTACATAAAGAAAAGAAAATAGAAGGAACTATAATAATACCAAATGCAGTAGTTGCAGAACTGGAAAATCAAGCAAATAAAGGTCTGGAGATAGGTTTTATTGGTTTGGAAGAAATTCAGGATATTAGAAAATTAAATTTCAAAATAGAATTTTTAGGAGAAAGGCCTAATGAATTTCAAATTAGGCAGGCTAAATCTGGAGAAATTGATGCTTTAATAAGGGAAATTGCAAATAATGAAAAAGCAATTTTAATTACAGCTGATAAAGTTCAGTCAGAATCAGGAAAAGCTTTTGGTTTAGAAGTTATCTATTTAGCCCAAAAAGAACTTACTGAAAAAATAGAAATTGAAAAATACTTTGATGAAACTACAATGTCTGTTCATTTAAAGGAAAAATGCTATCCATTTGGAAAGAAAGGTTTGCCAGGACAATGGAAACTTGAAAAAATCGACAATGAAATTCTGACACCTGAAAAAGTGCAGGAATATGTCAAAGAAATTATAGAAAGGTCAAGAATAGATGAAGACTCTTTTGTTGAAATCTCAAGAAGAGGTTCAACAATAGTCCAGTACAAAAATTACAGAATTGTTATTGTTAAACCACCTGTTTCAGATGGATGGGAAATTACAATTGTAAGACCTATTAAAAAATTAAATTTGGAAGATTATAAAATTCAGCCAAATTTATTGGAAAAATTAAAAGAAGCAAGAGGAGTTATAATTGCTGGTGAAACAGGATCTGGAAAATCAACAATAGCTCAGGCATTGGCTGAAGATTATTCAAAATCTGGAAAAATAACAAAAACAGTGGAATCACCGAGAGATCTTCAATTAAATGATAATATCACTCAGTATTCTAAAAACTTTACAAACAGCGAGGAAATCCATGACATCTTGTTCTTGTCTCGTCCAGATTACATTGTCTTTGATGAAATGAGAGACACTCCAGATTTCCAATTATACATAGATATTAGATTAGCTGGTTCAAATGTTCTTGGTGTTTTGCACTCAGCAACACCAATAGATGCAGTTCAAAGATTTATCAGAAGACTTGATACTGGTATGATTCCAAGTGTAGTTGACACTATCTTATATATAGAAAAAGGAAAAATTGCAAAAGTGTTAACTTTGAGAATGCTTGTGAAAGTTCCAACTGGCATGACAGAATCTGATTTATCAAGACCAATTGTAGAAGTAAGAGACTTTGAAAATGATAGATTAGAATATGAAATTTACAGTTATGGTGAGGAAACTGTTGTAATTCCAGTTTCAAAAGAAAAGAAAAAAGCTGGGAAAGATAGGTTAGCTGAAAAGTCCATTAGAGAAGAAATTCTAAACTATACTGATCAAGTAAATGTAGACTTAATTTCTGATAACAGAGCAGTAATTTACATACCAATTGATGCAATATCAAGAGTTATAGGAACAAAAGGAAAAACCATTGAAAAAATAGAAAACAAATTAGGAATTGGAATAGAAGTCAAGGAATTAAAAAGAGAGAAAAAATCAATAAGGTTCCAAGTTGATGAAGACGGGAAATTTTTAAGGATTTTTACTGATAAAAACAAGGATGTTGAAATATTTATCGATAATGAATTTCTATTGACAGCAATTTCTTCTAAAAAAGGAGAAATCAGGATTGCCAAAGAAAGTAATTTCGGAAGAGATATAATGTCAGCCTTAAACAAACAAAAAACAATTGACTTAAGAGCATAACTTTAAAATCTCTTTTTTCCTTTATTTTTCATAGTCTTTTTGATTAAACTTTTTAGAAAAAAGTTTAAGGGCCTGTAGCTCAGTTTGGATTCGAAAGACAAAAAGAGCACGGCACTCCTAATGCCGGGGTCGAGGGTTCAAATCCTTCCAGGCCCGAT
>ERZ1292623.2211-Hain-H51-01um-R1-2211-length-17743-cov-6_pt1 | contig 17743 bp, 17 predicted proteins | sample MGYA00564398_ERZ1292623 | MGnify/ENA primary metagenome ERZ1292623 (study PRJEB36523, sample SAMEA6512633) | groundwater metagenome | collected 2019-01-07 | study: AquaDiva: Metagenomics assemblies of 32 groundwater samples | reverse complement strand
ATGGCCCAGTGTGGCGGTGGAAGTTCGCCAACAATCACACCTGTCTTCATTCCGACACAGACTCCACTTCGTCCGACGATTGCTCCAACAGTGATCCCGTCGGTTCCGATTATGACGCCGACGAGAGTGGCAACAACTGCGTTACCGTTAACGTCCACACCAATTCCAACTTTCTCGCCCACACCAACAACCTCGCCAACAGCTGGTCCACTTGTTTTCCGTGACGACTTCAATCGTCCGGACGCGCCAATGGCGGGCAATGGTTGGGTGGACAGTAATCCATCTCTGTCTATTTCAGGGAATCGTCTTATAGGCGCGGGTTTCGCGACACACGATCTGCCGTTTGAGTTTCCCATCCGTTTTCAGGTTCGTTTTGATGGCGGTGGATGCGGCGCGCAAGGTGGTAGCGTTGATCACTTTGATCAAGAGATAGCCATTCTCACTGATCGTTACGGGTCCGGCGGGTATGGCCTCCAGATTTTCAAGGCGGATCAAAATATCTTCAACTCCCAGATCGTGCTAATGAACGGTCCATTCCAACTGGCGCGGGTTTATTCCTCGATTGATTTCGTGGGTAGTGTGAATCTTGATGCCACGATTTCAAGTGACGGCACTGTTCAGGGCACGGTGGAAAGTCAGGGGAGGCAGGCTCTATTTTCCTTCGGAGCGCAGAGTATGGATGTACGAGGAACTTCCTTGTTTTTAAGAAGTTTTTCGTACTGTCCAGCGAATCCTTCTGGCTTTGATAATGTTATAGTCGAAGCTCGAAATCCTAATACTCCTACTCCGGTAGCGACTGCGACGTATTTTCTTCCAACTTCGACCGTAACACCGACTGCGACTATGGTGCCGACGGAGACGCCGACTGCACCTGCTTCAACGGCGACCGCTACTCCTTCGTCATCTTTTTCGCCAACGGCCACGCTGACCGCAATTCCCACGCGAATCCCGACGCGCACATGGAGTTTGACGGCAACGCCAATGTCAACGAGCACGGTCACGCCTTCGGCAACACTAGTGGATACCGAGACACCGATCCCCACTCCAACCTTAGTATCCACGAACACTCCGAGTTTTACGTCAACTCCTGTTCCGACAAGTGCGTGGACTGCGACAGAAACGGTGGTCCCGCCGACAGGGACTTCTACTCCTACGTTTTCTCCGGTTTTCACGGCGACTTCGATACCGTCTTCTACTCCGTCAACTGTGCCGAGTACAAGGACGCCAACTCCGATTGTGTTCACGCCAACTGTGGTTCCAACGAACACGATCAGTGGTACGCCGACTTTAGCGGCAACGGAAACGTTAATACCAAGTGTCACACCGACACCGACACCGGATAGTTGTTGTCGAGTCCATGACTCTCCTGGATGCGCTCCATCAGCTTGTGCTCTGGCAGTGTACAAGTTGGTGAATCCGGAGATGAAGACGCGGAACTGCTTTGTGGTGGATCCGTTAAATCCGGACTGGTCTCGGGGATGTGTAAATGCGGCTTTGTCTCTTCCCGATGTATGTATATGTGTGCCAACACGTATCCCGACGCCCACACCTGTTGTTTTCACACCAACACCTAGTCCAACGGCAACACCAACAATTACACCATTTCTTCAGAATAACTGTTGTGCTACTCATGCCGGTCCGGGTTGCAGTATTCAAGTTTGTACCGAGGCAGTATGTGCGATTGATTCCTATTGTTGCGGAGCCCATCAGGGCTTTTGGGATCAGTCCTGCGTTAACATGGCCAGAGGCCTCTTTCTGGCTCTCTGCGGATCTTAAATCTCAAACACCTGGAGAAAATTCAGGTGTTTTTTATATCTATAGGGGTTGACAAATTCATTTTTGTTGTTTATAATTAATAACAACAAATCAATAGAGTATAATTAACCTATGAATCCCGTTAGAAGTTACCCACCTATGATCAACGCTATCAAATGTTCACATTCATACCCAAAACAAAAGGCCGTCAGTATAAAAAACGGAAATAACATTTCCTATTTCTAACGGGATGAATATTGAAGGCGTTTTGCGAAAATCAGGCTTTTCCGAGAAAGAAGCGGAAGTTTATCTCTCGCTTTTAAAATTAGGGTCTTCTATCGTAAGCGATATCGCCAAAAAATCCGGGATTAATCGCAGTACGACCTATGTCATTTTGGATGCCTTAGCGAAGCGCGGCTTGGTGAGTATCACCGAACGTCGGGGCGTGAAGGTGTATAACTCTATTTCTCCCGAACAACTGGTTCAGTACTTAGAAAATAATGCTAAACAGTTCTCTGAACTTGCGAGCACTGCCAAGGAACTTTTACCGAAGATCAAAGTTGAGACAGCTAAACAGCGCTTAGAAACAACTCCCAAAGTCCAACTCTTTGAAGGCGAAGAAGGCATGCGTACGGTCTATGAGGATGCATTGAGTTCTTTAGAAACCATTCGCTCCTATGCCTCAAAAGCTTCAGATGAAGAAACTGCGCCGGAAAAATACTACGATCGGTTGGTCAAGAAAAACATCAAAGTAAAAATGCTTTTCCCGGAAACCTTGGCAATTCAGGAGCTGACCAAAGGAATGCGTCCGGCCCAGCTTCCCGCATTTTCGCAGGATATCAGTGTCTATGACAATAAAATCGTTTTTATGTCGCCGATCAATAAATTTGCCCTTGTGATCGAAAGTAAAGAACTCGCCGACGCCCTGAAAAAAGCCTTTGACCTGTCTTGGGAGGAAGCAAAAAGATCGAAAAAACCATTCGGAAGCGGGCTTGCGCTAGGAAGTGCATAAATTCTAATGGTAGTAACCACAACAGCGATTGCTTTTATCGTTTTGTCTGCTGGATTAGGTTTTTGCGGCTGGTGGTTTTTGCGGGCGTTTCGTAAATCGGGAGGATTGAAAAACAATCAAAAAATCGGATTTCTTTTATCGCTTTTTTTTCTGGGTTTTAGTTTGCATAGCTTTGTAGTCGGATTGAGTGGATTATTTTTTCCATACTCAGAAATTTATTTTTCCCTTCTAGTTTTTACTCACAGCCTTTTAGGTTTATTAGCTCTATTGGGTGTGTCTATGATTTACCATATATTTTTACCTAAATCATCGGTTTATTCAGCTCTGCTCCCAGTATTTTTTTTAGGTGTACTAACAATTTTTATAACTGTATTGATTCATCCAGAACCAACGATTACTGGAGGTAATAGTCTAGACTTTAATCTTGGTCCAATATTATCGTTTTGCGTTTGGATCCTTTCTTTAATTAGTATAGGTATGCCGCTGATTGTTTTTAGTCGACTTTTTCTATTCTCTAAAGATGTGGAACTTAAGATTCTCTCATTGCTGATATCTGTTTTAGCATTTTTGGGTATTTTCAACGTTTCCATTCAACTTTTGAAATTTCTTGATATATCGGAAAATGTTCGATCGAAAATGTTTGATGCGGGGATCAGTCTTGTTGGAGTTGGATTTGTTATATTTTTAGCAAGCCTTTCTTTCGCAAGAAAGAGGTTAGGAGTTTCTAAAAAAATATCACCTCGAGTTCATGCGGAAAACTAAAGTGCCATTTAAAAATATATTCAATCTTCTAAGAGAAAAGGGGAGTTCTTTTTGGTCTAGAAAAGCACAAGAGCGATCACTTTTTTTGTTTAAAGAAGTAGCCGAGCGCGTTCCTGCTTATCGAGACTTTTTGAAGAAAAATAAGATTAAACCAATCCAAATTAAGACGTACAATGATTTTCAAAAAGTTCCTCCAGTAACCAAGAAAAACTATCTTCGACAGTATCCTCTGAAAGACTTATGCTGGGATGGTTCATTGAAAGATTCGCTTGTTTTCACGGCTACATCTGGATCAACAGGAGAGCCATTCTATTTTCCAAGAAATATAGCTCTTGAGTACGAATCATCGATATATCATGAGATGTTTTTACGGAACGATCCTAACGGTAGGAATAAGTCAACACTTGTTGTGGTAAGTTTTGGAATGGGTGTTTGGATCGGAGGAACAATCACCTTTAGAGCATTTCAGCAGATTGCTGAAAGAGGATATCCAGTCTCTATTATTACTCCCGGAATAAATAAGAAAGAAATTTTTGAAGGATTAAAACGATTGGGCGGTAAATTCGATCAGGTTATTTTATGCGGATATCCGCCGTTTATTAAAGATATTATTGATGAAGCTGAAGACTTTGGTGTTCATTGGAACAAACTTAATTTGAAACTAATTTTAGCAGCGGAGCCATTTTCTGAAGAATTTAGGTCATATCTTATAAAAAAGACCGGTATTAAAAATCCCTTTTTGGATACCATGAACATTTACGGTAGTGCCGATATCGGAACTATGGCTGAGGAAACACCAGTTTCCATCATGATTCGAAATATTTTATACAAGAACAAGGATTTATATGAGAGTACCTTTCCTGTTGTCTCGCGAATGCCGACACTTGTTCAGTTTAACCCTTTGTTTGTTAATTTTGAATCTTTGAATGGAAAAATTATTTGCACCGGCGATAGTGCCTTACCTCTAATTCGATATGATATCGGGGATCAAGGTGGGATATATACTTATGACCAGATGAATGAAGTTTTCAAGCAAAATAATCGTGACTTAGAAAAAGATATACGTTTCCATAAATTGGGACATACGATTACAAAATTGCCATTTGTATATGTTTATGAGAGGTCTGATCTCTCTACGAAGTTGTATGGAGCCATTATTTTTCCAGAGCATATTCGAGAATCTCTCCAAGAGAGACGTTTATCAAAATATTTCACCGGAAAATTTACTTTAATTACAAAATTCGATTCCAATCACAACCAATTTTTAGAGGTGAATATTGAACTCAAATCGAAAGCAAAACCAACGAAAGTGTTAAAAAACCTGACTCAAAGTATAATATTAAAGAATCTTCTCAAGCGTAGTGCTGAGTATAAGAATAACTATAATGTTATTCCAGAAAAAGTGACTCCGAGAGTTATATTTTGGCCGCACGAAGACAGCTTATATTTTAAGCCGGGCATAAAGCAAAGTTGGATTAAGAAATAAAATGCTCAAAAACTATCTTAAGCATACAACCGACGAGAACCTTGAGTGGGAACCTCAAATTTTTGATATAAAAAAGAAAAGTGACGAGATTGCTGTTAAAGAACTTTTTGAGAGAAAAAAAATCCAGCATGTTGTCGACGATTATAAAGAACAGCAGTTGGAGCTTTATCAGGTTAAAAATCCCTCGAAAGTATATACTCCGGAGTTTCGGAATGAATTTGAAGTCTATTGGAACAAGTTAGGGGAAGGAGGGGATCTTTATAAACTTGATCGGTGGGTTTATTATCCTTGGCTATCAACGATTGTTCATGTTTTGAAAGATGCTGATTTTCAACTCGTCCGAACGGCTCGCAATCGCAATCTGATTACGAAGGAAGAACAGGATCGATTTTATAATGCAACCGTTGGTTTAGCTGGTTTAAGTGTGGGCAACAGTGTTGCGCTTGCATTGGTTTTGCAGGGGGGTGCTCGTAATTTGCGAATTGCTGACAATGATCAACTGGCCCTTTCGAATCTCAATCGTATTCGAGCGGGAGTAACCGATCTTGGTTCCAAGAAAGTGTATATGACCGCGCGTCAGATTTATGTTTTAAATCCATATGCAAAAGTTGATATCTATCCAGACGGATTAACCCCCAAAAATATTGGAAAATTTTTCTCTGGTCCTCCGAAACTTGATATTATGATTGACGAGATAGATAACTTAGCTGTGAAATATCTTATCCGCGAGCAGGCAAAGAAGCATAAATTGGCTGTGGTTATGGCGGCGGATAATGGAGATAATGCTGTGGTAGATGTTGAACGATATGATTTAAATTCGAAACTTCAATTTTTTCATGGTCGTATTGGAAAAACTTCTTATGAAAAATTATTGGCACTTGATAAGTTTGGGATAGGCAAAATGATTGTAAGACAAATTGGTCCGGAAAATATTACAGAGAGGATATGGGAATCTTTTTCCGAAATGGGAAAAACAATTGTTTCTTGGCCGCAACTGGGAGGCACAGCCCTTTTGAATGGTTCAGTTGTTGCTTATTGCGTGAGGAAGATTTTAACCAAGCAGTCTTTAAAGGATATAAAGGCTGTTATCTCTCTCGATCAGCAACTTGTTCCGGAATATAACTCTAAGAATCAAAGAAAGAGAAGAGAGAGGGTGCTGTCTCATTTCCTAGAGTATTTCAATCTTTAATTTTAGGATTACGTTTCGCATATGAACACAACATCAATAGCTTTCCTACTCCTCTCTGTTTGTCTAGGAATTTGTGGTTGGTGGTTTCATAATGCATTTCGGAAATCAAGAAGCAAAGACGATCAAACCCCTGTAGGACAACTCTTGAGTCAATACTTATTTTTGTCTTCGTTACAGAACCTTGCGATCGGTGTTGGCGCATATCTTTTTAATGGAGATCAAAGTGCTTTCATGTATTTTTTATTCATTAGTCATGTCTTATTAGCTATCCATACCTCATTTGGCGTCTATATACTCTACTTTATATTTTCTCCAAAAAAATCGCATAGTTTAATAATTATGTCCCTATTATTATGGGGTTTGATTGGGGCATTCTTAACTATTGTTTTTCCGCCTCACGTTGTTATCACAAAACATAATGGGATTGATTGGTTTCTTGGAATTCCCCTATCACTGTTTATTATACCTTTATTATTTGTCAGCCTCGGATCATTTTCTTTCATATTTGCCAAACTCTTTTATTTAATTCATGATTTCAAAGTAAAATTATTTTCCTTTTTTATCTCAATGTTTGGTCTAGTGGGTATATATAATATATTTATCCGCTTTATTTTATTGTATTCTGCTTCGGTCAGTCTGAGATCTTGGTTTTTCGATAATCTAATTATCATAGCGAGTGCCATATTTGCATTAATTTTCTTACTTTTTGCTATTCCATGGACGGCTGTTCAGAGGAGTCGTTTATTTAGTAAAATAATTAAAAATCAATGAAAAATTTATTCTTCCCAAAGAGAATTCCTGAGCCGAAAATCATGGACGAGGCTGAAATGTCTGCTTTCGAGACCCTTTCTGTCGATAGCTATAATCGATGGATCATTCCACTCGTCGACAATGTTCTAGAAAAAGTAGATAATTTGGAAAATCTTTTCATACTGGATGTTGGATGTGGTCCGGGATTTCTTGCAAGAGAATTAGCCTCACGATCTTTAAAAAATGAAGTTATTGGCATAGATACTTCTACCATAGCTGTAAAAATGGCAAGAAAAAATACAAAATCTCTAAAAAATGTTTCATTTGTGATTGGTAGTGTTGTTAAGCTACCCTTTCCCAAGGATTACTTCGATATTGTTATTTGCAAAGACACCCTTCATCATTTTAGTAATGTAAAAACTGCCATAAAGGAGATGTTTCGCGTTGTAAAACCCGGGGGCTTTCTTTATATACATGATTTAAGAAGAGATGTTCCAAATTATCTTCTAAAAAGGGTTACTCCACCTCATTCAATCACCGAAAAACTTATTTTTTACTCAACGCGTGCTGCTTACACAAAAGAAGAATTAAACAGTATCCTTCGAAAATTAGGTATAAAAAAATTTCATATTGCAACAAGAAAGGTTACACGATCTGTAGCTACTCGTTACAAGAAAATAGGAGTTGATACGATGCGATTGAAGGAAGGCTTTGTTTCACGATATGTAGTTTTAATAAGAAAATAATTTCTAGATTGTATGTATGGAAATTATGAAGCGTGGGAAGTTAAAATAGAAGACTTTCCAGAGAGTAGTTCAATTGTCGAGCAATTGAGATTTTTACTGCGCTTCGCAGTTCTTGCTCCTTCCAGTCACAACAGCCAGCCGTGGTCATTTAAAATTGAAGGTAATTCCATCTTCGTTTTCCCAGAGAAGTCTCGACGCTTACCGGAAAGCGATAAGAATGATCGGCAACTTTATATCAGTCTTGGGTGTGCTATAGAAAATATTCTGGTGGCTGCTGATTACTATGGTTTTCAAACAAGTGTTGAGTATCTTTTGCCGAATGACTGTGCAACGAAGATAACATTGACGAGGATGAAAGAGGAAAAGAAAGAAAACCACCTCATTTTTTCTATTCCGCTTCGAGTAAATAACCGCAATCAATATGATGAGAAGTTACTCGACCCGTTGTTTATAGAGAAACTGAAATCATTTGAAACAGATGATCAGAAAATAAGTGTGGTGTTGGATAAAAAAGAGATGAATGATATTGCTGACGTCGTCCTAGATGCCGGCGTGGCGGCAATGGATGATCCTAACTTTCGCTTGGAACTGTCTCATTATGTAAAGCCCAATACGACTAGATCTAAAGTTGGCATGCCTGGATTTGGTTTGGGGATACCGACTCCAGTATCGTTTATTGTGCCGACACTTTTGAAGTGGGTGAATGTGAATCGTTTATCGAGGAAACAGGATGAGGCGCTATTGAAACAACATACACCCGCTTTTGTGCTTATTAGTACAAAACAGGATACTTCATTGGACTGGATGAAAGCTGGACAGGCTTTTGAGAGTATCGCACTTGAGGCACAACGATCAGGATTAAAAACTGCAGTTTGGGCAGCCCCTATTCAAATTGGAGAGTTCTATAAAAAATTGCAGGGTGTTCTCAAAATAGACTTTCGCCCACAAGTTTTCTTCCGATTAGGGTATACTAATAAGGTGACGAGGCACAGTCCTAGAATGATGGATAGAAATGTTATTTAATTTTTTGCCAAATCTGGATTTATTAATACTCGGCGTTACTATAGCGAGTAATTTATTGTTGGGGTTTATTGTATTTTTTCAATTTCCTAAAAGTAACACAAGTCGATTTTTTTTGCTCTTAACTGCTTCTATAACAGTTTGGAGTATTTTTAATTATCTTTCATATCAAATTTTAGATTTGCAACAAGCGTTGTGGATTATTCGATTGGTGTTAGTTTTCGCTATTTTTTTTGCAACGTATTTTTTTCTGCTCGTAGCGAATTTTCCCTACAGCGAGCTGGTTATTAAAAAGAAGTGGCTTTATTGGATCCATACAATTTCGATGATAGCTGTATTTATTTCTATATCGCCACTAACTTTTCCTCGCGTATTGTTTTCAAACGCCTCACCTATTCCTCAACCAATTGTTGGTCCTGGGATTTTTATTTTTGGATTTGTAGTATTATCTTACGATTTGGGTGGACTCATATGGATTATTTGGAAAAACTTTAAAGTTAATTCGAAAGAGGAACGTACTCAACAACGATTTTTATTAATCGGGTTTTTAATAACACTATTATTTATTATCATATTTAATTTTATTTTCCCGGTCATCCTGAACGACACTAGATTTATTCCTTTTGCTCCTTTATTCACTCTTCCATTTGCTATCTTAACCGCCTATTCCATTATTAAGTACAACCTTTTGAATATTAAAATAATTGCAACTGAAATTCTGACTTTTGTTTTAGCAGTCGTTTCGTTTATTGAAATAATAATTGCAAACGACCCGCTTATTATCATATTTCGATGTGCTGTTTTAATCCTCACTCTTGCTTTTGGAATCCTTCTTATCCGAAGTGTGAGAATTGAAGTTGAGCAGCGGGAGAAGTTGGAACAGCTAAACAAGGAATTAGAGGCGGCCAAGGTGAAGCTTGAGGACTTGAGTCGGTTTAAAACACAGTTGCTTTCTTTGGCTTCGCACCAGATTAAGTCGCCACTTGCGGCCATTAAGGGATTTATCTCGATTATGCTCCAGGGCCTCTATGGGCCAATTGAACCGAAAATTCGGGAAACGTTAGAAAAGATGAAGCATTCAAGTGACGAGTTGATCGATCTTATTAATAGCATTCTTGATCTTCGGAAAGTGGAAGAAGGAAGGATGGAATACACTTTCGAGAAAACGAGTCTCACGGCAATGGTGAAAGGAGTGGTTGAGGAGATTCAGCCGCTCGCAACCGCCAAAGGCTTGAAGTTGGAGAATAATCTTCCGGCTAATGAAATTTTCGTTCAGGCCGATAAAACAAAACTGAAACAGGTCATTCAGAATCTAATCGATAATTCTATTAAATATACGCCGGAAGGTTTCGTGCGAGCCGAATTGAAAGAGGGAGGTCCTGGTGCAGTTATTTTCTCCGTGACGGATTCAGGTTTAGGATTGTCTGCCGAACTCATCCCGCAACTTTTCTCGGAGTTTGTTCGGGATGAGCGGGTCAAGAAAGAAATTCGCGGTACCGGTTTTGGTCTTTATATTGCTAAAAATATTATTGAAGCTCATGGCGGCACACTTTCCGCTACGAGTCCCGGAGAGGGGAAGGGTTCGACATTCTCTGTTCGCTTGAAAACAGTTTAAATAATGAACTACCACGGCCTTCAGGCCGTGGTAGTTCATTATTTCTCAATAAAAAAGCTGGTCTAAACCTATGGTTTAGCCAGCTTAGCTTCCGCTAGTTTGGCGAGAAGTTCTTCTATCCTCGCCTTATTCAAATGCCAGGTCGTTGCTGTTGGTCTCAAGATCCAACCTTCGACTGCAAGAGCTGATAAAAATCCGAGCGCGGTCTGATCGTTCAAATTCAGTTCGCGCATCAGGTCTTCTTTCGTTCCCTTCTGCAACTTTAAGACGCATATTCGCGCCCACCGGAGCTGTCTCTTGTACTGGGAATCTGCCCAGTACATTACCCCTCTGGCTTGATGCGCAGTACGATTTCGACTGGCTCTGCTGTGCCTTAGCCCCACCTCTTCTTGCGCCACGGAACCTCCCCAAGATGAGTTGATCTAAACACACTTTAGCTAATAAAATAGGTTTACGTCAAGGCAGGGACGTTCGTGGAATGAATTGACATTTCCAGGGGTTTTTCATAGAATAGACCCCACGTATGCCAGGTAGTGAAAGTTTGATTTTCCCTAAGGAGAATCCGCTTTCTTCCCTGGTGTATATTGTTATTAGACTGGGCGTAGATCAAACTTCTACTACCTGGTATGCCAGTTCATATCTGGCGTATTTTTAAGACTTATTTCAAATAACGAGATATGCCTACAATGACCCAGTTGGTGAAGCGAGGGAGAACGTCGGCCAAAGCCAAGTCAAAATCGCCGGCGCTTTCTTATTATTTCAACACCATTAAAAACCGACGAGTTGATTCCGCCTCGCCTTTTAAGCGCGGTGTGTGTTTGAAGGTTTTCACCCAGACCCCAAAGAAACCAAACTCCGCTTTGCGTAAGGTGGCTCGTGTACGTTTAACGAACGGCATGGAGGTCTCGGCTTATATTCCGGGTATAGGTCACAACTTGCAGGAACACTCTGTGGTCGTCATTCGCGGCGGTCGCGTCAAGGACTTACCAGGTGTTCGTTATCACATTGTTCGCGGTGTTTTGGATACGAGTGGTGTGGAGGGCAGAAAGCAGCAGCGTTCGAAGTATGGTGCGAAAATTGCGAAACAGAAAAAATAATCCCTCACCCAACGAGAAATATTGAATTATGTTCAAAACAATGTTTACAATCATAGCCATCATGAAAACGTCGTTCTTAATGTCGAGACATTACCGCTTCGCGGTAGTTTCTCGTTAGGTGAGGGATGAGAAAGAAACGCGTTTACAAGAAGCATTTTGAACCTGATCCGGAGTTCGGCCGCATTGATGTCAGCCGATTTATTAACTACGTCATGCACGATGGCAAGCGCAGCACGGCCGAAAAAGTTTTCTATGATTCATTGAAGGAAGTAGAGAAACAGACCAAGGAAAAAGGAATTGAAGTTTTTGAAAAAGCCCTGGAGAACGTTTCGCCGATGCTCCAGGTTGTGTCCCGTCGTGTTGGTGGTGCAAACTATCAGGTGCCGATGGAAGTTACTCCGGAACGAAAATTCGTGCTCGCCAGCCGCTGGTTGATTGGCGCCGCTCGCGGCAAGAAAGGAAAAGGCATGGCCCGGAAGTTGGCCGAGGAGTTTATTGCCGCCACCAAAAACGAAGGCGCCGCCATCAAGAAAAAACAGGACACGCACAGAATGGCAGAGGCTAATAGGGCATTTGCTCACTTTGCCCGCCGGTAGAACGAGCATTTGGTGTAGTTGATTCGAATGAAATCAGCGCCATTTCTGTATCTTAAAAAATACGAAATCCTAAATACGAAACAAATTACAATGACAAAAATTCAAAATCAAAAATCTTTCGTTCATTTAAACTTCGATATTGTTTCGAATTTGGTGCTTGTAATTTAGAATTTATCCTTTTTATGCCCCGTAAATATCCATTAGATCGAACCAGAAACTTCGGTATCATCGCCCATATCGACGCTGGAAAAACAACCGTTTCCGAACGCGTTCTTTTTTACACCGGTGTTTCTCATAAAATCGGTGAGGTGCACGAAGGAGATACTGTCATGGACTGGATGGAACAGGAACGCGAACGCGGGATTACGATTACCTCGGCCGCCACGACCGCTTTCTGGACGCCGACTTACAAGAAAGGAGATAAAAATTTCGAGTGTCAACTGAACCTGATCGATACTCCAGGCCACATCGACTTTACCGTGGAGGTGAAGCGTTCCATGCGCGTTTTGGACGGTGCGGTTGTTGTCTTTGACGGTGTGGCTGGTGTGGAACCGCAGTCCGAAACCAACTGGCGTTATGCTGACGATTACAAAGTGCCGCGCATCTGTTTTGTGAACAAACTCGATCGCATGGGCGCCAGCTTTGAAAAGAGCTTCGGTTCGATTCGTGATCGTCTGACGCAGAATGCTATTCCGCTACAGTTGCCGATTGGCGCGGAGGGAAATTTTTCCGGTGTCATCGATCTTTTGGAGATGAAGGCCTACGAATTCCAAGGCGACCATGGTGAAAATATTATAGAAATTCCGATTCCCGAGGATATGAAAGACGAGGCGAAGACAGCGCATCATAAATTGGTTGAGAAGATTGTGGAGAATGACGACACTATGACCGAGAAGTATTTAGGTGGTGATGAGAACTTTTCAGTTGAAGATTTGAAGCGTGTCCTTCGCAAGGCTACGATTGCGAACACGATCGTGCCCGTTTTCTGTGGTTCAGCTTTGAAGAATAAAGGCGTTCAGTTTGTTTTGAATGGGGTTGTCGAGTATCTGCCGTCTCCGATGGATCTCCCGCCAATTCACGGCAAAAATCCGGAGACCGAAGAGGAAATGACTCGTCCAGTGGACGACGCCCAGCCGTTGGCCGCGCTGGCCTTTAAAATCGCCACCGATCCCTATATCGGTTCATTGGCATATTTTAGAAACTACACGGGAACTTTGAAAAAGGGATCGTATATTTTGAACGTGACGAAGAATACCCAGGAGCGCGTGGGACGCTTGGTCCGCATGCACGCCAATAAGCGCGAGGAAGTGGATGAGGTGTATGCCGGTGAGATTGCGGCTATTGTCGGTTTGAAAAATACAACGACGGGAGATTCCTTGTCTGCCCCCGAAGCGCCGATGGTTTTGGAGAGCATTGTTTTCCCCGAACCGGTTATCGGTGTTCGCATCGAACCAAAAACGAAAGCTGACCAGGAAAAAATGGGCCTGGCTTTGCATCGCTTGGCCGAAGAGGATCCAACCTTCCGCGTAGCCGGAGATATTGAAACGGGAGAAACGATTATCTCTGGTATGGGCGAACTCCACTTGGAAATTATTGTTGATCGTATGAAGCGCGAGTTTGGTGTGGAGGCCAACGTCGGTCGTCCGCAGGTGGCCTACCGTGAAACAATTAACGCTGAAGCTGAAGCCGAAGGAAAATATATCAAACAGTCAGGCGGTCGTGGTCAGTATGGTCACGCCAAAATCAAGATGAAACCGCTCGAACGTGGTACTGGCTTCGAATTTATTGATGCGGTGAAGGGTGGTTCCATTCCGCGCGAGTTTATCCCGGCGGTTGAAAAGGGTATCAAAGAAGCGCTGACCAAGGGTATTCAGGCGCACTATCAGGTGGTGGATGTCCAGGTCACGCTCTATGACGGATCTTTCCACGAAGTTGACTCTTCTGAAATGGCCTTTAAGATTGCCGGTTCGATGGCTTTCCAGGAAGGCGCCAAACGCGCTAAACCAGTTATCCTTGAGCCGATTATGAAAATCCAGGTGGCGATTCCACCGGAGTTCTTGGGCGAGGTAACTGGCGACCTGAACTCCAAGATGGGTCGCATTGAAAACATCGACGACCGACCGAATGCCAAGATTATTGATGCTAAGGTACCTCTCGCCGAAATGTTTGGCTACGCCACCCAGCTTCGCTCGATGACGCAGGGCCGCGGCAGTTTTACAATGGAATTTGATAGATATGAAATTGTGCCAACGAATATTGCGGCGCAGATTATCGAAGGGAAACGACGGTAGGTACTCTTTGTCAGTTTTGCTCAAGACCAAACCCGCTGACTTAGCGGGTTTTAGGTTTTTAGCCAAGCCCTATGCTAAAATACTGTTTATGAAAACAATCCAGGAAGTTTTGGTGGAAGCCCGGGAAAAAAAGATCGCGCTTGGTCATTTTAATATTTCCGATCTTGTAGCCTTACAGGCCATTGTAGAATCAGCCCGTGAACTATCCTTACCAGTTTTTATTGGTGTCTCGGAAGGTGAGGAGAAATTCATTGGCCGGAAGAGAGTTGTTGATCTCATCCGCAGTTTGCGCGAAGAGTATGACTATCCGATCTTTTTAAACGCCGATCATTCGCATTCGTTCGATCGGGTGAAAGAAGTCGTCGAGGCCGGTTTTGATTCGGTTATTTTCGATGCCAGTAAGTTGGGATTTGAAGAAAACGTGCGACAGACGAAGGAAGTGGTTGAGTGGGTAAAATCCAAGTACCCAAACGTTATTGTTGAAGGCGAACTTGGCTATATTGGTTCGGCTTCGGAAGTGCAGAAAGAAATTCCAGCTGGTGCGGCACTCGAGGAAAAAGATCTAACCTCACCAGAACAGGCGAAAGAGTTTGTAGAAAAAACGGGTATCGATATGCTCGCGCCGGCCGTTGGGAATATTCACGGCATTATCGTGGCTCCCGGATTTGAGGAGCGTCTGAATGTTGCACGAATTAAGGCTATTAAGGCGGCGGTCGCGGTGCCACTGGTCTTACATGGCGCCTCAGGCTTGCCCGATGAGGATTTTCGTGAAGCGGTCAAAGCCGGAATCAATATGATCCATATTAATACGGAAATTCGTGTGGCCTGGCGAAAGGGAGTTGAGGAAGGCTTGAAGATTAGTCCCGACGAAGTGGCGCCGTACAAGATTCTTCCATCAGCCAAAGAAGCGATTAAGGAAGTTGTTTCCGATCGTTTGAAGCTTTTCGCCCGGATGTAGAATAAAAAAGCCGCGAACTGTTAAACAGTTGCGGCTTGAATGTGATGCCAGCGTCGGCTAGGACTCTATCTTCAGAATCTCGCGAATTCCCGTCGCGGTACTAAGAAAGGTGACGAGCTCGCTCGGCGTCATTTCGTGAGCGAAAAGGGACGTTTCCCGAGTTGCAAGCACCAAGTCTTGAAGGAAGAACTGACCTTTGGCGTAAAACGCACCCTCGCTGTTCAGCTGGAACGCCAGTAGGAGTTTTCCTGCGACTTGGACCGTAACTTCAGGAAATTCTCCTGCGTGCTCCTCGATCCAGGCGATGAGAAGTAGTCGTTGGGCTGTTTGGGCCTTCTCAACCGTTAGCTGGAGTGCCTGCCACTCCCGGAAGGTTTGGTGATTGCTTTCGAGCGCTACCAACAGCACACTCGCGCCCATCTGCATAAAGTTCGGAAGGTTATTAGTCGCCATCTCGAATGCCGAGATTGTGTCCGCAGAAACCATATGGACCTCTCCTTTGCTGGTCAAGACATTAGGCATTTTTATGCTTTTTGTCAAGTTTTTGATTGACGAGAATTTCCGTTTTATGTATTATGCCGTAAGCAAGAAATCATCCGTTTTAAACACGTAGCTTAAAGAAAGGGGATACTATGGCTCGGAAATCAGCCAGTAAGGCAAAGAAAAAGCCAGTGGATATCCAGTTCCTGCGCAGGCAGGTACGAGAGCTGAATAAGATAATCGACGATAACGATGTGTCGATCGCTTTCTTTGCGCAGTTTTACGACAAGTACTTCGAGCTAGGTCACCGATGTGTCAAACTTGAGGACGAGGCCAAGGCGGCCCAGGATCGGTTTCTGCGCGAGCGACGCTTCCGAGAAGGGTTTCAGGCGTTGGCGTCTAAGGAGCTGAAGGAACTCCGACTCAAGTTTGAGCTAGAGCAAGCGGCTCATGCGGCAACGGGAGAGGAACTCAGGTATTTTCGGAGAATCTACGAGGAGTTGAGGAAGTCTGCCAACGAAAAAAAGGACGCCCACGAGGTCACTTCCCGAGCCGCTCTCATTCTGGCCAAAGCGCTTCACGAGAAGTGCATGAGGAACGGCAAGCTTGATTTTTCTCACGTGGGCGAGTTGATTCAGTCGAATGCCGACCGCACCGAACGAGTGGGAGCTCTTGGCGCGAAGGAAGCTATGCGGAATATGTGCAAAGCGGATACCGAATTTTTGAACGCGGTGTTCCTTCCCCCGGAAGACTCTTCCGATCGAATCGGTATTATCACTTGATCAAAACCAGCCGTGCGACCTACAAAGTCCGCGGCTTTTTTATTCTTTTCGCATTTAAAAAGCGAAAAGAATAACCTTGAACAAGGTCGAGGGGTATCTGATTCTTGCATTTATAAAAGCATATGCTTTTATAAATGCAAGAGTTTGGTTTGCCAAAGAAGGGAGAATCTGATATCCTCTTTCCACTAAGAAAAACCCCTTATTTTATGGAAATTACCGCGCAAGTCCGCGAGAAATTAAACAAAGGAGCCAATCGTGAAGCCCGGGCCTCGGGTTTCATTCCGGCCGAGCTGTATGGTCACGGCCTCCCAAACCGTCATATAGTGGTGAATGCCAAAGAGTTCGGTAAGGCGTTTAAAGTAGTGGGCGAAAGCACCCTCCTTCAGCTTGTGATCGGCAAAGAAAAAGCCCCGGTTTTGGTCCATGAAATTCACAAGAATCCTTTGACCGAAGCTATCCAGCACATTGATTTTTACCAGGTCAAAATGGATGAGAAGATCAAGTCCGATATCGCTTTGACTTTTATTCACGAGGCGCCAGCGGTGAAAGAAAAGAAAGGAACCCTCAATAAATCAGTTTCTGAAATTGAAGTTGAAGCTTTACCTGCCGATCTTCCCCACGATATCGAAATTTCCCTCGCTTCGCTAACCGAAGTTGGAATGAGCATTCACGTAAAGGATTTGAAACTGTCCTCAAAAGTGAAAGTTCTCTCTGATCCGGAAATGGCGCTTGTCACCGTAGTTCCTCTTGCCGAAGAAGAAGTGGTTCCAGTTGGTCCAACGACCGTTGATGAAGTTAAGGTTGAATCCGAACTGAAGAAAGAGGAGCGCGACAAGGAAAAAGTTGCAAAAGAAGACTAGAACCCATCTGGCTCGACCCGAACTTCCGAGTATTCTATACTGAAGGGATAGGGATATTCTCGTTTTTTATCCCGCGATTTTTTTGATGTCTCTTTATAGAAAACAACCGAAACTTTTGATTGATATCCAGGCCGAACCGGGTATGCACCTCGAAACCCGGCCGACTTGCGTTAATCTCTATAAACCGAAGACCGTGTATGTGCCATTTTCACATTTCATGAAACCGATTTTAGGCGGACTCATATTTTTCGTCTTTATTTTGGGGTCTGTTTCCGCGCCCACCTTGGCCACCACCGCCCCGACCGCGGCGCCTACCACGCGTGAAGAACGAACGGCTCTTGAAA
>ERZ1292623.2209-Hain-H51-01um-R1-2209-length-17752-cov-6_pt1 | contig 17752 bp, 22 predicted proteins | sample MGYA00564398_ERZ1292623 | MGnify/ENA primary metagenome ERZ1292623 (study PRJEB36523, sample SAMEA6512633) | groundwater metagenome | collected 2019-01-07 | study: AquaDiva: Metagenomics assemblies of 32 groundwater samples | reverse complement strand
CGGCTCGTTACGAAAGTAGCGCGTTTTGAACCTACCCTCAATGAAGAGAGTAGGCTCGGAGGGATTCGAACCCCCATAAAACGGGCCGAAACCGTTTATGTTGTCCATTACATCACGAGCCTATGCTATAAATTATCCGGCTTTTAACTTAAAATACTTTCCCTTTGCTAATTAAGGAAAATTAATAAACATAAAAAACTAAATTTCTGGATGGCAATAAGAGGCATTTCGGAAGAGGGACATCACATAGTCCTTAAAAGGCATCACAAAATAATTCTAGGAAGCGTCAGCTCCCTTCTCATAATCCTGATTATAATAAACAGCATCATGCTATATTTCCTTTACGGGCAGCTGGAACTCAGCTATAACGAATTAACCTCAAACATTCATAAGCTGGAAGCAGACACAAATTCGAAAATAGGCAGCTTAAGTGATTCTGTCATATCAACAAAACAGGAACTCTCCTCCCTGGGCAGCAATCTAAGCCAACAACTAAATCTATTGAAGGCGTCGGCAGGAGAGGACTTCTCAGGTATAATAGAAGACGCAGTGCAGTCAGTTGTCACAATAAAGACAGATATTGCTCAGGGAACGGGGTTCATAATCTCCACTGACGGATACATAGTTACAAACTATCATGTGGTAGAAGGTGCAAAGGCTGCGGTTGTAATAACTTCGGATGGAGAGAATCATCAGCAGGTATCCTTAATTGGATATGATTCTAACCTTGATATAGCTCTATTAAAAATAGATGGGACTTATAATAAATTGACACTTGCAAATTCAGATAACGTAAATGTCGGAGAAAAAGTCATTGCAATTGGAAATCCTTTGGGATTGCAGTTCTCTGTCTCTCAAGGAATAGTCTCTGCAGTGCACAGGGAAGGCTCAAACGGGCTTCAGGCATATATCCAGACAGATGCCGCCTTAAATCCTGGAAACTCAGGAGGCCCTCTGATAAACACAGATGGAAAAGTCATAGGAATAAATAACTTCAAAATAGGAAGCAGTGAAAGCCTTGGATTTGCTTTGGAAAGCAATTATATAAAAGATGCCGTGAACAGCATCTCACAACAAGCTTTAAATCAGACTTTGGTTTAATATCATCATGACAAAAACAAAACACAGTGAGGGGTTGCAATCAAAAAAAACAGAAAATTTCTCAGAATGGTATTCCCAGATAATTGAAAAAGCAGAGATTGTGGATTTGCGGCTCGGAATCAAGGGATTCATAACAATAAGACCATGGGGAGCAATGCTCATGGAAAATATGTTCCAGTTGTATGAACAAGAGCTGCAAAAAAAAGGGCATCTTCCTGTTATAATGCCCTCCGTTATACCGGAATCAAATCTAAAAAAAGAGGCAAGTCACATAGCAGGATTTACCCCCCAGGTATTCTGGATTGAGGCAGAAAAAGGGGAAGAAAAACTTGCGTTGCGCCCAACATCTGAAACCGTTTTCACGCCTATGTTTGCATTATGGGTAAGAAGCCACCGGGATTTGCCTATGAAGCTGTATCAAAAAGGAAGTGTATTTAGATATGACACCAAGGCAACGCGTCCTTTAATAAGAGGTAGGGAATTTCAATGGATAGAAGCACACGACGCCTTTGCGACAAAACAGGAAGCAGAAGCTCAAACAAAAGAAGACATAGACACCACTGAAAATGTAATGCACCAAAAATTCGGAATTCCTTTTCTTCCAATGAAAAGGCCGGAATGGGATAAATTCGCAGGAGCAGAATATACAATTGGAAGCGATGTTTTAATGCCTGATGGAAAATTAATCCAGCAGCCTTCAACACATTCAATGGGGCAGAAATTTTCAAGGGTATTTGGGGCAAAATTTAAGGACGATAACGGAAAAGAAAATTATCTATGGACAACAGCTTATGGTCCTGCAATATCAAGAATTTTAGCGTCGGTAATCTCCTTGCATGGGGATGATAAAGGATTGATTCTTCCCTATTGCATTTCCCCGATAAAGGTAATTATAGTTCCTATCTATGATTCAAATAATAAACTGAAGGTCTTGAAATATTGCAACACAGTCAATTTCAAGTTAAATGAATTAAATATTAATTCACGTGTTGATGATAATGAAAAAAGGCCAGGGGAAAAATTCCATGAATGGGAACTTAAGGGTGTTCCTTTCAGGCTTGAAATAGGAGAAAAGGAAGTAAAGAGTAAATCCCTCACGCTTTTCATAAGAGATATTGATAAAAAAGAAAAGCTCTCCGAGAAATCTCTTGCAAAAATAAAGGATTTGGGAAAAGCCTATGATGAAAGAATAAGGAAAAAGGCAGACAAATTAATGGAAGGAAAAATAGCAAATTGCAAGACAAAAGATGAAATAAAAAAGGTATTAAATTCGGGTAAGATAGCAAGAGTAAATTTCTGCAGTGTCGGAAAAGACGGAGAAAAATGCGCCGAACATGTTGAAAAAGAGATGGGAGCAGAAGTCAGGGGAACTCTTGCAAATAAAAATGAAAGGGCAAGCAGTAGGTGTGTAATATGTGGCAAGCCTTCAAAAGAGATTGTTTATATTGGAAGAAGTTATTGATTATTTTCTCTACCAATTATTAAATAAAAACCTCTGTTAATCTATAAATCAGCTTGAAATTTTATTTATATTAAAACTTCTTATATCAATAAACATACAGAATTCTAGCTTTCATTTAGCTTCTCTTTCAATCTTTTAGTGTTATCTCGAACCTGCTTCCTTCAGTGTAAGCTCCAGCTCATATTCCATTCTAAAGGTAACTTCCAATAACTCATTGAGCTCTCTCTCGAGAAGCACTTTCTCGTCTGTTTCTAGTACGCTTTCCATTTTTCTTTAGTCTTTTTTTCAAAAGATTTTTTGAAAAGCTCAACTTGTCCAGTTATTCTCTTTAGCCTGAATTAATTTGGTAGAATTGTTCTCAACTTAACTCAGGTCTGAAAGGTAGCTGAATTAAATTGAGGGATTTTTAATCTTTATAGTGTAGACTATAGAGTTCATATTCCAATCGAGGCAAAAACTCTTTTCATTTACACTATGCATATCTACTACAAGAAAAAGTGCTTTTTATATTTTTCGATTTTCTAAATTCTCCCTAAATTTCTCCAAATCCTCAGATTTCATTTGCCCCCCGACAGCATTCTCATGCCCCCCGCTTCTTGAATCGGGAATGTTTTCCATTGCTTTGGATATAATTCCTCTTATCCCCTTTCCCCTTGCTGAAAAAGTTGCTGTTGGGCCATTAACACGCGCAATAAGAATAACTTTCTCAGGAAAGTTATAGCATAATTCGTTTGACAGCTCGCCACTTATGCTCATGTCGCCGGAATACTGAAAGAACAAGTTTTTTCCTGACTTTTTCTCAACAGCCTTTGCCTTGTCAAGAAGTTTGGCATACCTTTTGTCCATCTGGGAAAATCTTTTGTGTATTGCGCGATTCTCCGATTTTTCTTCCAGGATATCATAAGGACCTTTTGCTTTTATAAGAAATTTAAGCATATTCACAACATTGCTGGTTGTGTCCTTCAGTGCAAAACTCAATATCTTTGCAACCTTGCCTATCTGGGACTTGTAAAGAATGTCAAATGGCTCCTGGGAATCCACAACCAGTTCAGGAAATGTTTTCTTGAACTGAAGATAATTTTCAGAGAAAAATTTGTCAGAAGTGCATCCCACAATATCAAGCCATAAATCGTCTTTTCTTCCTGAAATCTGATAGCAGAGGTGCGTCACAGGCTCATTGGTTTTTGTCTTGTTGAGAACAGGATTATAATAATGCACAAAATCAGGAATCTCTACTTGAACTTCATGATGATCAATCCATACGACGGGGATATTTATCTTGTCAGCCTCGTCAAAAAAATCCTTATCAACCAAAGGCTTGTCAACAATAAATATGTAGTCCGCTTTCAGCTCATTTACCTTCCTGAAATATTCCTTGTTCATTGAGGGATATGATTTTACCTGAACTCCTTTTCCTTTCTCGCAAAATTTCCTCAGGATAAGAAATGAACAAAGCCCGTCAGCATCATTGTCAAAAAAGAAAATTGGATTTTGAGCTTTTTCCAGATGTTCCTTAATTTGACTAACTTGATTTTTGGTTAACATTTTAGGCGAATTAATGGAAGTCTATAATTTACTTTTATTTCTTTTATCTGTTTTTGTGTAAACATTTTCGTTAGTGCCTCGCAAATGTCTTGGCTACAATCAAGGGGAACAAAATAGTGGCATCGCCAAAAACCTTTACCGCTTCTCCCTTCACCTTTCCCCATGAAACAGCCTCGTCAGGACGCGCATTTGAATCAGAACCATCCCATTCCTCTCCGGTATTTATATAGACTGCATAATCAGCCCCGTTTCTCATCATATTTGTATTAAGAATATGATGTTTCATCATTCCTTTTCCGAGAAGGACAATTCCGGTTTTCTTTTGCGTGATGGTGAATTCATTCAGTTGATGAATATCAGAGGCAATATCCACCTTGAAGTCAGGACGCGTGTACATAAAGAAATGTATCATGTCGCCTATGCTCCCGTCTGTTATGGCAGGGCAGTAAACCTGAATTCCGTTTTTCCAGCACCAGTACAAAATGCTTTTTTCATCATTTATTTCCTTTCCAAGTATTTTTATGAATTCGGAGACAGATATTATTTTTCCAGTGCTTTTCTGCTCTTTGTATATCTTCTCTAACAAAGGTGTAAGGAATTTTTCAAAATCAACATATCTTGAATTCGGGATAAGAATATTGCCTGTCCTATTTATCCCGTTCACCCTGAGCAATTCCCCTGATTCCGAGAACTTTCCTATCTTGAAATTCCCAAGGCATTTTATCAGATCTTCCTCAATTCCTCCGGCTGTTGTCACAAACGTGTCAATTTTCTTGTTTTCTGCAAGATATCGTATCACATCCCTTATTCCTGATGTGATTAGATTTGAACTGCAACCAAGGAAGATAGTAGCCTTATTTTCGATCATCCTGTTTATGAGTTCAACCGCCTTGGCAAAATGAGTGGCCTGGAAACCAGTGGAAAAATAACTGTCAAGAATCTTATCATAATCAATTCCTTTGTTAAAATCATACCCTTTTACCGAGATTCCTTCTGTTTCCCCCGACTGTCGCAGGACATTTTTCCTTGATATTTTTTCGCTTTGTTTCATGAAATATCAACTTAGGGGTGATTTTTAAGTTTTCCTAAAGGCTATTTTGCAGCATAAAAATCTTTTTAAACGGAAATGCATAGGTTTTAAAATGAATAGATGGCTTGAATTATTTATTGGGTTAATCTTAGTTGTAGGAATGATTTTGATTGCATGGGCTTCTTCGGCATATTCATGGAGCCTGTTTGGAAAGGATTTAGACTTCCTGCATGCTGCATGGATTTTCTTAAAGGGAGGAATCTTCTGGCTTATAACCTCCGTAGGAGCTTTGCTTATTCTTCTGGGAATTAGTGACTTGAAAAACTAAAGATAAAAAATTGATAAAAAATTGATAAAAAATAATTAAGGGGCTTATTCTTTGAAAGCTAGGAAAATTGTGTATAATCCTGCCAAAGCAACGATATAATATACTACAGACACAACTGTTGTTCCTGCCCAGCTAAATGCCGCGTCTACCAAATTCCAGCCCAATTCAGCAAGTCCCCAATTAAGAGCGCCTATTGCTGCCAGAACCAATGCTAACTTTTCGTACCACATTTTAACCTCCTTTTGATTGTTTATTTTTAAAAATATACTCTAATACAGGGGAAAAACCTATTTAAATTATTCTACTTAAATAAAAATATTGAGATTCCCTCTATTATCGCAGCTATTGCCAAAAGAGGAAGAACTACGAAAATAAACGCTCGGGCAAGTTCATAGAAATAATGCTTGAAAGACTTCAGTTTACCATGCTGAAAAATTAGCATCCCCGTCCGAAGCCCAAAACCAAGGGATATGAAAACGGCAGGAAGCTCAAATATCCCATGGGGCAATATTCTCCACAGCACTCCAGCTCCTCCGGCTTCAACCGCCATGAGGGCAACAAAACCAAGAACATAGCCATTAAATGCTGCAAAGAACAGGGGAAATATTCCTAAAAATACTCCAAGGATTAGTCCCAGAAAACTGCTCTGTGCATTGTTAAAAAAAATAAATCTTATTAGTTCAAACCGTGACATTCCCTCTGTTTTCTTTATTATTTCTTCAAGAATCTTGATTATTTCCTGTCTCACATAATCAGGAACAGGGATAAAAAAAGCAATTAATGCAAATCCAAAAAACACCGCAGTTGCGGCGTATATGAAATTTCTGGACTGTCGGATAAACTTTAGGCTCGCAGAATAATTTTCTTTTAGAAAAGAAGTTTTATTTTTTTTCATTTTAATTTTAGCTGAAGTGTTTACCTATCATTTTTGTTTTATTTTTATACTTGCTTTTTAGATAAATGCCATAAACCAATCCTATTATAAGCCCTCCAAGATGAGCAGTGTTTCCTATAGAAACATTTCCTGCTGCAGAAATCAGCCACAACAGAACAAGCATTCCAGGAGCAGCATATTTCATTTTTATGGGAATGGGAATAAACATCAAGTAAACAGGAAGATTAGGGGTCAAAAGCATTAATAAGCCGATTAATCCGAAAATAGCGCCAGAGGATCCGACGGCAAATGTGTTAAAATCTGCCGAGAAAAATGATAGAGGAATTGTGCTAATCAATACAAAAAATAAGCCGGCAAACAATCCAGCCGTCATATAAAACCAAAAGTATCTTTTTCTCCCAAGTATTCTCTCAACTAATGAACCAATGAACAACAGGGAAAACATATTTGCGAAAAGATGAAAAAAACCACCGTGCATAAACATGCTTGTCAAAAAGGTCCATAAATAATTTCCGACAAGAATATTTGATGGTTTTATTGCAACGAAGTCTATTGAAACAACATTTGAGGAAATCATAATGGTAAAGACAAAAAACAAAATAACATTCAGCAAAATAAAAATTAAATTAACGCTTAAACTTCCAAAAAAAAGATTTGTTTGTCTGGGGGATATATTATAGACTCTTGCCATGCCTACCTCTTTTTCCTTTTTTTATGAGTTTTTTTCTTTAACTCGGCATCGCTAGGACGATTTTTCTTTAAATTGGCCAAGCCTGGACGAGTTCTGTTTTCTGGCTTAACTTTTCTATAAAACATCTTGTGTTCTCTCCTTAAAGAAGCTAAAGTTGGACGTTTTTTCTTTTCGTTCTTTTTTGCTTTTTCCCTCTCTTTCTTAAGCTTGGAAAGAGCTTTTTTTCTCTTGATTTTTTTCTCATTCTCAAATCTATTTCTCTCCTTAATTCTTGTTTTTTCTGTAATTTCTTTTTCTTTGCTAATTTCTTCCCTAATTATATTAAACTCCCTCTTTAATTTTTCACTTTCTTTTGTTAATTCCTTCAGTACCTTGGCATTGTCGGACTTCACAAATACTTCTCCGCATTCAGGACAGGTAAAATCATGAAGGAGGGCATTTTCCTCGTTATATTCTATGTTGCAGTTCTTGCATATATAGAACATCTTTGTTTCCCTGCTTTTTATCTGATTATTTACATTCTCTATTTTCTTGGTCAGTATATCCATCAAAAATTCGAGAGACTTTAGATTCTCTATCTTCCAGAAATAAGTATACCATCCTTTCCTCTTATCTTTTTTTCTTGTTGATGAAACCAGGCCATGATCTGCTATTTTATACAATATATTTCTTGTCTGATTAATTGTCAGCCCAAGTTTTTTGGCAATTAAAAACTCATTTACATATTTTTTGCTGTCGAGAAGATCGGTTATGGGCTCTGCCTGTTTTCCAACGAGAATAACAACTACTTCCTTAAGAAATTTATCTAACATTAAAACTATAAAAAAAATCCGAATAAATACCTTTCGGTTTTGATTTTCAAAAACGTTTGCGAAAAACCTTCGGTTTTTCGGTTTCGGTTCAGCTTTCTGAAACCTTTATAGTAATTATATATTGGATTTAATTTTTCAGGCTGAATCCGTTATTTAATAAAGTTTAAAAAACAAGGTTTTTAAACTTGTATTCTGTTTCATATATATCCCAAGACTACCAATTGGAGTATACTAAAAATGGGGTTTTTTGATAAGAATAAAAAAGAAGAAAAAGAGGATAGTCCAAGATTGCCTGACTTGCCAAGATTGCCTGACTTGCCAAAGTTAGATGATAACGAGAGTCTTCCTCAGTTGCCTAGTTTTCCAAGAAGTTCTTTTGGTGAAAAATTTTCTCAGAACACTATAAAAGATGCTGTTGCTGGGAGAAAAGAGAGTGATGAAGAGACAGATGCGGATGAATTTGCAGAGGAAGATGAAATGCAGATGACGCAAAAAACTGCCAAAAGCAATCCTTTGACAAAGGAATTGGAAGGCGAAGATGAATATAAACGATTTCAGAAGTTTGAAAGAAGAGCATTGGAAACGCCATCCTTTTCTTCAGGGGAATCATATAAAAGAACAGAGCCTATTTTTGTAAGGCTTGATAAGTTTGAGGAAAGCCTAAAAATTTTTGAAAAGACCAGAAGTCAGATTTCTGAGATAGAAAATGTGCTGAGGGAAATCAAGAGGATAAAGGAACAGGAAGAGAAAGAATTGCAATTCTGGGAGCAGGAAATACAAAATATAAAGAAACAAATAGAGAAGGTAGACAAGGATATTTTCTCAAGAGTGGAATAATTTTTTTAAAAAATAAAATGGCAGAAAACGAGGTAAGGTATGTAAAACTGGAAAACAATGAAGGAATTCTGGCAAAAAGATACTTTCTGTCAACTCAGATGAATCTGCTAAGAATTCTAAGGGCAATTAATGGATATCACGCCCTCAGACTAAAGGAGCTAAAAATAAAAACAGGTCTGCTGAACAGCATTAAAGAGATTAGCCAGAATGTAAGAAAAATAGAAATGAACATTCCAAAATTAACAACTTCCCATTCTTTCATTAAAGATAAGGAATCAGGGAAGCTACGGGCAAGGGAAACTCGGGAAGCGATAAGACCTGGTGGAGATAGAGACTTGGAAATTCAGCTAAGAGACATTCAGGAAAAACTAAGGGCTTTGCAGGGATGATTTTGATTGATGTTTTTTTGCTTTAAAGAGAGGATAATATTAGCATAAAAAATTATTTATAATATGGTTAATGAAGGTTGCAGGATGCATTAACAATTGACTTTTCTCTTAATTATGCCCGTATTATATCAATTTTATTCTGTTAACAACATATTTTATAAATATTAATAACATCTAACAATTATGATAACTAAAAAAGAACTGATAAAAAAATATTTGGAATTTTTTCAGTCAAAAAATCACAAAGTAATTCCTTCTGCTTCCCTTATTCCAACAAACGATCCAACAGTATTATTTACCACGGCCGGGATGCATCCTCTTGTGCCTTTTCTTATTGGACAAAGGCATCCTCTTGGAAAAAGGCTATGCGGTGTTCAAAAATGCATAAGAACAACAGATATAAACGAAGTTGGGGACGCTTTCCATCATACTTTTTTTGAAATGCTTGGCAACTGGAGCCTTGGAGATTACTGGAAAAAAGAGGCAATTGAATTCAGCTTTGAATTCCTAACAAAAATCCTAAGGATACCAAAGGAAAAGATAAGCGTAACTTGCTTTAAAGGAGACAAAGATGCTCCAAAAGACGAAGAGTCGGGAAAAATCTGGGAATCCTCTGGAATCAGCGTAAAAAAAATAAAATTCCTTGGAAAAGAAGACAATTGGTGGGGTCCGGCAGGGAAAATAGGTCCTTGCGGACCTGACACAGAAATGTTTGTGAATGATTTTGAAATTTGGAATGATGTCTTCATGCAGTATAACAAGACAAAAGAAGGCAAATTTGAGCCGCTGAGGCAGAAAAATGTTGATACAGGCATGGGTGTTGAAAGAACTCTTGCTATTCTCAACAATCTCGACGATAATTATCAAACAGAAGTCTGGAAGCCAATAATTGAAAAAATTGAAGAATTATCGGGAAAAAAATACAAAGGAAATGAAAAAGCAATGAGAATCATAGCAGACCACATTAAAGCCGCTGTATTTTTGATTGCCGACAGCATACAGCCAGGCAACACAGGCAGAGAATATGTCCTTCGAAGATTGATAAGAAGGGCTGTTAAATATGGAATGATTAATTTACAGCTTGAACAAAGTGGATTTTTTATAGATAGAATTGCAGAATCAGTATTTGATATTTATGATGATTATAAAGAATTACAGCGAAATAAAAAAATTATATTAAAATTATTATTGGATGAAGAAAACAAATTCAACAAAACATTAACAAATGGAATGGCCGTTTTTAATAGATTAATTAATAAAAAATCCCTTGCTGGAAAAGATGCTTTTCTTCTTTACCAGTCATATGGTTTTCCAATTGAATTAACAGAAGAAATTGCAAAAGAGAAAAAGATTAAAATTGACAAGAATGGTTTTAATCAGGAACTTGCAAAGCATCAGGAACTTTCAAGAACAGCATCGGCAGGAAAATTCAAATCAGGATTGGCAGACCATTCAGATAAAACAATAAAGCTGCACACGGCGACTCATCTGCTAAATGAATCTCTGAGAAAAGTTCTTGGCTCGGAAGTAAAACAGCGGGGCTCAAACATAACACCTGAAAGATTAAGATTTGATTTTAACTTTCCGAGAAAACTGACCGACAAGGAAATTAAGGAAGTTGAAAGATTGGTTAATAATAAAATAAAAGAAGGCTTGGAGGTTAAAAGAAATGAAATGGAATTAAAAGATGCGATGAAGTCGGGGGCTCAGGCTGAATTCGGAATGAAGTATCCGGAAAAAGTTTCAGTATATTCCGTGGGAGATTTCTCTAAGGAAATATGCACGGGTCCTCATGTAAAAAACACAAAGGAAATCGGAAAATTCAAGATAATAAAAGAAGAGTCTTCCGCAGCAGGCGTAAGAAGAATCAAGGCAGTAGTTGAATAATCGGCAAAATTATTTCTTCTTCATAAACCTTTTAATAAATTCTTCTGTTGTGAAAATCTTTATTTTTTTCTGTTCTTTAAAATGCTTATCATTTGACCAAATATTTGAATTTAAGGCCATTGCACATGCCAAAAAAGGGACATCATCTGAATCCTTAATTAGCCTTTTTGCTCTGCCAGTATAGGAAACATATTCATCTAATGGGATTATAATCACATATTCAAAGATTTTCTTTAAGGTAGAGTCAAATTGTTTTTCAGTAAGAGAAGATTTCTTACAAACATATTCTTTATATTTCGCAATTTCGCTTAAGGCAAAAGAAGTAGTAAAAAATCTAAAATTAAAATCTGTTAGGATTTCTCTGGACAAACCGTTCTTAAGCAAAGCAGAAAGCAAGATATTTGTATCAACAACAAATTTCATGTTAATCCATGTCTTTTAGCAATGCCCCTTTTTATCTTGGATCCTATCTCTTCAACATCCTTCATGGTAAGTTTGCTGTTTTTTGTTAGATCGTCCATAAACTCTAAATCTTCTATCCTTTTTTCAAGCATTGCTCTTATTGCTTCACTCCACCTAATTTCTTTATGTCTCTTTAATCTCTTATGTAATTCATCAGGTATTGCTAAAGTTATGTTTGGCATTAATATCTGTGTTTTCACAGGTTTATATATCTTCTGTAATGATGAAAAACTAAAGAACCTTGTAAATCTTTTCAAAAACTTTCAACCTCAAATTAAAACTGTCAGCCCATTTTGCATATGCATTCCACCCATGAAATATTTCAGCCATCTTATCTTTGTTAATTTCTCCCTTAGTAAATTTATTTATTTTTCTTTCCATGTTTCTTATGTTCCTCTTTCTTAACAATCTGTAATGGTAAAAATTCCTGAATCCTACAAAATCAACACCTTTTGACAAAGAAGTAATTTTTGACTTATCTGGATGAAGTTCAAGTTTTAAAACTTTGATAAGAAAATTCTCTATCTCCCCCCAGCTTATCAGCGGTTCTTTAGAGGAATTTAGAAGAACAAAATCATCAACATATCTTATGTAATATTTTGCCCTTAATACGTGCTTGACAAAATAATCAAGTTCATTGAGATAAACATTTGCAAAGAATTGTGAAGTTAAATTTCCTAAAGGCATTCCTTTACTTTGGCTAAGCTTAGACGAAGTAGCTAAAGGTTCTACCTTTTGTCTCTCAGAAGAATTGTCTTGAACATTATTATCTAAAATTCTTTTAATAAGCCAAATAATCCTCTCATCCTTTATTTTTCTTTTTATTATATTCAAAAGAATTTCATGATTAATCTCTTGAAAATAATGTTTTATATCTGCTTTAAGGCAATATCCCCTTACCTGATTGTCATTAAACCATCCATTAATTTTTGCATTTCTTGAGACCTTTCTCATAAATTCATAAAATCTTTTTATGGCAAACAGATTTCCTTTGCCTTTTCTATTTCCACAGGAATCATAAATAAAAGTCTTGTCAAAAATCGGCTCAATAACTCTTACCAAAGCATGATGAACAATTCTGTCTCTAAAATCAGATTTTGAAATTTGACGTGTTTTGGGGTCTCTTAAAATAAACTTTATCAGGAGCTCAGGTTTATAATAAAAATACTTTAATTCATAATGCAACGCCCTCAAATTGTTCCTTAAATTTTTTTCAAATTCAATAACATAATCTTTCTTGGTCTTGCCTTTTCTTGCTTTTTTCCATGCGAGAATAAGGTTCTTCATTGAATAAATTTCAGGATAAAGATTGTTGTGTGTTTTCATTGTAATCATCTTAGAGGCTAAGGCCATTCCAAAAGCATGGTCGTTCCTGTTGTCGTCAAAGTTGTTGCCATTGACATTAAGCCTATCGTCAAAGTTGTTCAAGTTGAGAGCAGACAACCATGTAACCAATTAATTAAAGGTAAATCACCATCACTTCATATTTCATTGCAGATAACTATTTATCCGCAGTTAATTTTATCCCGTAGAATAAAATTAGCCTTACTTAATGTCGCGATTGAATTTTATAGTCTTTCAAAATTTGAAAGACACTATTAATAGGTGTGTGGCCTTAGCTCATAGGCAATTAAATGCCTCACTAAGACAAATTTAATAGAGTTTTAACATTAATAAAAATATCTCTCAGAAAAAATTTGCATCCCTCCGGGCTTTACTTCCACACCCCAAAAGCATGGCAGTCCCCGTAGTCACCAAAGACGTCGCCATAGACATTAAGCCTATCGCCGAAGCTGTTCAAGTAGAGAGCAGAGACTCTTTGTTCTGAGGTATCTTTTTCAACACCATAAACATAAGGCTTGACTTTGAATTTTGAAGAAACTTCTCCAAGCTTTTCTGCGCCTTCTATTCCATAAGACGCAATAACAAATCCGTCTTTAGCCAAAGATTCAGGAGTATGATTTTCCAGTTGATAACTTCCTTTCTCAGCAAATCTAACATTTTTATCCTTGCTGAATCTTACTCCATTAACTTCTTTTGAACCTTTAAGCATTTTTTCCAAATCATTTTGGCTTAATGGCTGGCTTCTTCCTATTGCTTTTGAATCTTGCAAAACATAAACTCCGTCTTTAGTCCATAGGTTTCTGTTGAAAACCCATAGCCATTTGTTCTTCATTATTTCTCTGATATTTTGATATTCAGGCTCATTTTTAACAGAATCATTGCAGTAAGCAGTATGAATCAGGGAAGCCATATAATCTCCAGTTGGAACATTCATTTCTTGTTTGAGTATTTCTTTTCCAACTTCTGTATAATTATTAGGACCTATTGAAGGATAAGCAAAAGTTACTTCTCCTTTTTCATGAGGTACAACTAACTTTGTTATTCCCCTTTCAATTCGTGCATGTCTTTTTTCCATGCATTTCCCATAAAAATGATGTTTATAAATCTTTCTATATTGTTGTCTTTTAGAAGAGGTGACAAAGATAGAGAAAAGAACAGAAGTAATTGTTATCCTTTTTTCCTGTAGATATTATCATGATGGTCAAAATCATAGAAAAGAATCTTATCATTGGTTTTATCATATTTGAAAATTAAAACAAAACTAGTGTCTATATGAACACCTTTGAAACTCTGTAGAGGGGCTCTCAGGTTTTTATAATGTTCAACGTCAAGGACATTTGCAATTTCATTAATTTTCTTCCAGATTATCTCGTATTTTAACCTGTCTTTTTTAAAAAGCTTTCCCAGAATTATGTGGAGTTTCTTTTCAATATCAAATTTACGCATTTTCTATTGATTTTCTCAATTCATCAATAGAATTAAAACTAATAAATTTTCCCTCTTTCTCAATTTTTCTTATCTTATCTATATATTCAGGTCTTAACTCGGGTTCCAAAAAACTGTCGGAATAGATATTCGTTATCAATGCTACCGCCTGGGATTTGTTCTTTAGCCCAAATTTAGCCTTGACTATATTTAGAATTCTATCCTCATTTTCATTTATATCAATAATGCTTTGAACCATTTTTATATTAAATAAGGTTTTATTATGATTTATAATGAATTATAATGTTTATAAATTTTACTATTAGAAATCTATTTTGCCTTGATTCTCTGCTCGGACCAGCCCTCGTAATTTATGTCTTTATTTTGCTCTCGTGCTAGTCCTCTGCTCAGGCCAAGTCTCAGTTACTAATTGGCAAATTGCTCTTCGCCTTAGCCCTCGGCTCTTCCGAAGTCATTCTCATTTTTAATGGCAGCTTTGGCCTTATTCTTCTGAGAAGTTCCCTGGCAAGAATCATCGCCTTCTGATTTGCGAAGGCCAGGAAGAATATTGCTGTGCCTGGCTTTACGAGAGCTGCCTTTCCTATGGCTTTCCCGAATGAGAGCTGCATACCAGAGGACATTCTGTCTGCTCCCGCTCCTGTAAGCATCTTGTTTTCCCTCTGTATATGATGAGGATAAGGAACAACCTTGAAAAGATACTGATTTAGATATTTCTCTTCCAACTCATGATTTATATATTGTCTGCAAGCCTCAAGAGCATTGTTTCTTATCTGTCCTGCCTGTTCTGCAATCATGGTTAGTTTATATGGAAATTTTCCCTGATTATACAAAGATTGGCTTCCCATTGTAAATTTAACAATGGCCTGTGGGGGAACTGTTTTGATGTAAGCCAGCTTCTTTTGTTTGCTTACTCTAGTATATGGAACAACCCTCATTTTCGAATATGATGCTGCTTTTCTTAATGCTGTCATCTTATGCCTTCTCCTCTAAATTGGCCACGCTTGCGGATGACTTCTTGGCGTCCGCCTGACGATTTGTTTTCTCTCCAACTACTACTGCAGTCGTTATGGATTGTCCTGGAAGTCCCTTCTCAAATATTGCTCTCACAACTCCCTTCCCGCCATGAGCAGCAGCTATTTTTCCTTTTATTATCTTCCCAGCAGGCGAAGTCCATTCCACATTTTTTCCAGCAAACTTCTCGGCATCTTTCCTGGTCGAAACTCCGTCTAATTCTATAAGAAAATGCCTTTCATGAACAGTTTTTCTCCCTCTTCGAAATTGAATAACTTTTCCGTGTGTCATATAATTATATCGCAAAAATTAGTTTTTAAAGGTTTTCACAATAAAATTTATAAGATTATCTCGTATGCGCCAAGCTCTCTTCCTAATATCTCAAACATCTTTGGATTCATCTCAATTGACTTGTTTGTTTTCTGCCTGTCAATTGCTTCTGTTAATTCCTTCATATTTGATTCCTGAACTTTTGGAAGCAGTTTTTTTATGCTGTTTCCCTCAATCAGGAAGCTTTCCCCTCCGGACACAATTAACTCAGCCGTTTGCTCTTTTCCGTCCTTCTTGTATTTCAATCTCATTCTTCCTTTTTCCAAAACCATTAATTCAGCTCTTTGCGAATATTCTATCAAATCACTGATAAGAAGAGCCGCATTTTTCCTCACTTCATCAACCTTCATTGGATTTGATTTCCCTTTCTTCAATTCTGTCTTGGCCTTAATCACATCCTCAAGAATTCTCAGATGCTGCTGCGTGAACTTGCCTTTCTTCACAAATTCTTTTTCAAATCCGGAGGCCATCTCTAACGGGGATTTGCTTCCCATCATATTTTTAAGAAGATCAAAAACATCCTTGTAAATCTGCTCAATTGTCTTTTCCTGGAATCTCTTTTGTATCTGTTCTCTCAATGCCTTTAATCTATTCAGATAATCTTCGCTGTCTTTAATCAGCCTGTCTATTTCTTCTCCCTTTATTTCCTTAAGTTTCTCATGCTCATAATCCTTGTACAAGTTAACTATTTTCTCAACAATATCTATGTATTTTTTCTCAAGCATTTTTTCATCGCCCGCAAAGTTCTTCTTCATCTCAGAAACAAGCTGCTTTGGTGTTGGAGGAGGAGAACCATTAAGCATAAGCAAAGCCTGGCTTGGGGTAACTATCCCCCAATATATATCCCTAACCAATATTTCCACAAGTGACTGCTTTGCAAACTTTACAGTTTTGTCTCCCATGGACATGAACATATCTATTGCTTCAGGAGAAGGCTTAAGTTTTCCCATCTTAAGAAGAGCTTTCCATGGCATGAATGTTCCCCTGTCGTAAAGAGGAATACCATCTCTTATGAAAGTGAACATGACAGGATGGGCATCCTTCACAGATTCCCAAAAATCAGTAAGAAGATAAACCTGAACATTCAGCTTGTTCTTCACTCCTGCAAGTGCAGAAGCCTCGCCAATATACTGATAAATTATTCCCCTCAACCTTTCTTTTAATTCAAGCCTTGACATTCTCTTTACATCTGTATCATTGATTATAACAAAAACATCAACATCAGATGTTTTCACAGCCTCTCCTCTTACCAGGCTTCCTCCTATCACATAGCTAACAACGTATCTTTCAAATTTCTGAAGAACAAGAGACTTGTGAATTTCAGAAACCCTTAATGCCCCGAATATCCCCTTGTCATAAAGAGGGAATGACATCGCAATTGCGCCAGCGAGTTCAAACTTGCTGTCAAGGCATATTTCCCATATATCAAGGGGGGTTTTCAAATGAAGCCATGCCTTCTGTTTAAGAGAATTTAATTGCTTTACAAGATCAGGCTTTATCTTTGGAAATTCCTTAAACTTGTCCTCAGGCATTATGACATAAAGATGCATATATTTTTCCGTTTCTTTCGGCGCCTCTTCCTCGTCGATAAAAAGCTTTATGGATTGCGGCGGAAGAATTCCTATTGCCTGAACAAAGGGATATTTTTTTATTGTGTATAATCTGAACTTTTCAAGCTCTTTCTTTGTCTTATCCATTTCCTTCTGCATTTTGTCCATGTCAGGAGGCAGATTCTGGTTTTTTTCCGAATATTTATTGTCCAGATTCATTTCTGGAATTTCATTGTTCGGATTACTTTGCTGTTTATTTGACTCAGATTTCATTTTAAAAAAAGAGGATTTTTGCTTATAAAACTTTCCGTTAGGAAATTTTATTTGAGAAAACAAGGATTTTAGATTATAAAACTTTCTAAACCCTGATGATGGAAAAAATTTAAAAGCCCAGAAATACCTTTTAGTAATATCAAGGAAGATTAAACGAAGGAAACCTTGGTGTCCTCGTGGCCTATTAGTCTAATGGCAGAACTTCTCGTTTACACCGAGAGAGCGAAGGTTCGATTCCTTCATAGGCCATCTGGCTATGCCAGAGGGACTTCACGAAATCTATGATTTCAGTGTAAGCCATCAAGCTATGCTCAAAAAAAGAGAAAAATGATAACATCAAAAAGGGGAATTTTAATCAT
>ERZ1292623.2208-Hain-H51-01um-R1-2208-length-17754-cov-4_pt1 | contig 17754 bp, 17 predicted proteins | sample MGYA00564398_ERZ1292623 | MGnify/ENA primary metagenome ERZ1292623 (study PRJEB36523, sample SAMEA6512633) | groundwater metagenome | collected 2019-01-07 | study: AquaDiva: Metagenomics assemblies of 32 groundwater samples | reverse complement strand
GATAAAAATTCGGTTAGTAGCGTAAATAAAATATATGGGAAGGCGGACATTACTCTAGCGACAAATGTAATAGCTCATATAAATAATCTTTCCAGTCTTATGGACTCAGTGGATCAGCTTCTTAAAGAGGATGGTGTGTTTATTATGCAGTTTCCGTATCTGATGGATTTAATTGATAAAAATCAATTTGATACTATTTACCATGAACATTTGTCATACTTTTGCTTAAAGCCTCTTATGTATCTAGAAAAAAAATCAAAGTTAGAAATATTTGATATTGAAAGAAATGACTTAGACGGTGGGTCGATTAGGATTTTTTGGAAAAAGAAGAGGAGTAAAAAATATAAAGTTGAAAAGACAAAACTTGTAAAGTTGTTAGAACAGGAAGAATTGTTCGGCTTATACAATAAAAGTACGTATAAAAATTTTTCTGTTCGAATTTCAAAGCTTAAGAAGGAACTTGTTATATATTTAGCGAAACTTAAAAATAAAAAAAAACATATAGTTGGGTACGGAGCGGCGGCAAAAGGGAATATCTTGCTTAATTATTTTAATATAGGTGTAAGAATTTTGGACTACATTGTAGACTCGACCCCTTATAAACAGGGACTTTATTCTCCGGGAACGCATATCCCAATACATGAGGAGAGCCGCATTTACGATACGAAACCCGATTATCTCCTGTTACTTGCGTGGAATTTTAAAGATGAAATCTTATCTAAAAACAAAGCATTTAAAAGATTAGGTGGACATTTTATAATTCCAAATCCTAAAATAGAAATAATTTAACTTGATGATCACGGATATCCTCTTAAAAAAGAACAATGCGTAAAAATTTAACCATAAATCAGGGGCTAGGGGATGCGTACCTGGATCTTTTGAAAAAAAGCCTCACGCGATATATTTTTGATGATGGTTATCTTAGTCTTTATCAAAGAACGCATGGAAAAGCAAAACATATCCTTTATAACATTATAGAAAAAGTGCTTAACCCTTTTGATTTAGAATTAGTGAAGCATAGACAGTTTAGCCGTAAGCTTCGGAGAGAAGGGAAAGATTGGCCAGCTGCCGCAGAAACTATGATTGGTTTAGAGAGGCTTAACAACATTCAGGAATGCATGGTGGATGTTCTTTCTCGAGATATTCCAGGTGATTTTATAGAGACGGGCGTATGGAGGGGAGGGGCGACAATTTTTATGAGGGCAATAATTAAAGTCTATGATATAACTGATCGTAATGTTTGGGTTGCGGATTCATTTAGAGGATTACCTAAGCCATCCAACAATAAATATAAACAAGATGTCGAAGATCATCTGTGGAGATATCCTCAATTAAGGGTATCACTTAAGAATGTTAAAGAAAACTTTTTAAGGTATGGATTACTTGACGACCAAGTAAAATTCTTACCTGGATGGTTTAAGGAAACTCTTCCAAGAGCCCCTATTGTAAAATTAGCATTGCTTCGTCTGGACGGCGATATGTACCAATCCACAATGGACGCATTACAAGCTTTATATCCAAAGCTTTCAAGGGGCGGCTATGTTATTGTTGATGACTATTGTCTGCCGCAATGCAAAGAAGCGGTTAAAGACTTTAGATCACAAATGAAAATAAAAGATTCAATACGCAGGGTAGATTGGTCTGGAGTATTTTGGCAAAGAAGCAAGTAAGGATGCGAATGAAATTATTAACTTTTACTCGTGAAAATATTTTTATTCTTGCTATTTTAATGGTTGGTACATTTTTGCGACTTGATAGGCTCGGAGAATTAATGCCGCTTATTGGAGACCAGGGGTGGTTTTATCTTTCGGCAAGAGATATGATTCTGACTGGAAACATTCCGCTTGTAGGTATTACGTCAAGTCACACTTGGCTGCACCAGGGACCAATATGGACATATATGCTGGCCGGAGCACTTTGGATTTCTAATTTTAATCCAGTTTCAGGAGCAGCTCTGGCGGCTCTCATTGGCACTGGATCTATTTTTTTAATATATAAAATAGGAGAAGAGTTCTTCTCAAAAAAAATCGGATTAGTAGCAGCTTTAATATACGCCACCTCGCCTCTTATCATTATTCACGAAAGATTAGCCTATCACACAAGCCCTATCCCATTTGTGGTTTTAGTGCTTATTTACTCACTACTTAAAGTTTTAAAAGGTAAGCCAATTTATCTTCCTATTGTTGCTCTGTCGATTTCACTTCTCTATAATTTTGAGCTTGCAACAGTCGTCTTTATTCCCGTAGTGCTGTTTGTGCTTGCGCTTGGGATCTACAAGAAGGAAAAGTGGGTTAAACGAATAAACAATCGAAAGATTATTGTTTTATCGATGCTTGGATTATTAATCCCCATGATTCCGATCCTGATTTATGATCTAGGGCATGGTTTTCCTCAAACATTAAAATTCGGCGTGTGGTTTTTTTATAAAGGATTTCAATTAATTGGGCTAGTTGAAAAACAAAGTAATGAGTCTTTCATGGGTACGGTCCAATTTTTCGTAGATAAGGCAGCACTCCTGATCTTTGCCCCCAATGCTTTAATTTCTATTATTGCTATTGCTGTATCCATAATCGTAGCAGGATTTTTTATTTTTAAAAAAAGAGACATCCTTTCACCGCTAGGCATAGTGCTCGCATTAACAGTAGTTGGACTATTGGGATTCTTTGCGGCGGGCGCAAGATCCGAAGCATATCTGCCTATGCTTTTTCCGGGAATAATTCTTTTGACCTCCTTTTCAATTTATTACTTATTCGATAAGAAATTACTTGCAACGCTGATAGTATTGTCCGCATCGATTCTAAATGCGGTTTTTATTGTACAGAATAACTATTTGGTGGATACTTCTCCAGGTTATGGACCAAGCCTTGAAAGAAGAGTGGAGGTAGTCGATAAGATTATAAAACAAGCGAACGGTAGAAAATATAATCTTGATGGTAGAGGCGAGGGAAGTGAATTCGAATCTTTTACAATGAACTACGAGTATCTTTTGTGGTGGAGAGGAAATCCACCATCCAGCGAAAAGCAGAATTTAATTTTCGTGATTGATGAGAAGCAGGATAGAATTGATGTTACAATTAAATAATGTCTACGCTTTCGGTTATCATCTTAACAAGAAACGAAGAAAATAATATTTTGGACTGCCTTGAGGGCATCAAGAGTCTAGATGAGGTAATAATTATAGATGATTTTTCTGAAGATAGAACACTTGAATTAGTAAAAAGTTTTGATAGTAAAATAAAAATTTTTCAGCGTAAACTCGAACGCGATTTCTCGGCTCAAAGAAATTTTGGGCTTTCCAAGGTAACATGCGAGTGGGTTTTATTCATAGATGCGGATGAAAGAGTATCACCTGATCTTCTCTCCGAAATAAATTCGGCAGTCATAGAAAATAAATCAGACGGATTTCTAATTAAGAGGATGGATATTTTTTGGGATAGAAAACTAAAGCACGGTGAAACTGGCAGCGTAGCACTTTTAAAACTCGCAAGACGCAGTGCCGGAAAATGGGGAGGCAAGGTTCATGAAACATGGAATGTTAAAGGAAGAGTGGGTGAGCTTGAAAACGAGCTCATACATTATCCCCATCAAAGCGTAAAAGAATTTTTAAAAGAAATAAACTTATATTCATCAATTAGAGCCGACGAGTTAAAGCAACTGAGGCAGAAAGTCTCGTGGAAGGATATTATTCTCTACCCCAAAATTAAATTCCTCCGTAATTATTTTCTAAAGTTAGGATTTCTAGATGGATTACCCGGTTTTATAATTGCCGTAATGATGAGCTTCCATTCATTCCTTGTCCGTAGTAAACTTTGGTTTCTTCAAAATGAAAAGTAGGCTTTCTACGACTCTCTTTATAGTCTATTCTTTGATAATCCTTTTCGATTACATTTACTTTATTCTGTGTAGAGCAGATCTATGTGGAAGATAAGAAAGTTAGAGCCGATATTAATCTTAATTCTTTTTGCAGAAGGAATAGTGAATTTGATTGGTGCGCTGGGACCGGAACTTGGGTTTGATGCTCTATGGTATCACTTAACACTACCAAAACTATTTATTGAACAGGAAAAAATATTTATCCCTGGTAATCTTCTTTATTACTCTCTGATGCCAAAACTAATCGAATTACTATATATCCCTGCGATTTACCTTGGTGGAGAAACCATCGCAAAGGTAACACACTTTCTGTTTGGCATTGGGTCTTTAATAGTCTTATACAAGCTTTCTCGTTTTTTTCTTTCCAAAAGTTTCTCGCTATTGGTGTTGGTTGTTTTTTATTCGAATTTAATTGTCGCATGGCAATCTATAACTGCTTATATAGACTTAGGACGAACTTTTTTTGAAGTCCTGGCTTTGTTTTTTATAGTCTCTTATTTTAAAAATAAAGAAGACCGGGATTTAACAAAAAGTGCGCTATCAATTGGACTTGCGATATCAACAAAATTACTTGCTATCGGGTCTTTGTTTATTTTTATATTAATTTTCTTCTTCGAAAAACTAGATTTATCAAAAATAATTAAATTCATACTCATTGCCATCATTATTCCTTCCCCGTGGTTTATCTTCTCGTATCTTAATACTGGAAATTCCGTTTATCCCTTCTTCTCCGAAATTTACTATGTCTCGCCTTCAATAAATATTTTGAACCTCTTAAACTTTGTCAGGAGCCCTGACCCTATATCTCCTATTTACTTAATTGTTCTTCCGCTTATATTCCTAGCTTGTAGAAAATTCGACAGGCCGCTTTCGATAGTCGCTATTTATTCGCTTCTTTCTTTTATTGTATGGTTTATTACTCCACAGACAGGCGGAGGCAGATTTATAATGCCATATTTGCCGGCGTTCTCTATAGTTGTTGTTGCCTCGATTAACTTTTCAAAAAACACCCTTATCAAGCGATACTTAATAGCCTTAATTATTCTAATTGCCGTTAGTTCAATAATATATCGAGGGGTGGCAAACGCTAAATATTTACCGGTGCTATTTGGGAAAGAATCAAAACATGAATTTTTATCTAAAAACTTGAATTTTGATTTTGGAGATTTTTATGATACTGATAATTATTTTAGGGACAATATTAAGCCATCTGATAAAGTGCTTATTTACGGCACACATAATTTATATTATGTTAACTTCCCGTTTACTCATGAGTCTTGGCTTGCGCCCGATGATAAATTTAATTATGTAATGACTCAAAATGTAGACCTTCCTGGAAGATTTTCTGATTGGAAACAAATTTATTCGAACGAAAGAACGCATGTTAAGCTATACTCTAAAGACTAGAATGGATGTTCTAATTAATCTGCTCATTTTCTCATTACCTTTAGGAGCTATATTCCGCATAACTCCGTTGCCTAACGTTCCGATTTACCCGCAAGATTTAATAGCGGGATTGGTTCTCTTATTCGTTATATTCGAATTTACAGTTCGAAAAAAGAAAATAATGGAGAGAAAGCTTCTTATTATGGTTTTGCTTTTTTTAATAGTTGGATTTATATCTTTAGTGCTTAATTCGAAGTTTCTTACGCCTCAAGCTTTTCTGACTTCCTTTGCCTATTCATTAAGATTTGCGGCCTATGTAAGCATAATTTTTGCATTCCAATTTTTGAATCAGAAATTTAAGGAGTCTATTAATAACAAATTAATTGCAGCAGGAACTATTTTCACTAGCTTAGGTTTCATCCAATATTTCTTTTACCCAAGCCTACGAAATCTATATTATCTTGGTTGGGATGAGCATTTATATCGTCTCTTTTCAACATTTCTTGATCCAAATTTTGCAGGCGCATTCCTTGTGTTAGTTATTCTTCTACTCACCGAAAATATAATTCGAAATTTTAAAAACCGAAATAATCTTATTTTTTTTTCATTTCTTTGGATTTGTACCCTAATTGCTATTTTACTTACCCACTCAAGATCTGCTTTTATAATGTTAGTTGTAGGCATAATAACCTTACTTTCCCTGCATAGATTGTTTAAGGTTTTAGGGATTCTTGTATTAGTATTGTTTGCTTTGCTTTTTATCTTCTCCAATAGAAATATTGAGGGGTTGAACCCCTTAAGAATTGCGTCAGTTGAGGCAAGAATTGATTCGGCAAATGAAGCTATTTCAATTTTTTCACAAAATCCGGTTCTGGGGGTTGGATTTAATGCTTATAGATATGCGCTAACAAGATATGGTTTTCGAACAGAGTCGGGAAGCGCCGTGAGCAATGCGGATGCGGGGACAGACAATAGCTATTTATTTGTGTTGGCAACCACAGGAATTATTGGGTTTCTCATTTTTCTGGACTTCTGGGTTAATATTTTTAAGGTAATTATCAGAAGCTTTCAGTCGAATTTCTATGAAGTTGTTACCGTTGCTTCAATTGCGGGGCTTTTGATTAACACATTATTTATTAACAGTCTATTTTATCCTCCAATCATGGCCTGGATATTTATATTGATAGGCGTTACCACGTTAGAAACTCGAGAAAAATAATTTTATTTCCAAAATTATTTTTCTTAATGAGATTACGAAGGGGCGTTTCTAACGTGGTTACGGTGAATAAGAAACGGTGATTTCCTGCTCGGTTGATTTTCCTGCAAGATTAGCGGCTGTTACTTTTATTTTGTTTTCACCCTCATTTAACCTAAGGGTATAAGAAAAATTGCCGTCTGTATCTACTATTGCGATAAAATTGTTTACACGAACAGTGTTCTCCGGATCCGTAGTTCCCCTTACATTAATTTCTTGGTCGGCTTTTGAGAAGCTCGCCCCATTTGAAGGAAAACTAATTTCAAGCTTAGGTTCATCTTTAAGATACGAAATTTTATAATCTTGCGAAAATTCGCTTCTTTTATTGTCTCTGATCATTCGAACCTTAAGAATATTCTCTCCGCTTGCGAGCTTAACATCCTCAATCTCAAAATCCTGTGAATTTTCAAGAGCTATGATTTCATAAGACGAGTCATTTAAAAATAGCTCCACCTTTCCATCTGTGTAGAAAGCTCTTCCGGTTATGTTAATAAGTTCAACACTTGTGCCTGCGGGTAGTGGATCAAGCTGGGGTGGTTCAAGATCTGCGTCTGAAACCAGGTTTTTTGACTGGTTAGATTTTCCTGCAAGGATATCTATGAAACCTCCGAGTCCAGAGATTAAAATTGGTCCAAAATTCACTGCAACAAATAGAACCACAACAATTCCAATAAGAGAAGCGTACAATTGTTTTTTGTTTTGTTTCTCAGATCTTCTTGAGAACCTAGATTCCATAATTATAGCCTCTGCCTTTTTCTAGCTTTTTGGGCAACCTTTAGTTCCAAAATGGATATTTTTAAATCTTTGTCCGCCGTAGTGAATTCCTCATTTGTTAATTTTTCATGAAGTTTTTGCTCTGCCTGTCTTTTTTTCTCTTCACTTGCCGCCTGTTCTATGCTTTCAGCTCTTACTGCGTAATCTGAGAGTACACTCGCTTTATTTTTGTTTATTTCTAAAAATCCGCCGGATATCACGTAAGATGTTCTTTTCCCTTGCGTAAGAACTTCTATCTCCCCTTCCGAGAGTTTTGTAAAAAGAGAGGTATGGTGAGGAAGAATTGTGATTATACCGTTTACAGTCGGGAGAGTAACCTGATCAGTATCCCCCTCAAAGATTATGCCTTGCGGGGAGACTATCTCAAGATATAGATTATCCGCCATATTTTTTCACCCCAAGCTAGGCTTGGGGACCCCTTCTTACCGCCTCCTCTATTGATCCAACCATATAGAAGGATTGTTCCGGTAGTTTGTCGTGCTTTCCTTCAATTATCTCTTTAAACCCCCTTACTGTATCTGAGATTTTAGAGTAGCGTCCGCTCATTCCCGTAAACATTTCAGCAACAAACATTGGCTGGGTTAAAAACCTTTGAATTTTTCTTGCTCGGGCAACTGTTAATTTATCTTCATCAGACAGCTCATCAATTCCAAGAATCGCAATTATATCCTGAAGGTCTTTATATCTCTGAAGCGTTCTTTTGACTTCAGACGCGATCGTATAATGTTCCTGACCCACAATATTTGGGTCAAGTAACCTTGAGGATGATGTCAGGGGATCGACTGCAGGGTATAGTCCTTGCTCGGCAATTGAACGTTCGAGCGTGACTGATGCATCTAAATGTCCAAAAATAGTAACAGGTGCAGGATCCGTGTAGTCATCGGCCGGAACATAAATCGCTTGAACAGAGGTAATAGAGCCTTTTTTAGTGGACGTTATTCTTTCTTCAAGCATTGCAAGATCTTGGGCTAAATTGGGCTGATATCCAACGGCTGAAGGCATGCGCCCAAGAAGTGCTGAGACCTCACTTCCAGCCTGAGCGTATCTAAAAACGTTGTCAATGAAGAGTAGTACGTCCTCACCCTTTTTGTCTCTAAAGTATTCGGCCATTGTTAAAGAAGTTAGACCTATTCTTAATCGGTTTCCAGGAGGCTCATTCATCTGCCCAAACAGCATGACAGTTTTATCAAGTACGTCAGCTTCCTTCATTTCAAGCCAAAGATCTGTCCCCTCACGTGTACGCTCTCCGACCCCTGCGAAAACCGAGTGGCCTTTGTGAACCGTTGCAATATTTCTGATTAATTCCTTAACGATTACAGTTTTGCCGACACCAGCTCCACCAAAGATTCCAATTTTGCCTCCTTTTGTGAAGGGGGCTATTAAATCAATTACTTTAAGACCAGTTTCAAGCATCTCAGGCTTTGTTGATTGTTCGGAAAGCAGAGGTGCAGACTTATGAATTGGTTCAAGCATCTCAGCTTTTACATTAACGGCCCCCTTTCCATCAATTGGCTGACCTAGCACATTGAAAATCCGTCCCAATGTCTTCTCGCCTGTCGGAACTTTAATAGGAGACTTTGTTCTCTTGACATCCTGTCCACGCTTGAGACTCTCAGTTGGTCCTAAAGCAAGCGTTCTCACTTCACCATTTCCAATTTCAAATTCAGTCTCAAGAATTAGCGTCTCTCCTAAAAGATCTACCTTTAACGCTTCATAAATCTTTGGAACTTCACCTCTAAAAAGAACATCAACAATTGGACCCTGTATCCTAATGATAGTTCCTTCGTTTGCACTTATTTTTTTTCTTGGCATAATCAGGATTTATTAGAAAGCGTTAATAATTCGTTTGTAATTCTCTCTTGGCGTGACTTATTGTAAATAAGTGTTAAGTAATCGGCAATATCTAGCGCATTATTCTTTGCATTTTGCATAGCTACCATTCTGCTCGCTTGTTCCGATGTATAAGCCTCAATGAGCGAATTGTAAAGTATGACTTCAAGATAATAGGGAAGAAGTTCCGAAAGTATATCAGAGAGCTTAGGTTCGAATATAAAGGGGAGCGGGATCGTCTCCTGTGCGGAAATTTCAATCGGTAGAATCTCTTTCAGCACTGGTTTCTGTGTAAATATAGAAGAGAATTCGGTAAAAAGAATTTTAAAGGATGAAACTTTACCATTAAGATATTCATTGTTGATAATTTCTATTAGCTGATAAACAGTTCTATATGGCGGTAGAGTAGTGCCAATCTTAAAATCCGCGATTAATTCTCCCTCAAGTCTTCTTGAGAATTGGCTTGCCTTGCGACCCATGGTGATAAGTTTTAAGTTCTTGTTATCGATTTCTAGAATCTTTTTGAACAAGTTGGTATTAAGAGATCCGCAAAGTCCTTTATCCGGGGATATAACTAACACGAGACTTTTTTCCGCCTCGTTTTTTGATATATAAGGGTGTTTTAAATGTGACTCATCTACGTGCGCAATGATCGAGGATGTAAGATTAGTAATTCTTTCAGCATAAGGCTTATTAGCTAAAACTTCTCCTTGCGCTTTTTTGATTTTACTTGCCGAGACCATCTCCATAGCTCGCGCAATTTGAGCTATGTTTTGGGCTGTCTTTTTTCTCCGCAATAATATTTGTAAATTCTGAGCCATATTTTTCTTGATTTTTATTTAAACGATTTTTTTGAAATTTTCTATTTCAGTTGTCAATTCTTTAATGGTTTTATCATCCATTTTTTCTTTTGAGGAAATTCTTGCCCACAGTTTTTTATTTTTCACTTTAATAAAGTCATGAACTTTTGTTTCAAAATTCGAAACCTTTGAAAGAGAAAGATCATCAAGCAATCCTTTTGATGCCGCGAATATAGAAATAACTTCCTGCGCCTCATCCTGCGGCGCAAATTGCGGCTGCTTAAGGATTTCTGCCACTCGTCTCCCACGCTCAAGTTGTTTTTGGGTCTCAAGGTCCAAGTCGCTTCCAAATTGCGCAAATGCAGCAAGCGACCTAAACTGAGCAAGCTCAAGTCTTAATGGACCTGAAATTTGTTTGATAATTCCCGTCTGCGCGTTACCTCCAACGCGTGAGACTGAAAGCCCTGCATTAATTGCGGGTCTTGTTCCGGCATTGAATAGATCTGTTTCAAGGTAAATCTGCCCGTCAGTAATTGAAATTACGTTCGTCGGGATATAGGCGGCCACGTCTCCTGCCTGAGTTTCAATGATTGGGAATGAAGTTATTGAACCCCCGCCTTCTTCCTTGGACATTCTGGCCGATCTTTCAAGTAACCTTGAATGAAGATAAAAAATGTCGCCAGGGTATGCCTCACGTCCGGCAGGACGCCTCAGAAGTAGAGATATCTGCCTGTATGCCCAAGCATGTTTTGAAAGATCATCATACACAATAAACACGTCGCGCCCTCGATCCATGAAATACTCAGCTATAGCGGTTGCCGTAAACGGGCTGAGGAACTGCTGGGCCGGCGAGTCAGATGCAGACGCAGCAACAACGATTGAGAATGAAGAAGCGTCTTCTTCAGAGAGTTTGGCAACAATTCTTGCGATGTTTCCTCTTTTTTGGCCTATAGCACAGTAAACACATATAACGTCTGGAAGATTCAAGTCACGTTTTTTTTGATTAATTATAGTGTCAATCGCTATTGCAGTTTTTCCAGTATTTCTATCACCTATTATAAGTTCTCTTTGTCCACGTCCTATTGGTATCATAGAATCTATTGCCTTGATTCCCGTCTTAAGTGGTGTGTCTACTGGCTGGCGTTTAATTACCCCGGGAGCAATTTTTTCTAGCGGATAAAACTTTCCCCCTCCCTTCAGGGGTTTTCCGTCCAAAGGTTCTCCGAGAGCAGTTATTACACGGCCCAAAAGTTGCTCAGAGACGTTTATTCCAAGCGTTTTTCCCGTAGTTTTAACTCTCATATCCTCAGAAAGAGAGTCTGAATCTCTTAGCAAGACAATAGAAGCCTGATCTTCGTCTAGATTAAAAATCAGACCGCGAGTTTTGTCTTCAAATTCAACCTCCTCACCAAAACCCGCGCTTCCAAGCCCATTAGCACTTACAATTCCGTCTCCGATAGATAAGATCCGTCCCTCATTCGTCTGGCGAGGAATTACGTCCATTTTATCAATCCGTGACTCTAAATCTTTTAAGAAATCTTGTATGTTATCTTTTCTATTTGCCATTTAGGTTTTTAGCTGTTCAATTGCATTTGTCATGTATCCTTTGAAAGTAAGATCAATAATTGTGTCATCCTTAATTATTTTTATTCCGGGACCTATAGATTTATCCTCTTCAAAAAAAATTCCCCTGGGTTTAAATTTTAGAGCAAGAGATTTTTGAATTTTACTTGAGAGTTCCTGAGATGAAATTATGCGGACAGAATTATCATATACAACCTTCCTTACTTTGTATAGATATGAGATTAGTTCTTTCCTCGTCAAGTTTGAGAGTGCAAACTTGACGACTTTTTTATTCAATCGGCCGTTATAGAGAGTATTTCGTGCCAACTTCATAATCTGTGCCGGGTTTATCTGTGCTTGATTGTTAATCATATTTACTTAGTCTTTTTACATTGCGTTCAAATATCTTATTTTTCTCTTCTTTTGTAAAAAATTCAGTTAGAACGCGGTCAAGAATTTTCTCTGATAGAGTAAGAGAAATATCTCTTGCCTGATCCTTAACAGAGGCAAGTTCTAGGAGAGCAGTGCCATGCGCTTCAGAAATAATTTTTTTTGCCTCCACTCTTGATTTATTGAGAATTTCCTCACGCAAAACTTGGGCATTGCTGCGTGTTTCCTTGATAATTTTATCCGCTTCTGATGCTGCCTGAGCTATTATTTTATCCTTTTGAGCCTCTGCCTCAGTGAGTGCGATCTTTGCATTTTCTGCGTCATGCAGACCCTTTTCAATAGCGTTTGATCTATCTTTTAGAACCTTGAGGATAGGTTTGTATAAAAATCTTTTAAAAATAAAGAAGAGAATCAAAAAATTTACGATTTGAGCTATGAAGAAAACGGGTTCAAACCCAAAGTTATTCAATATCTCCATAAAAATTCTAGTGACTAGTAACTAGATATTAGATACTAGAATGGGTAAGAGGTTACTAGTAGCTAGTGTCTAGTTTCTAGTTTCTCATTACCCTGTGAAAGCTAAAATTAGAGCGTAAATAGCTATAGCTTCAGCAAAAGCCATTGCCAAAAGCATAGCAGGGAGTACTTTATTTGATGCGTCAGGATTTCTCCCTATCGCTTCCATCGCTTTGAGACCAATAAGACCAATAGCAATAGCAGGACCCGCTCCACCTATTGCAATGATTAATCCACCTGTTACTGAAAATTCCACTAGAGCTCACCCCCCTTCGCCCCTCGAAGCTCTGCAGCGCAGAGCGAAGTGGGGCCCGGATCGGGGCTTCGGGGGGCAATGCCCCCTTTTGCTTTTAGAAATTTCATAAGGTAAATCATTTTCATTTCATGTACTATGTGTTTCTTCATTGTGCGGTGTGATTAAGATTGTCATAAATACCATTGTTAACATAGAAAACACTAAAGCTTGCACTAAAGCGACAATTGACTCAAGTAATAAGAAAGGAATAGGTGCAACAAATGCAAACAGGGACGAAATGGTATGAATTACTACTTCACCCGCATATATATTACCAAAAAGACGAAAAGAAAGCGAGACAATTTTTGTAAACTCAGATACTAGTTCCAATAGTCCAACAAAGAGGAAAATAGGGTTTAATGAAAAAAATCTTTTAAGGTAATCTACGATCCCGTTGTATTTAATAGCAAGAATATGGGTTGCAGCAAGGGAGATTGTTGCCAGAGCAAAAGTAGCATTAAAATCTGAGGTAGTTGCACGAAGAATTGGAACAAAAAACTCATGTCCATCTTTGTGATGAAAAAAACCTATTGATCCAAATCCAGGCAAGAGCCCAATTATATTCGCTGCAAAAATAAAAATAAAAAAACTTGCAAACCAGGGAAATATATCATTTGTAAATTTACCAGATATTTGTTGTGTCAGTGTGTAAAAGTATTCGATAACACCTTCTACTACTAGCTGAATTTTTGAAGGAATTTTTGATAGAGTGGTCCTAATATAAAATACCAAACTTAGCACGATTACATCAACAAGTATAGTTGCTAATATAGTATTTGTTATCTTGAAGCTTCCAAGAGTTGTAATAACTTCAGGCGCAAGAGCAATTTGTGCCATAAATTTTCCAATTCATTGTAGCAAAGAAAAATTTAGGCCGCAAGTCGTGCGATGTTTTCTGCGATTATTACAGGTCTATCGTCCTTAAAATCCAGCCGGCCTTCTATAATGACAAGCGAGTCTTTGACGAGGTTATATTTAAACGTATCAAAAGTCTTTGGGAAGACAACGCATTCCACACTGTAACCTACATTATCCTCAAGCGTTACAAATGCCATTTCGCTATTGGATTTTCTTGTAAAAATTTTTCTTATCATAGAGAGAATTCCTCCTACTTTAATTTTTGTGCCTTCCTTTTCCTCATTAAGAGCGGGGATTGCATGGGTCGTTTGTTGGAAGAGAGTGCCAAAATGCTGATTGAGGGGGTGGTCAGTTAAAAAAAAGCCAAGTAGTTCCTTTTCAAAGAGAAGTTTCTCATTATCAGAGAACTCGTCAAAGTTAGAAGATAATTGAGTTTCAAAATTTGACTTTTTAGGTGAGGGATCATCATCAAAAAGTCCAAATTGGTTTTTTGACCGTTGCTTCTCATCTCTTGAGATTTTCTCGACAACTCCCTGATAGATACTGAGAAGCGCAGCCCTTTTACCAAATTCGTCCATTGCGCCTGCTTTAATAAGACTTTCGACAGTTTTTTTATTTACTTTTTGAAGGTCAACTTTTTGACAAAGATCAGAAAGGCCAGTAAAAGGGTCCTGTTTTCTTGCTTCAAGGATTGAAGAGATAGCCGCAGTGCCGACATTTTTTATAGCCGAAAGTCCAAACCTTACTTTCGTTTTATCTTCTATAGAAAAATCTGACAGTGAATTGTTAACAGAGGGTGGTAAGATTGTTACCTTTAATCTTCTGCATTCAGCAATTGCCTGGGATATCTTCTCATTTCTGGCAGGGCCAGAAGTGCCGCGTGATTCTGCTGTTAATAGGGCAGTCATAAACTCTACCGGAAAATGGGCTTTAAGGTAAGCCGTTCTAAATGCGATCGTTGCGTAACATGCTGCATGCGCTTTGTTAAATCCATATCCTGCGAAAGGTGCGATTAAATTGAAGAATTCATGAGCTTTCTTTTTCTCCATTCCGTTGGCAACGCAGCCTGCCACAAATAGCTCTTCCTGCTTTTTCATTTCGGAAGGAATCTTTTTGCCAACGGCTTTTCTTAATTTATCAGCATCAAGCCAGGAATAACCGGCGAGCGCAATCGCAGAGAGTAGTACGTCATCTTGATAAGTCAGCACTCCATAAGATTGTTGCAGGATGTCTTTTAATCGTTTATCTGGATAGGAGATAAGCTTTGGATTGTGTTTTCTTGATATAAATTCAGGTATATTTGCCATGGGGCCGGGCCGGTATAGAGCGACCATCGCTTGAAGATCAAAGATTGAAGTCGGCTTCAGCTCTTTGATGTGTCTCCTCATTCCGGCGGATTCTAACTGAAATATGCCTGTTGTTTCTCCGGACGAAAGTAGTTCGTATGTCTTTTTGTCATCCAAAGGAAGTTTTGAAAAATCTATGGAGTGATCTTGATTCTGCGTAACGTACCTTAAGGTTTCTTCGATGATGGTCAGATTTCTTAGGCCCAAGAAGTCCATCTTGAGTAGACCCACACCATCTTCTCCGACTGTATACATATCAAATTGAGTGATAACTCTATCACCATTCGTCTCCCTCTGGAGTGGTGTATATTCTGTTAGTGGCTTATCAGCAATTACAACTCCTGCGGCATGAACAGAAGCGTGTCTTGCTACACCTTCTAGTTTCTTTGCTAGATCAAGTAGTCTTTTTGTTTCAGGTTCTGTTCTGTATGCTACAGACAATTCCGGGCTTTGGGTTAACGCATTATCTATTGTCATTGCATGTCCCTGCCAGCCTGGCGGGATCATTTTGGCAATCCTATCGGGCCCTGCGTAGGGCATTCCTAAAGCTCTCCCTGCATCTCTGACAGCTTGTCTTGCTTCCATAGTACCAAAGGTTATAATTTGGGCAACCTTATCATCCCCGTATTTCGAAGTTACATATTCAATAACCTCATCACGTCTCGTGTCTGCAAAGTCCAAGTCTATGTCTGGGGCTGAGGGTCTAAAGGGATTTAAAAACCTCTCAAAAGGAAGATTGAAGAAGAAAGGGTCTGCGTCTGTAATATTCAATGCGTAAGACACTACGGACCCAGCCGCCGATCCACGTCCTGGGCCAACGGAGATTCCTTTGCTTTTTGCCCAATTTACAAAGTCGGCTACTATTAGAAAATACGCCTCATAGCCTTTCTTTGTGATTACTGATAGTTCCATCTCTACTCTCTCTTTGATTTCCGCAGTTACAGTTTTGTACCTTTTTTTGAGACCTTCGCCGACCAATTTCTTGATGTATTCGGTTGGAGTCAATTTCATTGGTACTTCAAATTGCGGCATTATCCATCGTCCAAGCTCGATTTCTAAATTGCATTGATCCGCGATCCTTGTCGTATTTTTTAAGGCAACTGGTAAGTCTATAAACATTGCTCTCATCTCATCTTGTGACTTTATGTAGAAATCGGGAGAATCTATCATTGATAGTCCTCTGTTGGGAGTGTCTATGGTAGTCTGGGTTCCTATGCACAATAGAATTTCCTGGGCTTCCGCGTCATCATGCCGTATATAATGATTGTCGTTTGTAGCAACTATTGGAATACCGTATTTTTCCGACAAAGAGATTAATTTACCATTCAGCAACTCTTGTCTCTCTATTTTGGGATGTCTTTGCAGTTCTAAATAGAAATTGTTCGGGTATATTTCTGCAACCTGCTCAAGTCTTTGGCTAGCCTCCCTCTCTTTTCCGGCAAGTAAAGGATCTGAAACAAATCCATTCAAACAAGAAGATAAGCAAATCAGACCTTGACTATATTTCTCAAGTAGCGCAAGGTCGGTTCTTGGCTTGTAATAGAATCCCTCAAGATGCGAAATGGAGACTATTTTCATAAGATTTTTGTAGCCTGTTACGTCTTTTGCCAAAAGGATCAAATGGTTGTAGTCCTTGTCCTCAACGGTCTTTTCGTGCCTGGATCCTGGGGCTATGTAAATTTCACACCCAATTATTGGTTTTATTCCTAATTCTTTGCATGTTTTATAAAATGTTATTGCTCCGTAGAGTGCTCCGTGATCTGTGATTGCCAAAGCGTCCATGCCCAGTTCTTTGACACGCTCAATCATTGGACGGACTCTCGACAGGCCGTCGAGGAGAGAATACTCAGAGTGGTTATGAAGATGTACAAAATCCGCCATGATTAAGCCGTTGCCAAGAAGCTGAATTCGCCCGTTTGATTGCTTACGAATTCTTGTACGTTTCCCGAGAGCGTATTCATAAATTCTATTGGTGTTGCCCCCTCCGCCTCGACAATTAATGTACCTTCATGTTCTAGTTGGTTAGGGTGATCATGTAGGACTTGTGGTCCAACCGCTTCTTTCACTACAACTCTTTGGACTCTTTTCGCCATGTCCCCCAAGATGCTTTTAGTAGTTTGATATTTTTTTAATGCTAAAGAATATTCGTCTCCTAAATCTTCTGGGATTTCTCCCGTATCAATTATCATCCTTACGTCAATGTCCTTTCTTGGGAAAGGCTTTGTCAACGCTCCTCCTACCAAGACTAAAGCCCCTCTCAGATGCCTCTCCTGCATCACTGGAGTAAACGCTTGCGTAATCCTTACTAGATTTTCTCTATCCTTTTCTGGCATTCTTGCCAACGCTTCTTCGCGGGGTGTTTCTTGCCTGACAGCCGCTAATTTGTCAAACGCTTCAAATAAGTGTGGTCTTCTATTTTCTGTCTGCCCCATGTCCGCCATTTGGGTTAATTTTACACTTATTTGAGGGTTTGTTCAACGAGCTCGCGGATACCTTCTGATGATGAATTTGGGGGGAGAAGAGCTCGAACTTTACCTATTATAAAACCCAAGACTTGGGTTTTTCCTGCCTTGTAATCTTCTACTGCGCGAGGATTCTCAAGAAACACTTGTTCTATTGCCTTTTTTAATTCTTCCGAATCCGCTTTAGTGGTTTGTTGGGTCGATAAAATCAATTCGACTAATTCGGCCGGGACAGTTTTCCTGACGTCCGGTTTTTTATTAATAATGTAGTTTGCGATTTGTTTCGGTGCAACATTATGCTTTTTTCCGTCGCGCACTGCTTGCTCAAAATAATTTGCGGTCGAAACATCCCTAGCAAGAATTTCAACATCATATTCTGTTAAGGAGTACTCCTTTAGAAATCTTT
>ERZ1292623.2207-Hain-H51-01um-R1-2207-length-17754-cov-8_pt1 | contig 17754 bp, 23 predicted proteins | sample MGYA00564398_ERZ1292623 | MGnify/ENA primary metagenome ERZ1292623 (study PRJEB36523, sample SAMEA6512633) | groundwater metagenome | collected 2019-01-07 | study: AquaDiva: Metagenomics assemblies of 32 groundwater samples | reverse complement strand
ACCAACCCGATATAAATCCCGACGGCGATAAATAGTAAGGCAATCAGAGTGATTAATAAATTTCTTCCTGCTGTTGGTTCTTCTATCATATTCCTCCTTAATTTCCAGTTGTGTTGCCGGTCGTAACGCCCTCATCTCCCTCTGCCGCATCCCGAAGCGCCAAAAGATCGACTTTTACCGTTTCCCGCCAGTAAGCACGGATGGCGGCGGCGTCATCGTGGACCAATTTGAGGGCGGTTTTGGACGCGGTCAGGTCTGTTTTAAAGTTTCCTTCCGATCGGGAGCAAACGCCGGTTCGTAGCGTAGTCATTGTCGTTTGATAAGCGGTGTAATCGGTTTGGAATTTGGCAATCTTGACTTTCAACTCGGCTAAATCGGCTTCAACCTTGGTAGTGTCCAAATCGTCCGTTTTTGCCTTGGCAATGAACTTCAAGATCCTCGAGGTCATATTGTTGTAAACGACCATATGGGCCTTTTCCCGCGTCTCGATAACGCCGGCCCTATTTTGGACTCTTTCCTCCACTCTCTGGCATCTTTGAGCGAATGTTTTGGCGATAGCCGCTTCGGCTTTCTCATTTTTTGCCGATACACCGCTGGCGGTCAAAGCAAGGATAGTGATAACTGTGATAATGATAGCCGTTTTTTTCATAAGAATTCCTTTCTTTTCCCGATTTTACAATTTTATTACGCAATGATTATAGCATATTTTTGTCCTGTGGATAATTGGGGGTGTTAATTAAAACGGGCAATGGGTTATAATCAAAAAACCAAGAAAACAAAAACAAAGAGGCGCGGGAGGCGCTTTTTTAATGACATAAATTGTGGTTTGGGAGGCAGGAACCGCAATTCGGAGGTTCAGATGGAGATGAAAGTTAAGAAATTGCATCAAGAGGCAAAACTGCCGAAATACGCCCATCCGGAGGACGCCGGAATGGATCTTTACAGCCTTAAGGATGTGGTGGTAAAACCGGACAACAGCATTTACAAAGTGGAAACGGGAATTGCCCTTGAAATACCCTCGGGATATTGCGGACTGATTTGGGACAAGGGCGGCATTTCGCTAAAAGCAATTCATTCTGTCGGCGGAGTTTTTGACACAGGTTACCGCGGGGATATCACAGTCGGAGTGATCAATCTGGGGAAAGAAGATTATATGATAGAAAAGGGTGACAAGATCGCTCAGATATTAATTCAACCAGTCGAACATCCGGAATTAGTTGAACAAACAAAACTATCAGGGAGCGCGAGGGGCATAAACAGGTTTGGCTCGACCGGAAAAAAGTAAAATAGTTGTCATTGGAGGGTAATAAAAAGGAACCAATGATAAAACACGAACTGCCAGGGTTATTTATCGCCTTTGAGGGCTTGGACGGGTCGGGCTCTTCAACCCAAGTTGATTTGCTCGTAAAAGCTTTGAATAATTTAGGTTATTTTGCTTTTGGGACCAAAGAACCGACCAACAATCTAATCGGCGGATTGATCCGCGGCGCCCTGACTCATGATTGGAAGGCCTCGCCGGAATGTCTTCAGCTATTATTCGCCGCCGACCGCGCCCACCATCTTCAACGAGAAGTCATTCCCAATTTGGAGAAAGGGAATATCGTCATTACCGACCGCTATCTTTTTTCAACTATCGCTTACGGCTCGATCGATATGCCCCGAAATTGGCTCTTAAAGTTAAACGAACGGTTTATACTGCCCGATATTACTTTTTACATCCGCCTGACGCCGCGGGAGTGTTTGCGAAGAATTGGAAAAAGCCGCCACCAGTTCGAATTATTCGAAGAGATGGAGAAACTGAAAAAGGTTAAATCAATGTACTTGACAATGTCGCGGCGGAAAAATTTAAACATTATGCCAATCAACGGATTCCAAACGATCGATCAAATCGCCGAAGAGATACTTTTAATAACGGGAAAAATGTTGGAGAATAGAAAGGGATTGCACTATCGGGAACGGGATTTGTTTAGCCAAAAAAAGGACCGGGTAGTGAATCATCGACCAAAATAAGTGTAACTAATAGTTGTGTTAGATATAATAAATTAAATTAATTCGAGTAGTAAGATTAAGCGGCATAAAATTTTGGAACAAAATAGTCGATGTTCTACTACCCGGAGGAGCGAAATGAACGAACTTAAAAAAAAAGATAAAGAAGTCAGTAAAATTATCGAGCAGGAAAAGAAGAGACAGAGCGAAGGGTTGGAGATGATCGCCTCGGAAAACTATGTTTCAATGGCGGTACTGGAAGCGACCGGTTCGGTTTTGACCAATAAATACGCCGAAGGATACCCCGGACATCGTTATTATGGCGGTTGCCGGTTTGTTGACGAGGTTGAGAATCTGGCAATTCTGCGATTAAAGAAATTGTTCGGTTGTAAATTCGCCAATGTCCAGCCGCACTCCGGCTCTTCGGCCAATATGGCCGCCTACGCCGCTGCGCTCGAGCCGGGCGATGTGATTTTGGGTCAAGCGATGGATGCCGGCGGACACTTGACCCACGGCGCCAAGGTTTCTTTCTCCGGAAAACTGTACCGGTCGTACAGTTACGGTTTGAGCGGAAAAACCGGCCGGCTCGATTATGACGAAATTGCCAAAATTGCCAAAAAAGTAAAGCCGAAAGTGATAATGTCCGGTTATTCCGCTTATCCGAGACAGCTGGATTTTAAAAAGTTTAGAAAAATTTCCGATTCGGTCGGGGCGTATTTATTCGCCGATATCGCCCATATTGCCGGATTGGTAGCGGTCGGGATTCACCAGACACCAATCGGTATTGCCGATATTGTGACCTCTACAACACATAAAACATTGCGCGGACCGCGTTCCGGTATCATCATGACCAACGACGAGGAGCTGTCGAAAAAGATAAATAAAGCGGTTTTTCCGATGCTACAGGGCGGACCGCTCGAACATGTCATCGCCGCCAAGGCGGTCGCCTTCGGCGAGGCGCTTAGGCCGGATTATAAAAAGTATATCCAAAATGTAGTTGATAATATGAAGTGCTTTGCCGAGACGATTCAATCATTCGACTTTAATCTGGTGACGGGAGGAACCGACAATCACCTAATCCTGATTGATCTTCGCAATAAAAATATAACTGGCAAGGATTTTGAAGACGCTTTGGGCAAAGCGGGGATTACTGTCAATAAAAACGGGGTGCCGGGCGATACTCAACCGCCTCAAATTTCTTCGGGAATACGGGTTGGCACGGCCGCCCTGACATCGCGCGGGATGGGCCCAGCCGAAATGCAAAGAATCGCCAAGCTGTTCGCCAGAGTAGTCGATCATATAACCGATGAAAAAGTATTACGAAGTATTAAGAAAGAAGTAAAAATGATGTGCGCTAAATTTCCGGTGCCAGGAATAAAATAGAGGATTATATGAAACAGTATTTAGACCTTCTGAAAAACATCATGAAAAACGGGACGGATAAGGATGACCGGACCGGTATCGGAACGCGGAGCATTTTCGGCACTCAGACCCGTTATGATCTGACTCAAGGTTTTCCTCTTCTTACCACTAAAAAAGTTTTTATCAAAGCGGTTATTTATGAACTGCTCTGGTTTTTGCGGGGCGATACCAACATAAAATTCTTAGTGGACAATGATGTTAAAATATGGAACGAATGGGCCTACCAAATTTATCTGGAAAAAAAAGGTTTGGATAAAAAATTGGAAAGATATTCCGAACCATGGAAAGAGGAGATGGATAAATTTGTCCAAAAGATGAAAGAAAATGAAAAATTCGCCAAGAAATGGGGCGAGCTGGGGCCGATTTACGGCAAGCAGTGGGTCAACTGGGAAACAAAGGAGGGCAAAACTATCAATCAGGTACAAGAGGTGATTAATTTAATAAAAAACGATTCAACTTCGCGCCGGATTATAATCTCCGGTTGGAATGTCGGAGAGATTCAGGATCTAATCAAAAATCACCACCACGCTCCCCCGCCCTGCCATACCCTTTACCAATTTATGGTTATTGATGGTAAACTTTCCTGCCAGTTGTATCAAAGAAGCGCCGATACTTTTCTTGGAGTTCCATTCAATATCGCCTCATATTCCCTATTTACGATGATGATGGCACAAGTGACCGGCTTGAAACCGGGCGAGTTTATTCACACTATTGGCGACACCCATATTTATAACAATCACTTTAATCAGGTGAAAGAACAGCTGTCGCGCAAACCGAAAGATTTGCCGATGATGAAAATTAATCCCAAAGTAAAGGACATATTCAAATTCAAGTATGAAGATTTCATACTGGAAGGATACGATCCTTACCCGCCGATTAAGGCGCCGATCGCGGTATGACCAAACTTCCTACTAAATTACAAATAGCCGCACGAAAGTACGAAAGTACAAATATTCGTAATTTAGTAATTTCGCTTGATTCGTAATTTCGTAGGAGATTAGGAAACTTATGAAGAAACCAACAATAAGTATAATAGTTGCGATTGCCAGAGATCGGGCGATCGGCAAAAATAACCAATTGCTTTGGAATATTCCAGAAGATCTTCAGCATTTTAAAAAAGTGACTTCCGGACATCCGGTCATTATGGGCGAAAATACTTTTAAATCAATCGGCAGGCCGTTGCCGAATCGCCTCAATATTGTTTTAACGAAGGACAAAGAATATAAGCCGAAGGGCTGTATTATGGCCTATTCAATTTCGGAGGCGGTAAAATTGGCGCAAGCCAAAGACAAGGAAGAAATATTTTTTATCGGTGGCGGGATGATTTACAAACAGGCCATTCCCCTTGCCGACAAGCTTTATTTAACAATGGTTGAAGGCGAATATGAGGCCGATGTTTATTTCCCGGAATATGAACAATATTTTGATAAGATTATTAAAGAAGAAGCGCACAACAACGGAAAAAATAAATTTAAATTTATTGAATTGACGAAGTCATCCTGAACTGACGCCCTTGCGTCATCCCGTACTTGATACGGGATCCAAGAATGGTAATATTCTTGATTCAGGACCTATTATTAGTCAGCGGAGAAAAAATGATTATCGGAATTGTCGGTTCGATCGCATCGGGCAAAGATACGGTGGCAGATTATTTAAAGAAAAAAGGATTCGAGGCGGTCTCGCTTTCCGATGTTTTGCGGGAAATTATGCGGAGCGAAGGAGTCGAGCCGACAACATTTGCCATGACCGAATACGGCAACAACTTACGGGAATCCAAGGGGCACGGTTTTTTAGCAGAGAGGGCGTTGGAAAAAATCGGCGACAAAGACGCTATTGTCACTTCAATCCGCCAGGTCGGCGAGGTTGAGGTTTTAAAGAAAAATCCCTGTTTCGCTTTAGTGAGACTTGACGCGCCGATAGAGATGCGGCTGGAACGGTTGGTAAAGCGGGAGCGCGAGGGCGATATTAAAAATATGGATGAGCTGAAAGAGATCGAGGCAAAGCAGGCCGACGGCAAGGGCGGGGCGATGAATATGAATAAGTGTTTCGAGATGGCCAATGAAGAGATAATAAACGATGGCACATTTCCCGAGCTTTACAAAAAAATTAATGACCTGATTTTGAAATTAAAAAAATAGTGGAGGCAATGTGCCAAAAGCGAAAGTTTCAAAAGAAGAGAAATATCAGCGGCCGAGTTGGGATGAATATTTTATGGAGGTGATGGAAGCGATTTCAAAGAGGGCGACCTGTGATCGCGGTAGGAGTGGTTGCGTGATAGCGAAGGATAATCAAATCGTGGCCACAGGATATGTCGGTTCGGCGGCAGGCGATGATCACTGCGACCAAGTCGGGCATATGTACCAAAAAAAAGTCAATCCCGATGGTAGTATTACCGAACACTGCGTCCGAACGATTCATGCCGAACAAAATGCCATTTGCCAAGCGGCCAGACGCGGTATTTCGATTAACGGAGCGACGGTTTACTGCCGGATGGAGCCCTGTCCGGTTTGCGCCAAGATGATGATAAATTCCGGCATCAAGCGGGTGGTGGCGCAGAAAAGGTACCACGCCGCCGGAGAGACGCGCCGCGTTTTTGCCAAGTGCGAAGTAGTTCTGGAAGTGGTTGAGGACGAAGTGATGAAGTATGAAAAAATGTGATAAATATTAATAAGGAGTCAATATGCCATACAGCCCAGAAGCGCCACAATATTCACCGGATGACGATCTGAAGGATGAGTTGATCGGTCATAATCCCCATCGTTTGAGAGGGCCGCTGTTCGATAAGAAAGATCCGGATAATGATCCCAAGCATCAATCCGAACCGGGAGAACGCGAGCCGTTGGAGGACTCGCTTTAGTTTGGACAATTGTTTTTTACCGGAAAAGGTGATATTTTGGTGTTAGCTAATCCGATCCTTCGACCTGGTCTCACCAACCAGCAGGGTCGGCGCAGACTCGAGCGAACGGGTAAATTAAGATCCAAATTGGGATGGAACCCCCCGATAACTATCGGGGTCCTAAGAACCGGGTCTTTTTTGTTGGATTTGTTTGTCATCCCTGACTTGATCAGGGATCTTAATCAGATGAAAAATTATTATATTTATATGATGGCGAGTAAGAAAGATGGCGTGCTGTACATTGGTGTTACTAATAATCTTGCTCGTAGAGTATATGAACACAAACAAGAGATTATTGATGGTTTTTCGAAGCGATATTTTACCAAACGGCTAGTCTATTTTGAGAATACTTCCAATATTGATAGTGCGATATCGAGAGAGAAACAATTAAAAAGATGGAAACGCGATTGGAAAATCGAGTTAATTGAAGAGAATAACCCAGGATGGAAAGATTTATATTTCGAAATTATTAATTAAGATTCCTGCTTTCGCAGGAATGACAACAGCGAGAGGATTCTATGGAAAATTCAAATATTGAAAATATAAGGCATTCGCTAAGTCATGTTTTAGCGATGGCGGTTTTGGAATTATTTCCGGAGGCAAAGCTTGGAATCGGGCCGGCCGTCGAGAACGGTTTTTATTATGACTTTGACTTGCCAAGAAATCTGGCGCCGGCCGATATCTCAAAACTGGAACAAAAAATGCGGGAAATTATCAATAAGGACCTGCCTTTTGAACAATCCGATATTGATAAAACAGAAGCGAAGAAATTGTTTAAAAATCAGCTGTATAAAATTGAATTGATCAAAGATATTCCGGGTGAGGAAGTCAGTATTTATACATTAGGGAAGAGATCCCTCGACTCGCAAACCACACTCCCTCGGGATGACAGCTCTGCTGTCAATTTTACTGATCTTTGTGCCGGACCGCATTTGGACTCGACAAAAGAACTCAAAGAGATCGGTTGGAAATTAGATAAGATTGCCGGCGCCTACTGGCGGGGGAGTGAAAAAAACAAGATGCTGCAAAGGATTTACGGTTTGGCATTTGAAAATAAAGAGGGGTTGAACAGATATATTGAAATGACAGTTGAAGCGGAGAAAAGAGATCATAAAAAGATCGGTCGCGATCTTGACCTGTTTTCTTTTCATCCCGAAGCGCCCGGTTGTCCTTTCTGGCATAAAAAAGGCATGATCCTTTGGAATACTTTGGAGCAATTAGGCAAAGATATCCGAAAAAAGTACGGCTATATTGAAATTAAAACTCCGCTTCTGGCCAAGAACTCGCTTTGGATCACTTCCGGACATTGGGACCATTACAAAGAAAGCATGTTTTCCTTTGATGTCGATGGCGAAACCTATTGCTTGAAGCCGATGGACTGTCCTTTTAATATTAAAATATTCCAGACCGGCCAGCGGTCGTACAAAGAATTGCCGATCCGCTACACCGAAATCGGGCGTGTTTATCGCAAGGAAAAGTCGGGCGAGTTGAACGGACTTCTTCGGGTGTCGGAAATTACCCAAGATGATTCGCATATATTTTTACGAGAAGACCAAATTAAAACAGAAGTCGGTAATTTGATCGAGATGGTTAAAGAGTTTTACGGAAAGTTGGGATTGATTCCGGATTTCTTCTTTTCGACCCGCCCGGATGATTTTATCGGCGAGATTTCGGTTTGGGACAAGGCGGAGGCGGATCTAAAAGAATCGCTTGATGCCAAAAATATCAAGTATGGCACGAAGGAAAAAGACGGCGCCTTTTACGGGCCGAAGATTGATGTCAGCGCCAAGGATGCCCTGGGCCGGTCTTGGCAGGTGGCCACGATTCAACTTGATTTTCAACTGCCGGGGAGATTTAAATGCGAATATATTGATGAAGAAGGGAAGTTCAAAACACCGGTTATGATCCACGCCGCTGTCTTTGGTTCGTTTGAGAGGATGATCGGAATTTTGACCGAACATTACGCCGGAGCGTTTCCGGCTTGGTTGGCGCCGGTTCAGGTTATCGTTTTACCGATTGCCGAACGGCACAATGAATATGCCGAGAAAATTTCTAAGACCTTGGAACATGCCGGTATTAGGGTTCAAACCGATAATCGCAATGAAAGCATCGGCAAGAAAATCCGGGAGTCGGAAATGCAAAAAGTTCCCTTTATGTTAATTGTCGGAGATAAGGAAATGGACGCCGGCAAAGTTGCCGTCCGCAAATACGGCCAGAACCACGCTGAGCGTGGCGAAGGCGACGAAGGCGTGATGGATATTTCCGAAATTATTCATTCATTAAATAATTTATAAAAAGAGTCATTTCGACGCTAGGAGAAATCTTCGACTTACCGTAAGTAGAAGATTTCTCACTCACTTCGTTCATTCGAAATGACAACTTTATTAAAACAAAACCGCCCGATAGGCGGTTTTGTTAAATAATTATTTGTCATCCCCGACCTGCCTACCGGACAGGCAGGCCTGATCGGGGATCTCTCCAGATTCCTGCTGGAGTTTATCCCGTACTTTGATACGGGACAGGAATGACAACTTGAAAATTACTCTGCTTTCTTCTCTTCCTTCCCGCCTTCAACGGTCGGGGCTCCGACACTATTCTTTGTTTTCATTATCAGTCGTCGGAGCCGGTTTTTCACCTTCGGCAGGAGCGGCGCTTTCGGCACCCTCTTCACCTGCCGGAACTTCCTCGCCGGCGGCTTCAACCTCAACGGCCGATACATCCTCGACAACTTCCTCTTCAAGAGCGGCAAGCTCTTCATCGCTTCTTGGTTCCTCAATATGGGCGACGACCTCTTCCGGATCGTTTAGGACTTCAATTCCGGCTGGAATATTGAGGTTGGAAACACGGATGTCTTTTTCGAAATCGTCAAGAACTGAAATATCGACATCGATATGGTCGACAAGGTCGCCCGGCAAACATTCGACTTCAATCGAATCTTTCGGAGTGATCAGTGTGCCTTCCTGATCAATAATAGCTCGGGATTCGCCGACAAATTCCAAGGGAATTTCGGCGTGGATCTTTTCTTTCATATTTACTTTCAAGAAATCGACATGCAAAATCTCGGAAGAAACCGGATCTGATTGATAGTCCTGTATCAGGGTTTTGAATGATTTTTCGTCGTCGATTGAAATATCGATCAAGTTGGAGGTGCCGGCTTCTTTGAAGAGCCGTTTGAAATTTAATTTATCAAAAGCGATAACTTCTGTTTCCGTATCCTTGCCGTAAACGACACCGGGAACCAGGCCATTTTTCCTGGTCTTTTTCCCATTTTCTTTTCTCTCTTTCACTGCCAGTTTGAACTCTGTCATAAATTTCCTAAATAAATACGGATAACGGATTGTTGGGATAACGGATAACTAATATTCGTTATTAGTCATCCTTATGATTTGTCATCCGTTTTTGTCTTTGTTGCTCCTTTTAATATATTTTATTGTTTAAAGATTTGTTCGAAATTTCCGGCAAAATCCTTCAAGAACTCATGAGTTTTCAAAACATCATCACTACCGATTTTTTCTTTGCTAACCGGACCAATTTTTTGATTCTGATCCAAACTAACAGTGGCCAGAACCGGCATATGAGTTTCACAAGCCAGTTCCAGAAAGACGATTGAGTCGATAATGCCCCGAATGCTGATGCTGTCAAAATCGTACGACTGGCCGCATTGCGGACAGCGAATATTTTTTTGAACGGTTTGCAGCAACTTGTACAAATCTTGGTGGTTCATTAATAATCCTCCTTAGCCATTATAGCCACAAATTTAGGCAAAAGTCAACACGCCCGACTCTATGACCTATATTAAAGTATGTGGTAAAATTAAAACATGAAAATTGTTATCGGAACCGAATCTTTCTGGCCAATCATCTCCGGGGTGGCCGTTTTTGCGCGGGACCTGGCAGAAAATTTGGTCAAAAACGGGGATGAGGTGATTGTAGTTGCTCCAAGCAAGAATGGCAAGAGCGGATGGGATGAACTTTCGAAGATAAAAATCTATCGAGTCGGCGGTATCGCCAATCCATTACGCAGGGGAGCTCGAATTTCTTTTCGAGTTTACGGCAAAATCAAAAATATTCTGGATCAATTTCAGACCGACATTATCCATATCCAAGATCCGGCCGGAATCGGCGGCGCTTTGGTAAGATACGGCAATGAAAAAAAGATCAAAACAGTGATGACCAATCACTTTAATATCGATTTCATCTCGGCCTATTTGCGGCCTTTGGGACCGATAAAAAATATTATAGAAAATATGCTGATTAAGCGGTTCGTCAAACTTTATGAAAAATGCGATGCGATTACCACCCCCTCGGAAACTTCCAGAGAGCGAATTGAAAAGTGGGGGCTGAAAAAGGAAATCACGATTCTTCGAAACGGCGTCGATATCGAAAGATTCAAGCCAGCCGATAAAAAGACTTCACGAGAAAAATTAAACTTACCTGACAAAAAAACGGTAATTTATTCCGGCCGGATGGATGTTGATAAAAGCGTAAAAATACTTTTGGAAGCAATTCCGAAAATCTTAGATGAGGTTGATGCGTATTTTCTATTTGTGGGCGGCGGAAAAGACCTTGATTGGTTGAAAGACGAGGCGGAAAAACTAAAAATTGCCGAAAATGTAAAATTTTATGGTTTTTTGAAAAACGAATCGGAGGAGTACGCCCTTGTTTACCAGGCATCGGATCTCTATTTCTCGGCTTCGAAGATTGAAGTTCAAAGCATTGTGATGTTGGAAGCCTTTGCCTCCGGTCTCCCGGTGGTGGCGGCTGCAGCCGGATCATTTCCGGAATTCATTGAAAAAGGCCAGAACGGACTACTGTTTCGACCGGACGATTCAGAAAATTTGGCCGAAAAAGTGATCCGAATACTAAAAGATGACGAGATGGAATCTCGGATGGCGAAAGAATCGAGAAAAGTAGCCGAAGAATACCGAAAAGATAAAATGATGAATAAATTCCGAGAGTTTTACAAAGGATTGCTAGGGAAATAATTTAGTTCTTTTTACCGAACAATTGAGCTATTATTTCTTTTTCGTCTTTTTGGCTTAATAGATTAATACTAGAGCCGGTGATTTCGACCGGTTTTTTGATTGAGTTATTGAATACTTCTAGAATCATATCATTGTCATCATCGCCGGCGATTCGGTTGATTGAAATATCGCCGCATTTTTCACAGAGGTGGATCAATATAATCTCGCCCTGTTTCTTCTTTCCATACTTATCGATTCCCTCCTCCTTGAAAGTCAGACTGACCGGTTTCATCAAACCGTGACAGGTTTCCCTCCGGTCACCAGAAACATCACGGTCAACATGTTTGGAATACAAACAATAGGGACAGTGATTCCTGTTCTTGGTGCCAATCGCCCCGACGGAAACATTTTTCCCGCAATGCACGCATTTGAAGTTGATTTTTTGCTGCATAATATACATAATATAAATGTTTTTATCGATTATTAAAAGTCGTATTTAACGGGGCAATAATGGATTGTATATTTTGCAAAATTGTAAGGGGAGAGGTGCCGAGCCACAAGATTTGGGAGGATGAAAATCACTTGGCTTTTCTTTCGATATTTCCAAACACCGAAGGATTTTCGGTAGTAATCCCTAAAAAGCACTACGGAAGTTACCTATTTGATTTGCCGGAAGAAGTTTACTGCGATTTGATGAAAGCGACCAAAATGGTCGGTAAAATTCTCGATGCCAAATTGGACGATGTTGGCCGGACGGGACTAATTGCCGAAGGGTTTGGAGTAGATCATGCTCACACCAAACTTTTCCCAATGCATGGAACGCGTGATATGAGTACTTGGAGACCGATTGAATCTCGACAAAATATTTATTTTGAAAAATACGAGGGCTATATTTCTTCTCACGATTCAAACCGTGCCGATGATACGAAACTCTCCGAACTAACTAAGAAAATTAGATCTTAATAATCAGTTAATAGTTGAATTATATCTTTCGGATATTTTTTGTCGGCGAGCCACTCTTTGATTGTCAGCCGAGCTCTTTCGTTTAGAAAATCATCTTCTTTCATTGATTCTAATTCTTCGCGGCTAAAGAACCGGGCATCGACAATGTCTTCATTCTCGACATTTTCACGGAGATTTTCATCCGGCTCTTGTTCAGTGTTGGCAAGAAGATTTACTTGAATGAAAAATTTATCTTCTTTATTTAGAAAAGTAATGCTTTGAATGGCGGTAATTTCAACCTCGTCGACCCCGCCCTCTTCCCTGACCTCGCGTTGGGCGGCGGCAAAGACATCGCTATCTTTTTCCGGCTCGACGGTTCCCTTGATAATGTTCCACTGGTATTTGGTATCGGCTTTGCATTTTTCTTTGATCAACAAAAGTTGATTATCTTTTGTAACCAAAACACCAACCTTAAAAACAATTTGTTTCATAAATTATTCCTATTTTAGAAATGGATTAGGGGAATCGAAAGTGATTTTCGGAGTACTATTATTGACAACTTTGATATCGACACTGTATTTTTTATTATAAATTCCGTCAACCGCGCCGAAGTAAGCGTCTTTATAATCGAAACCTAATTTTTTGGATACGGCAATCACATCGGCCTCGGAATTTCCTTCAATCTCTACATAGGGCTCGAGGTACGGCCATTCGTCGATCATTATTTCGACGCCGTCAATTTCCCAGGTTTCCCGTTTTGATTCCTGATATGCCTTTGATTCGCAACCGATAAACTCCAATATTTCTTTCGCTTCATTAAAATCATTAACAGTGACGCATCTTTCTCTCTGATCATCCATCTTACCGTTCTTGATCTGTTTGACACTCATGGTAATTTTATTGCCCTCATCCCGGACACGGGCGAATCCACCCGGTTTTTGGTGACCTTCCGGCAATTCAAGGACATTGCGTTTGAGCATTAACTCCGGCTGAATTAATTTCCCGCCGAGGTCTTTTAGTTTATTTCTAATTTCGTCTTTTGAAACATTCAAAAATGTCGCTTCGTATTCAATTTTCATATGAGCTCTTTAATTAATAGTAACTATCTTACAGGATATCGTATTTTTCTTGGGATTGGAATAAACGGCGCTGTCACCTTCGTTTTTTCCAAGGATGGCGGAACCGACCGGCGAGTCGCAGGAAATCTTTCGTTGAAAAATATCTGCGTCACCAGGGTTGACCAATACAATATCGGCGGCATTCCCGTCATCGAATTCCAATCTCACCTTCGAGCCAATAGTAACTTTCTTCAATGGACTCCTCTTTTAATGCTGCTGGTCCATTAATAGCTCAAAAAAGCTTATTCCATCCATACCGGCTGGGTTCTTGAGAGGTGCTTCTGTGAATATAGTTAAAGAACCGATGGAGAATGAAAAAAGTCATTATTGTAAGGCATGAATAAAATCGTAATAATCGGTCCCTCGGGTGTGGGTAAATCTCACTTTGCCAAAAGACTTGGCAATCTGCTTGGAATAAAAGTATTTCATCTTGATAAATACTACTGGAAACCAAATTGGCAGAAAATCGGTAAAGCTTCAATGGGAATATTACGACCATTTTTCATAGTATATTCCCTGCATAATTATGTATTACATTAGTCGCTACTGTGTATAATATTTTGATCAGATAAACTAGGACAAGAACAAAGACCATTATGACCATTCTAATATTTTGGGCATAGAACATCCAACCAAGTTTGAAGTTATGAGGGGGGGAGTGGATGCCCCCCTCGTGATCTGCGATGTAAATCATCGCCGAAACAGCTTGCCGAAGACCCACTGCACGATTTTAGCCGTCACGCTTTCCCTCGCAGACTGGCCTTCAAGGCAATCGTGAACAGAATTGGCCTTTGCTCTGGGGTCATCGGGATCGCTGGCTGGTCCAGATCTAAAGTTGCCGGAACCTCCGCTAAGGCCAGTATGATGACCGCCACCACAATCTCCGTCATCATAAGACACGGTTTCACCCCCAACCACGGTTTGCGCTATTACGTTTTTAACAGAGTTAAGACTATTTATCAAATTAATGGCTAGCATTAGCAGAAAACGACCATTGGGTGGTTACCAATTTTCATTTATACGAAACCTGCCCCAATAATTTCATTGTCGCTCTGCATCATTATGACCGGATTCATCAAGAAAGATGTCGTTTGTAAACCGTTATTTTTGGTGTATGGTATATAATGGTCAAATCATTTCAGGTAAAATAAGACACAGATGTTTAAGAAAAATGAATTAAAATTGCTTTTCCCGTTTTATCTTCATGCTTTGGTGTTTAGTCTGTCCAAGGTGATCATGCCTTTTTATGTGCTTTATTTTCTTGGATTAGGACTAAGTTTTTTCCAAATTGCTATGCTGGGAAGCATCAGAAGTATTGTCTCGTTAATATTTGAAGTTCCGACAGGAGTAATTGCTGATATGTATGGCAGGAAGGCAAGCGTTATCTTGGGTTATTTCGCGACTGCTGTTACGATTTTCTTGATTTCAACTCAAAATAGCTTTTATGCAATTGCCTTAATATTAGCCCTTGATGCGCTGTTTGAAACACTCATAAGCGGAGCCGATAACGCTTGGGCTGTGGACTTGTTAGACGAACAAGATAAATCCCTTATAGATGTTTACTTCCTTAAAATGAGATTTTTTAAGAATATCGGATACTTATTTGCGCCTATCCTGGCTGGTTTTATAGTCGCCAAATATGATATGCGTTACCTGTGGATTGTTTTTTCCATTGGAATTTTTGTTTCTTCATCATTTCTTTTTTGGGCCAAGGAGGGGAAGCTTAAAAAACCCGGGGATGAAGATGGGGAAGAAGAAACTCTGGGTTATTTTATCAACCATTTGAGGAAAAGCTTATCTTTTATCGCCAATCATAAAATCATTTCCTTGTTATTTCTCGGAATTTTCATTTTTTACTTTGTTGATGAGATTTCATCTTTAGCTTGGACGCCTTTGTTGGAAAGCTCCGGAATAGCTTTACCGACAATAGGATATGCTTTTTCGTTGATTGCCGGTGTGGGCATTTTTACTCCGCTAATAGCTGAAAGAATATTAAAGTTTAGGAACAAATTATCTTTAATAATTATCACGCTTTTAGTTTACACTTTGTTGCTGTTATTAGTTGGGCTAACAAGCAAAGCGTTGTTTTTGCTAATAATATTTACTTTATTTACCGGTCTGGAAGACATTTTTCTTCCACTTGAGGGAGCGTTGACTAATTTTTACATACACAATCAAAATCGTGCCACAATCTTGTCAATTAAATCTATGATTGAATCGCTTGCTTCGATTGTCGGCGGACCGTTTGCTGGTTTAGTTTTAAGCTCGATACCAAAAAAAGAAGCGTTAGTGTTTTCTGGTTTATTACTACTATTTCTTCCAGTGCTTTATATTATTATAAAAAACCGGGAGCAGGCAAATGCCTACTCCCCGGTTCGGGCCAAGACATAATCGACATTCTATGTCTTGCACCTAGTGCGCTTGCCGCTCATGCTATTCTGGGTTTCTTTCGCAACCTTGCGCAATGTAATCACCCCCCTTCAAGTTCCTGATCAAGTTTTTCTTTCAGTAGTACTCTTGTGGCATTGCGATAGAGTTCGCACATTGTTTTATCCCGGTTGTTACCTGTTGCGCGAGAGACCTCTCGCGTAATCTGACACTGGCCGGCGCACAACCCCTCTATTTCACAACCCATGCATTCGGGGTCTTCGCCTGGCAACCGACTCTTAACCAATTGGCAGTACGGACTCCTCTCGGAAAGAGCCTCTTCTAAGTGATCGATGCGACCGATCGGTGTGGTTGTGTGGCCGCAGATGAAGAGCCAACCTTCCGGGTTGACAGAGATGTTTTGCCCTTTGGCAGCTCGACAGAAGGTCGGCATGTTATCGATTGGTTCGTTGACCAAGTGGTCATACGAGGTTGTCCATGAACCGAAGTTCTCCATCCCTCGTGCCTGACAGGCAAATCGAAGCTCCATCAGTTTTAAGACGCAGTTGTTCACATCCCGGTTTGCTTGGGCGGTATTGATCATGTCAACGTCTGTGGCGATTCCTTTCATTCCGCGTTGGTATGCCCAATCGATAAAATCGGGGTTGACAACATCGAAGTTAAGATCGTTCAGCGTGATGCTGAAACCGTCCAAAGGATAATCCATCTCCTCCAAAAGGCCAAACTTGGATACGATAGCATTGAATGTGGCGCCGCCGTCTTTGAATGTCCTTATAGCGTCGTTGCCAGCAGGTGGTCCATCCAACGATGTGGATATATATATCTCGTTTGCTTTAAGGACTTTGATCATCGATTTGGTGATCAGCGATAAGTTGGTGTTGACGGATAGTTTGGCGTTGGGGTCCAAACCACGGGTGTAGTAGATTGCCTGTTCAAGAACAGACCAGTTGAGAAGAGGTTCTGCCGAACCGAAGTGCACATCCAGCGGGTGTGTATCCCAGATTTGCATCACTGCTGCATATTCGTCGATGGCTTTTTGGGCAGTCTCCCAGTCCATTAGTTTCTTTTGGCCGTGAGACGTGCTGGTCCCTGTTGAACAGCTATGCAAGCAATGACTGCATCCGAAGTTGCAGGCTTCGGAAATGACAAGGTTCAGTAATCGAAGTTGACCTCCGCTATGAACCTTTTGCATCCACTCCTGATTCCGAATTCTGGGATATTCCCTTTCGTCCTCGTCTTCTGGAACAAGAAATTTGGCTTGACGCAATTCCTGTATGACTTTGCATCTTGCCCGATTCCGTTTTATCTGACTGGGTTCTACATAGGAATCGAGCGCGCCAACATATTCTGGCTCCAGAAAGTAGAGGTTGCCAAGTAGTGAATGAAAACACAGAGCTCCAGTGGAAGATCTTACTGTCTGGAGATGTTGAGATGTTTTTAGCCGCACTTCCTCTTTCCCCTTTCAACGAGTGTCGTAAGATACGACTGGCACAATTTCCCACAACACAACAGTTCTCCTACTTAGAAGAAGAGTTGTTGAAAAAATTATATACTGCAGGAGAACTATTATCAATACTTGATAAGTACTTTACGGGTTCTTTTTGATTATTTCGTCTCGTACTAGATAATTCTCTTCTTGAAAGCTTTTCTAAATAACTGATTCTCCAGGTTACATCATGAATCGCTTCCTTCTTGAGTGCCAAATAAGCATTGCGGGAGGTGTAACTGTAATCCGAAGGTGATTCGATTTTGAACATTGATGGACGCAAGTTTCTTTCCTTCGACATTATCCTGACCGGGTACTCTTCAAATCCCAGTTCCCACAATATCTGTCCTTCCTCGGCTTCATCGATTGCGATCATTTTCAAAAGTTCATACTTTAGATTTTTCTTATTTCTTTTATGAGAATCTTCGTCGGGTTTAAAGTACTCGACTGCCTCTTTTATAATTTGTCTTAATCCATCAACAGGAGTTTCTTTTCCTAGACCAGGGGACGGTTCTCGTTCTATCTCGACATTACACTTTGTTGGTTTTTCGAT
>ERZ1292623.369-Hain-H51-01um-R1-369-length-49036-cov-6_pt3 | contig 17756 bp, 16 predicted proteins | sample MGYA00564398_ERZ1292623 | MGnify/ENA primary metagenome ERZ1292623 (study PRJEB36523, sample SAMEA6512633) | groundwater metagenome | collected 2019-01-07 | study: AquaDiva: Metagenomics assemblies of 32 groundwater samples | reverse complement strand
GCAGCGTGCGCGGGCCGAATAGGCCCACCCCTTATTGGGCGAAGCGCGCTGCTGTCAATTTAGGTACAAAAATCAGTGCTGGGGTCTTATTCCTTATTTATTTGCCAACGTCCAGTCACTTCAATCAAAGCTCAAAAAACACACCCACTTTTACCCGCTTCCAGCAGGCAAAAGTGGATGTATTCCACTAAGTTATGTGGTACAGCTTTTACATATCCTTTTTCATTTTAGCGCTCCTAATAAGCTTGTCAAGCCCCCTGCATTGGCAGGACACAAACTATTGAAAACCCAATCTACCATGCTTGTTATCAGCTAAAACGGCGAGCCCGCCTCAAAAAACAATCGGTTTAGATTTCTCCAGCCCTGCCGTTTTTCCCAAGCGGCGGGGCTTTTTTTAACAGCTAAAATGGTCATTAATTGCTCTAATATATCAATAACCAGTTAGATTTGTATAATTTGGATATTTCCGTTATAATCTTAAAATATGAAACCAGATATTCATCCAACCTACCACGAGAAAGCCCAAGTCGCCTGCGCCTGCGGCCATACTTTTACCGTCGGCTCAACTAAAGAAAAACTGCAAATAGAAATCTGCTACAAGTGTCATCCTTTTTATACGGGCAAGGAGAAACTGATTGATGCGGCCGGGAAGGTGGAGAGATTTAAGGCGAGAAGGGCTAAGGCGCGTTCGAAGTAGAACTAGTTAATACCTAACCCTTCCCTTTCTATTTCTATTTTTCTATTATTTATTTTTTGAATTCACAAATTCCTTCAACCACTCTGTCAAATTTTTCACCAATTCATTAACATCTTTAATTCCATAGTGTTCTTTTAGTGCGTTGTTCCAGCCATTTTCATTTTTATTGCCAGCAATAGCAAAGTCTATGAAATTAAGTTTAGCTTCAGCTTTAGCTTCAGCTTCAGTTTTAGTTTTATCTTTCTTCTGAATTTGCGCCTGACCCAAATCAATCAAATATTCTACTAATGACCAAGAGATGGCGTGGGCATTCACCTCATACTTCGCAAAACCCCTCTTTTCGTTTATTATTTTAACTATTTGATTGCTTAATATCTTAGTACCAACATCATTTGCAACTAATCTCTTCACATAATATTTAAGTAATCTCTCTAGCTTTATCTTTTCTAAGAATTCGGACGGCTCTCCACTACAAGCAATTCCCTCAAGAACCCAAGGCGGCAATAATTCTGGATAGGCTGTAGAAAGAACAGCGTGACACATTTCATGCCCGAGTATTGACTGAAATTTTCTGCTCAAATTTCTAAGATCTTCTGGCGAGACGAGAATCCATATGTGATTGAACCGTGAATACTCGTCTAGTGGTCTCGTGATACCAGAGCTTTCTTCTCCTTCTTTTGTAACTCCGACATAAATTGTAGTAGGCCCCGCGCCGTCTGGCAATTCTTCTCCAAGCCATTCAATGGCTGATCGTTTTCTATAATATTTGGCTAAATAGGCGATCTTTTTAGCATTATCTATAGGAGAGGATACCGAAAAATTTGAGTCATGAGACTCGGATGGACCTTCATCATCTTTGCTTAATTCGGTGTCAGGTTGACTAATATTGACTTTAGTATTGTCTGAAGTAGTATTGGCTGAAGGGGTTTTTTGTTTAAAAAACACCGACCCTAAATCAAAAGCCGCTCCGGGAAGACTATCTCCTCCACCTCCAGTAAAAACTCCAGCAAGAAAACCAATCAAAAAGGCGACAAGGATTGCTGGCCAAGGGTTTTTAGTCATAATTTTGCTTGATTTAATTATAAGATAGTTTGTTCTTAATAATAAAGAGCTTTGTGGATAACTTTTCTAAATCTTAATTTTGGTTTACTTTAAAGGTATGTCGGGTGTTAATAATCAAAAACTAATCCTGGAAATCCGGGCCGGTACCGGCGGTGATGAAGCCGCTCTCTTTGCCGGCGATCTAGCGCGCATGTATCAGAAATACGCCGCTAAAAAGAGCTGGCAATTTTTTGCGGTTGATCCGGGCAAAACTTTTGTCGCCAAAATTGTCGGCGAAGGCGCTTATGAGTCTTTAAAAAACGAATCAGGCGTCCACCGCGTCCAAAGAGTACCGACTACAGAAAAGTCCGGCCGCATCCATACTTCTACTGCCACCGTGGCAGTTCTGCCCGAAGTAGAGGCCAAAGCGGTTCAAATCAATCCTAATGATCTGGAAGTTACTTTTTCCCGGGCCGGCGGCCCGGGCGGCCAGAATGTCAATAAAGTGGAAACAGCGGTGCGCATTCTCCATAAGCCCACTGGCATTGTTGTTTCCTCGCGGGCCGAACGATCTCAATATACCAACCGCGAAGCAGCCCTTTCTATCTTGCGTGCCAAACTCTATGAACTAGAACGTTTGGAGACTCTGGGCCAATTAAGCGCCGACCGCAAAGCCCAGATCGGTTCTGGCGAGCGTTCGGAAAAAATCCGCACCTATAATTTCCCCGATGACCGGATCACTGACCACCGGATTAACAAGAAATGGCACAACCTGGAACGGATCTTGAACGGAGATCTGGATTTGATTGTGGAGGAGTTCGCAAGCTCTAAATCCTAAACTCTAAATCCTAAACTCTAAAAAAAATATTTAGGGTATAGGGTTTAGCGTTTAGGGTTTAGAGCTTCCGCCTTAACTCCCTGTTAAAGCGTCTATATCTTCCTCAAACTGTCTCGATTTAGAAAGCACCCGCGCGCCATAAGTCCAAACATACTTGCGCCATCGGCCGCCGGCATAGTATTTAGCCGCCGCCCGCCGAATCGTATCAGGATTATTCTCCATCCCTGCTCCGGAATCTTTTAAATATAAAGCTGTTGCCACAAAAGCATCAAAGTTACGCCAAGGCGAAGGCGGACTATTACCGGTCATCTCCACAATCCGATTGCGATAAATTTTCCAGGTGGAAGGGATAAACTGCGCCGGCCCCATCGCCCCTCCGAAAGCGCCATCGCTATTGGGGCAAGAAACTGACATTGTCTCCGGATTCAAACCCAACTCCGCCGCCATCGCTAAATAAATCGGGGTATCCCGGGTAGGATGCATGGCTGTCCGGTAACTGCAGCGTCCGACATTCTGACCCAGAGCTGATTCTTTATCCAATACTGCTAAAATCAACGCCGGCCTTACCCCCACCACATCGCCAGCTGATTTAGCTAGTTTATAAGCCTGCTCAAAAGTCAGTTGGCCGCCGCCCAAAAATTCAAAGATGCGATTGCGGATTTCTGCCGCTGTTTTCCGTGACTGCTTTAATAAATCTTGATAACGTTCTTCCTGACCCTTGGTAATCTTGAGAATTTCATCTTTGTCTTGCTTCTTCACTTCAACTAATTTCTTCTCCGAATCCCGATAGAGCTTCAAAGAAACTTTGTCGCTCTTCTTTAAAGCCAGTTGTTCTTTTTGATCAAGCAGTTGACTGCGGGTCTCGATAGTTTTTTGTAAAGTGGCGCGGAAATTATCCTGAACCTCAAGGAGACTATTAACTCCGCTGAAAAAATCGGAAAGGCGGGGGTTGGCTAAAATAATTTCTGCCAAGGTAATGCTGTCTTGTTCATACATCGCCTGCAAAGCGGCAGTCAGGGCATTTTTGTCAAAACGCAGCTTGGTTTCGGTATTTTTAATTTCTCCCTGATTCTTCACTATTTCCTCATCCAGCTGGGCAATAGAAAGATTGATGGCCTTGATTTGAAGATTGAGTTTACCAATCTCACTGTTAAACTTTTTAATTTCTCCCTGCAGCGATCGCCCTTGTTTCCGGTAGTCGTCAATGGTATTTTCGTAAACCCTGATCTGCTGTTCCACTTCAGCCAACTCTCTCTCCAAACGGGCTCGTTCTTCTTGAGAGGAAATAAATTGACCCCAAACTAAATTAGGGGCAATGACCATGGCAATAACAACGACAACTAAATTAACTTTTTCCATCCGGCTTTGGGGCCGGCGCTTCTGCCACCTTTTCTTTATCTTTATCTTTTGTAACTTCCCGTTCCGCTTTCTTCTCCTCTGTTTCAACCTTAACCGCTTCCACGCCGGGCACAGCCCGCTCTTCCAGAATTTTTTCCTCCTCTTCTGTTATTGGCGCCTGAATGGTGGCGATGACGCTTTCCGGCTCTGAAAGTATTTTAATACTTTTACCCTGAGCCTGTCGAAGGGGCAGGTCTTTTATATAAAAACTCTGCCCGACTTCCGCCAGCTTGCTTATATCAACGATAAAAGACTGGGGAATGTTACCCGGCAAAGCCTCCACTTCAATTTCCTGAATGGCTTTGACCAAGATATTGCCGGCTTTAACCGCCGCCGATTCACCAATAAACTCCACCGGCACCCTAACTTTGATTTCCTCATCCAGCCGCACCTGATAAAAATCAATATTGATAATTTCATCAGTCACTGGATCTCTATCGATTTCGTAAATCAATACGGGGCGGGTTTGGCTGTCAATTTTCAACTGCACCACCTGGTTCTCGCCGGCCTGCTTAAAAACTTTATTGAAATCTTTTTCCGGCACAGCCAAATGCAAATTCTCCAAGCCGCGGCCATAAAGCTCGGCAGGAATCAGGCCTTGCCGGCGCAGGTCTTTGACTTTGCGGCCTAAAATTTCTCTTTTTTGCACGATTAACTCCATCCCGCCTATTATACAATATTGTTAAATAATTTCAACTTTCCAAGGATTACTTTTTTAGCGGCTTCTTTGGCGCTGGCCATTATTTTATAAGGGGCGATTTCGCCGGGTTGGCGATGTAATTCATCGTGGAGCGCCTTTTGCCAAGCTATCCGAACTTCGGTGTTTATATGAACAATGCTGATGCCGGCTTTAATGGCGGCGCGGATGTCTTCATCGCTGTTGCCGGAGGCGCCATGTAAAACCAATGGGATTTTTACCGCTGCCTTGATTTTTTTTATAAGTTCAATGTTCAAAGGCGGTTCTGCGTCAGTCTGCGTAGCGTCAGCGTTTTTCCGCGCTATCATGCCGTGGACATTTCCCACTGCCGGCGCCAAAAGATCAACGCCTGTTTCCTTCACAAATCTTACCGCTTCCTCAACACTGGTCAGTTGAATTCCTTCTGGCACTGCCTCGCGAACTTTAGAGCCACTGCCGATATAACCAATCTCCCCTTCCACCAAAATTTCCGGCCGCGTCTTTTTCACATACTCCACTACCTCGCGGGTGCGCTGGATATTTTCTTCCAGCAGCAATTCTGAACCGTCAAAAAGAATTGAGTTATAGCCGATGGCCACGGCTTCTTTGACTTTTTCTAAAGACTTGGTGTGATCGGCGTTGAAGAAAATGGCCAAGCCACCGGAGGCGGCTTGAGGTTTCTCCTCCTTTGGAGGTGAAACCTCCTTATATTGAGCTATAATTGCCTTAACAAACTCCTCTCCCAAAAACTCTCTTTCCCGTTCCGACGTCCCCAAAATCACCGACACCCCCAGCTCCAGCGCCGCCTCCACCGCCGCCTCCGCCACCGTTGATTCAGCAAAATTAAAGTGGCCGATGGCCCGGCCTCTATCTTCAACGGCCTTAATAGCTTCTTTCAAACTCACTAACTTATTCTAGGGAATAGTCTAGTAGTAAGCAACGTTGACAATGGTAATAGGAATCAGATAAGCCTCCCAAACAATATTATTAGTGGTACCGTCACTCCAGAGAATATTGCCAGCAGCCTTAACAGCGACAGACAACCCATCCTGTGAATTAGCGGCATCGGCAAAACCACTGGAATTGACTCTTAGCTTAGTGGTTTTTGTGGTACCTCTGGGAACCGTAGAATCAGGCAAGAAGTTTACCGAGCAGATCCTAGGTGCGCCGCTTGGCGTACAGGTTTGTGGAGTTGAACTATCCCAACCGGTATTGGTAGCGGGATCAATTACACTTACGGTAAAACTTGTAACTGGAGTGTCTATGGCCGCGCCAGCAAAAGTCAGCCGAACACTCTGAATCCTAACATCACCAGCTGAATGAGCGCCCCAAGTTAAAGCCGCTAGATCATCAACAGCTGTTCTCACTCGATCACTGGCATTACCAAGAATACTTGAAGAAAGAGTTGGTTTGGAGCGGTAAACTGTTTGATCAGTGCCGCTTGTGGGAAGGCCGACGATGGTCTGGGCATCTGATTTAATATCGTTATCTAATACTCCAAATTTATGAACTGAACCAGAAACAGCGCCAGCGGCAAGGGTTCTCGCATCAGTTTTCAAAGTCAACGTCTTTCTCTCGTTTGCGGCAACAGTTGTCAAGCCGTCTCCGCCAAAAACAGCCCTACCGCCGACTAAATTCACTGGCCCGGCCAAAAGATTGTCGCCCTCATAGAGACTAAAATTGGTTAGAGTGTTCCCGCTTTGGGAATTACTACTGGTAAAGGCGATGCCTCCAAAATTAATTGCGGTATCGCCAGCTGCTAGCCGTAATTTGTAAACAGTATTGTTGGTTCCCATTACTAAATAACGAGCCAGGACATTATCAGGGTCGGTAGAAACAGTCAGTGTTCCGTCACCGCCCCCACCGCCGGGGCAGGTTTCGGAAGTTGAAAGGGCAAAAAGGCCGCCAGCGATCGGGCAAACCGTTATAAAAGCTCGCCCGCCAAAAACAAATTTCTCGCCAATGGCAATACTACCCTTAGCTATAATATTTCCTCCTACAGCCAGTTCTTCCTCTGGATTTTCTACTCCAATCCCGACCTTACCATTATCTAAAATAGTGAAAACTGTTTTGCCAGCCCGATTCAAAATTCTTAAGGAACCACTGAAGAATCTAAGAAACTTTTCTGTGGCATTAATTACAAAAAAAGAAGGATCGCCGAATTGAGCTCTGTTTTTAACGAGAAGATTATTTAGGGTTGAATTGGCGGAATTTTGACGTTGAGCAGCCGCAGCAGCCGCGCCCGATCGCCCAGAACCAGAATCAGCCGACGACGCCCTATTATTTCTCAAATTACTCCCAAAACTGTCAGAAATCTGGGCTCCGTAATAATAATTATGATTAGCCGACGCGTAATTTGTAAAAAAACCGAGCGACAATATTAAAAAAGCCGCCAATAAAATATTTTTCTTCATATTCTAATAATAACACATCCCCCCCTAGCAAGATTAAGTTATCCACAGCTATCAAAGTCACTAGTCGTACTCAACCCTTCCCACCTCCAGCGGAAACTTCATTTTTGATCCGAGCGCGCCCGGCTTTAAAACAATATCATAATCGTTGATTATCTGGATGATCAGCGGATCCGGGGCGGCCATAGCATTGTTAAAGAGCGTGGCGTCAACTAATATCTTCAAATTCACCGAATCATTATTGATAGTCGCTCCCGGACCGAAAGAAACACGGCAATTGCCATCAAGAGGAATACAAGTGGCTATTTCAGATTTTAGCCAGCGCGCGCCGATATCAGAGTTAATTAATTCCACTGGGAATCTGGCAGAGCCGACAATCGCCCTGCCTGATAACTCAAAGGTTAAGACTCTAACTGTCAAACTTCCGCCTTTAACAGATAAAGTCATCGCCGCCACCGAGTCAGTGGGGATTCGCGGCCGGCCCTGAGTTTTATCGAGCGCCACAGGAGTTATAGTCAGCTTAGCCGAGGAACCGGCGGTTTCAGCCCTACCCTCGCCAGTAGCGGGGATTGGACATTTTTTTGTCTCTGAAAACAACCAGCCGCCTGATGTTTTGCAAACCGCGGCAAAGCACTTGTCGCCAATACACAACTCATCGGTCTTGATGCCGCCGACCACATCTAATTTTTTCATCGGTTTTTCTGTGCCTATCCCCAGCTTGCCGTCGCTAAAAAAAAGAATTTTTAAAAATCCCTCAATGGCGTGAGTGAAATTATGCCGGGCTTCTGCTTCTGTAGGAAGGAAGGAAAATATAAAGATTACCAGTAAAATTAACGCTAAACTTCGAACCATCCCCTTATTATATAGTTTTTGCTTTTCTTTTCAAGTTCCGCTAAACCAAAATATTCAATAAAGATTTTGTTCCAAAGCGCCTCCTGCTGATGATAGAGATATTTAGCCAGTTCTTTACGCTTCACTAAAGACATCACCGTATCCACCAAATCAAAACTGACCAACGTCTCTGGCCCGGCTTCAGTCTTGAAGAAATCGCCCACCCAGCCCATGCCTTCCCAAAACTCCAAACCCCTGATTTTAATTTTCATCAAATCATCAATCGCCCGCCACCAATGGAGGGCCTCGGGATTGATGTGCGGCTCAAACAAGCGCCAGTCGTTGGCGTCGTCTTTGGCTAGATAACGCTGGATTACTAAAAATCGCGGCTGGCGAACTTCGAGCGCAACTTCCGGCAATCTTTTCTCCAAAACATCACCGCGCAGATTAGAAATCAGATTAGCGGCAAAAGTTTTTTCATCCTGGGCAAAACGACGAAAATTTTCAGAATACCAGCGCACTTCGTGAAGATAATGCAAAAGCAAACTTAAAAGCCGCAGAGTTTCGCCGGAGATACCCAAGAAAATCGGCAAAACAAAAATCACCCCCAGCTCTTTGAGGTGGCTGACATTGTGATGTTTTTTCTGGACAAACTTTTGGGCGGCTTTGACCCACTTTTCGCTCAAAGCCCGCAGTTCCATTGGCCGTTCTTCAAAATCATCGGGGCGCAATGTTTCGTACTGCTTAAAAAAAACTTTATTTTGCCACTGGGGGTCTTCTAAAAAACGCAGGGCGCTGTAAATCTCCAATAAATCTTCTTTTTCAATTAACTGACCGACATTTTTATAACCAAGAGCGACAATAATTTTCTTTGGCGGCTCAGCAATAAGCAGCTGTTTGGCTTTCTCTTTTTTAATAAAATAGCCGCGGCCGGGCGGGTGAATCTTTTTGACAAAATCAACTACCGCCTGCGATGCCTTCTGCCCCCGCAGTTTTTTGTGGCCGATGATGTAAAGCAGTTCCAAGTCGTCGGCTTCAACTTTGCTGATGAGGGCGTCGTAAACTTCTAAAGCCGACGCATCATGACTGACGCCGAGAGCTTTTAATTTTTCGCCAGCAAGCTCTTCGTTCTCAAAAAATATTCTCTCCAGCACGCCCACCTTACCAGTCGCCTGCTCCAGCTCTATTTCTAAATCATCAAGAGTTTTTTTCGGCACCCGGAGAATTTTCGCAATTTTTTCTAAATAAATTGTCGCCATTGCGTTTTTTAAATTTTTAAATGTTTATATGTTTAAATCTTTAAATATTACGAACCGAAATCTTTAATTCTCTCCACCTCTTTCCATCCTCAAATTGTTTCTTGGTAAGCGCCCCCGTATGCGCTCCCACTTGTTCCACCACTGAAGTGGCGTTGGCCGACCCTAATCTAATGGCATACTCAATATCATCTTTTTGGATTAATCCTGCCACAAAACCGCTGGCAAAAGCATCGCCGGCGCCGGTGCGATCCACCACGGCTTTTTCCATAAAAACGCCGGCGTTGTAAGTCTTCCGACCGTCAGATACCCAAACTCCTCTGGAGCCATCAGTCATAATAACAATGCCTTTGATTAATTTGTCTAACTTTTCAAACCCGCCAAAATTTTTGGCCTCTTCTTTATTAACTATTAAAACTTTTATCTTATCTAAAAATGGTTTGAGATTATGGGCATGCTTCTCTAAATAAAATCTTGAGGGATTAAAAGCGATCAGGGTTCCCTGAAAATAAAAATGGTCAATAATTTTCTCCATCACACTGACATCAATACGACTGGGAAAAATAACTGCCCAACGCGCCTTGAGTTGGTCAAAAGACACTTCTCTTAAAGATAATCCTTCGGCTGCGCCGCGGTATGTCAGAATTGTCCGCTCGCCGTTGGTTGAAAGCAAAATTGTCGCGTAAGCGGTACCGATATTGGGGTCAGTTATTTTCCAAAAGTGAATATCCTCGTCGCGCATTTCCTTCCAAAGATTCTCTCCGGCCTGATCCTCGCCCACTCTGAAAAGCGCCGCCGTCTTTAACCCTTGTCTCGCCAAAGTGACGGCGGCATTGACAGCGCCGCCGCCAGTGGCGAAAATCGGCTTTTCAATCTCATTCTTCGTCCCTCCTACCAAACAAAACTCTTCACTCTGTTTCTGGACATTGCTTGGAAATCTTAAAAAAACATCCTGCGTGGCCGTGCCGATAGAAATAACATCAAACACTCTCTAATTATAACACGATGCTGCCTAGAGCTTCACAAACTTCCCGTCTTTAACGGTTTTAAGAAAAAAGTTATAGAAAATGTCGCCGTTGTTATCGAAGTCAATATCGCCAAAGACCGATTTATAATCATTAAGATTCTCCAACCACGACTTTACACAAGTATTGTCTTTGCCGCAGTTGATAAAGGCAAGAGCCAACAGCTTAAATCCATCATAACCTTCGGCGGCATAACCGTCGGGGTCAACGCCGTATTTTTCTCTAAATCTAACGGCAAACTTCTTAGCCTCGGGCACGCCAGAATTTTCATCAAAGGAATAAGTATAAACTAAACCCTCAGCCAACTGGGCAGCGTTTTTAATTAATACAGGATCCTCAGCCGCACGCATCCCTATGAATTGAACTTTTAACCCGATTTCCCGGCTTTGTTTGAGTATATTAGCGTAGTGCATCGCTGTACCTACGATATAGACGGCGTCAGCCTTATTATCTTTCATCTTCAAAAGCGGTGTTCTAAAATCCGAAGTTTCTACCAGAAAACCTTCTTCCGCCACAATCTGCGTAGAACTTTTATTATTAGCTAGATCATTTTTGAACGCATCTTTAAAACTAATACCGAATTCGTTATTTAGATAAATTATTCCAACTTTTTTGACCCCTGTATCTTTTATAAAATCGGCCATAACTTTTGTTTCTAATGCGCTTGCGGCACTGATGCGAAAAGTTAGATCGTCTGGTTTTGAGTAAGGGGCGCCAGAGGCAAATATAGCCATCTGTACAACTTTATCTTCTGTTGTTAATGGGATAATCGGTACCGAAACGTGGGTGGCCGCAGTGATAACTCCATCTAATTTATTAGTAACTCTTAACTTATTATAAGCATCGACTCCTATCTTAGGATTATACTGACTATCTTCATAAAAAGTTTCAAATTTCGCTTTTGGATACTCTACTAAAATTTCTTCTTTTGCCATCTCAATTCCTTTTTTGGCTTGACCCCCATAATAGGCCGCCACTCCGCTTTCTGGAATAATCACCCCAACCTTAACCGGCTCAGTTAGCACCGATTCTTTGGGCTTATCTAAATAGGTATACCCCAACCAAACCACCACCATAATAACAACGACCCAGATGATATATTTTGTAGTGTTATTCATATACCCTGAAGTATACTAGGGGGGGCTTCCCGTCAACCCCCTAATATATTGAAGCCAATCTATTGAAGGTAACCTTCAATAGTATTACAATTAAATTAATATATATGAATAAAATTAAGCCAGCAACTAACGAAATTTATCATATATATAATCGCGGTGTTGAAAAAAGAAAAATCTTTTTGGATGATTCGGACCATTTCAGATTCATCCACGATCTTTTTGAATTTAACGACGAAGAAGCAGCACTAAATGTCGGCTACTTCATCGCTCGTCATCCCCTTCAATCTATTGAAGGTAACCTTCAATATATTAAACCTAAACGAGGGGTACACGAACCCAGAAAATTTATTGTAGAAATACTAGCTTTCTGTTTAATGCCGAACCACTTCCATCTTTTACTTAGTCAAAAAATGGAAGGTGGTATTACAAAATTTATGCTCAAGTTAGGCACCGGTTATACAAATTATTTCAATGAAAAATATGAACGGGTTGGCTCACTATTCCAAGGAACATACAAATTGGCCCATGTAAAAACTGACGCTCACTTTATCCATCTTCCCTATTACATACATCTAAATCCCTTGGATATTAAAATGCCGGAGTGGAGAGAGGGGGGGCTTAAAGATCCAAAAAAAGCATTGGATTATTTAGAAAACTACCGTTGGAGTAGTTTTCTTGATTACATCGGCAAAAAGAATTTCCCTTCGGTAACACAAAGAGAATTTTTATTAAAATTCTTTAATGGACCAATGGCCTATAAAAAGGGAATGGCCCGCTGGATAAAAGAAGCGAACCTCGAAAGTATTTCACACCTTACCTTAGAACCAATCTATTGAAGGTTACCTTCAATAGATTGTGGCGCGGAGGCGGCGGACGCCAGCGGAAATGGATTCCTCTTTCAAAATTTTAAACCGGCCGATTTCGCTGGTGCGGCGGACATGCGGTCCGCCGCAGAATTCCGCACTGTACGCAGTGCGTACAGTGCGGTCTGGGCCGATCGAGGGGGCGCCGCCTATATAATAAACTTTCACCCGCGCCGGATATTTTTGTTTGAAGAAAAACAAGGCGCCGGTTTTTTTGGCCTCTTCCAGTGGCATTTCTTCAAATGCCACTGGCAGGTCTTCCTGAATTTTTTGATTGACGATTGCTTCCACTTTTTTAATTTCCTCCGGCGTCAGTTTGCGGCTGAAAGAAAAATCAAAGCGGGTGCGCTCGGCGGTGATATCAGAACCGCGCTGTTCCACTGCTGGCCCCAGAACATCGCGCAGGGCCTGCTGAAGCAGATGGGTGGCGGTATGGAGGCGCGTTACTTTTTTTAACTCTTCCTCATTGCCTGCCCGCAGTTCACCGGTATCAAGAAGCAGGCCGTGGCCGCCGAATTTTTTCTCTAGTCCGGCGCGGGAAATCTCCTGATGTTTTTTGAACTCGGCCTCAAAATCTTCCTGCTGTAAATCTTTGGCCGCCGCCCCAGCCATTTCTTTAATGACTTCAAATGGCAGGCCGTAGCTTTGATAAAGGTCAAAAGCGTCCTTGGTAGTGATAATTGAATAATCTTTTAGTTTTTTCAAACCCCGCTCCAAAGTTTTCAAAAATTGCTGCCGTTCCCCTTCCAAAACCTCCAAAATTTCCTTTTCATCCTTTACCAACTCCACCGCCGCCTTAAAATCTATATCTTTCTTTAAAGCAATCACCCGGCGCAGAAGACGGCGCAGAATATAACCAGCTTCTTTATTAGAGGGCCGGACGCCATCGGCAATCAGAAAAATAGCACCGCGGAGATGGTCGGCAATAACCCGCGAACCGAATTTTTCAAGAAGCGGTTTGAGCAAATCTGTTTGAAAAACATCGGTAGTACCATTGAGAACAGCGGTTAAACGCTCCAAACCCATCCCTGTGTCCACGCCCGGCTTATCCAATTTCCTCAAATTTTTGTCAGCGCCGCAATAATACTGGTTAAAAACCAGATTCCAAATTTCTATGCCGTCAATATAAATCTCGCTGGTCGGGCCGCAGGGCCCTTCGCTTCCCGTCGGCCCCCAAAAGTTATCAGCGCGGCCGGCTTCTTTAATTTTTTCTTTTGCTAAACCAACTTCTTTCGCCCAAATACGATAAGATTCGTCGTCCCGCGGCACCTCGGCATCTCCAGCAAAAATAGAAACACTTATCCGCTCCGGCGCCACACCCAAATCTTTACTTAAAAATTCATACCCCCAAGCCACCGCCTCGGGCTTAAAGTAATCGCCAAAAGAAAAATTGCCGAGCATTTCAAAAAACGTCAGGTGGGTTTCGTCGCCCACAGATTCAATATCGCTGGTGCGGAAACATTTTTGGACCGAGGCCGTCCGCCGCGCCCCAAAATCTTCTATCGGATCCAGCTCGCCGGTGTAATAGCGCTTAAACTGCTGGACGCCGGCAGTGGTTAATAAAACCGACGGGTCATCGGGTATTAAAGATGAAGACGGCACGATGGTGTGACCGTGGCGTTTAAAAAACTCTAAAAACTTCTCACGAATCTGCTCGGAGGACATTTAGCATTAATTTTACCTCACGCAGTCCCGAAAGAATATCCTCGCTTTGGGGTTTATTTCTAGCTAAATCAGAAAGAAAGGCAATACGGTTAGCCAAAAGCAGTAGGGTGGGATTTTGCCGGCCGCCGCTAACTTTCACCAAATTATCGTATTCTGCTTTAACCAAGGCCAGCTCCTCACTCCAGCCATTTTTAGTAAAGTCTAAGCTGAGAACCTCATTACCAATAACCGCATTGGCCGAGGTTAAATAACCAAAAGCCGCCAAATAACTGCCATCATCAAATAATTTCTCTGCCTGCTCTAAAAGATATTGGGATTGTCTGTCAGTGGCCGCCAGCCGCAGACTATCAATTAAATTTTTAACCACTCCGGCTGTAATTAAACCTTCCTCTCCGGCCAGTTCCAACAGCCGTTGCCGCCAGAGATTAATCTGACTTTTCATCTCTGGATCAATCACCCGCTCCCGCACCTGATCAAGAACTTGAATTCTCACCAGTAAATCGCCGGGAAGATTAAATAATTCCTCAGTCGTTATCCGCCCGTTTTGCACCCGGGCAATGAAAATCAATAGCAAATCATCAATCAACTTTAGCGCCTCAATTTTACTAACCGCCGCCTGAAAAGTTTCCGCTGCCCGCAACTCCTTAAATTTCCCCGTTTGCTTGTTCACTGACTGGGCAGCAGCATCACGGTCAAAATAGAAAACCAATAATTTAACAATCTCCTGCTCTAATTCCTCGATGCCCAGAGTGATAAATAACTGACTGTGCCGCAAGGCCCAATCCATAACTTTTGGCCGAAGACCATCATTGCTGTTATCTAAATAGCCTTTGAGCAGACTTAATCCGTAACGGTAGGCATTAAGAGAAATTTCCAGCGATTCTTTGTCATTGGGCCGAAGACGGCGCAGTTTCTGGATCTCTCCGGCTTTTTCCTCAAGAAATTTAAGTTCCAACTCGGCTTTGGCAGTCTGATCAAAAGTCAAAGCCCGCCGCAGTTGGCGCAGGCTTTCTTTAGCAAAATAGAAAGGGTTACTGGGTAGTAAGCCCGGTTGTCTGGCTTGAGCAAAAACCAAGACTGGGATAACCAATAAAACAATAAAAAACACCGATTTCTTGGCCTTTTTCATAACAAAACCAGTATAGCATGAAACCTAATACCCCTCAAGTGTGTAAGAGCGTTCGTGCTGCTTAATTTTCTGCAAAGCTTTGGCCTCAATTTGCCTGATTCTCTCCCGGGTAACGCCAAACTGCTTTCCCACCTCTTCCAAAGTATGGGTAATGCCGTCGTCCAAGCCAAAACGCATCGCAAGAATTTTCTGTTCCCGCGGCGAGAGATCGGCAATGATATTTTTAATTTTATCCCGGAGCAGAGCTTGGGAAGCCACTTGCTGAGGGGTTAAACTTTTCTCATCCTGAATAAATTCTGCCAAAACCGAATCCTCATCATCGCCGTCGCCCAAAGGCGATTCCAGTGAGACCACCTCCTGAGAAATTTTTTGAATGTGATAAATTTTTTCAACGGGCATAGTCATCTCAATGGCAATTTCTTCAGCCAGCGGCTCTCGCCCCAACTCCTGAAATAACCGTCTCTTGGCTTGGGTGTATTTAGAAATAGTCTCCACCATATGCACCGGAATCCTGATGGTGCGCGATTGATCGGCCAAGGCCCGGGTAATGGCCTGTCTAATCCACCAATGAGCATAAGTAGAAAATTTAAAGCCCCGGTGATAGTCAAATTTATCCACTGCCCGCATCAAACCATTATTACCCTCCTGAATTAAATCCAAGATGCTTAAATTAGGACTGCGATTGACATAGCGCTTGGCAATAGAAACCACCAGCCGCAAATTGGCTTTGATAAATTTCCGGCGCGACTCTTCATCACCCTTCTCAATCCGCTTGGCCAATTCCTTTTCCTCATCAGAGGTTAACAGTTCGGTCTTACCAATCTCTCTTAGATATTGCTGAACCGAATCCAGTTGAACTCCCTCTAAACCAGCGGTCATATTCTCCAATTCTTTGACACTAACCTCATCTTCTTTGGACACTTCAATCAATTGGCTGGTCTCCACCACCTTAATCCCGTTTTTTTCAAGCTGGTCATAGACCTGCTCCAAAAAAGCCACATCCTCTTCAATATGAGGGAAATGGTATAAAACTTCGCTGTCTGAAACAAAACCCCGGCCGCGGCCGCGGCCAATTAACTCTTCCAAGGCCTGCTGATTAATCTCTTGTTTAATCTCCGCTTTAGTCTTCTTTTTAATAACCTTCTTGGCTTTCCGGGAAATTTTTCTTGTTTTCTTAATCCTGCGCCTTACTTTTCTTACTTTACGCTTTACCCTTTTAGTTTTGCGCTTCTTCGCCATAGTGTATTAAATTATGTAACTTGTGCCCCAGTTTGTCAATTTGAGAAAGATTAACCAGCAGCTGGGTTTCATTATTTTCTCTTTCAGCTTGAGCAATAACTGTCTTTAAACCGGCGATTTGCTCCTTACAAGATTCGATTTTTAATTGTCTGAATAATTGCTTTAACTCTGCCCCCTGCTCTTCCTGAGAAAGTTTACTATTCTCCCAAGCGGCCTTTAAAGCCAAAGCATCATTGACAGCCGTGACCACAAACCCTTCCGGCAAACTCCCGCCCAACTGAAGAATACGCTGGATAATTAGACCTTTACGATTTATTTCGGCGTCGGCATTTTTGATATTCGTATCATTAGCATTAATTCGTATATTGGCATCGATACCAGCTGGTTTTGCCAGCTTCTCCATCTCTGCCATCAGCGCCGCCTCCCCCACTCCAGTGCGGCTGGAAAGATCACGCAACCACAAGGCCTTTTCCACATCACTGAATAAATTTCTGATTTTGGTCAGCAGTAAACGGATATTTAACTTAAATTGCCGGGGTTCGGACGCCGGCTTTAAGTAACGGTCGAAATAAAAATCCTTAATCGGCCGGCTGGCAGAAATAATTTTCTGCAACTGCTCCGGGTCTTCCTTAGCCAGATCGGCCGGGTCTTTTCCGGGTAAAGCAGTGACACTCAATGAAAAATCATTGGCTAAAGCCAGATCAATCCCCCGCTCCGCCGCTTTCTGTCCAGCTTCGTCTTGGTCGAAACTGAGAATCAGACTGTCGGTAAGGCGACGCAGAGTCCGGAGATGATCGCTGGTGAGGGCGGTTCCAGAAACCGCCACCACATTTTTAATGCCAGCTTGATAAGCCATTAAAAAATCCATCTGACCTTCAACTAACATCACTGCTCCCTGATCTCTGATGGCTGACTTTGTTTTATGAAAACCGTAGAGATTTTTTGATTTGTTAAAAATCGGCGTCTCCGGCGAGTTGACGTATTTCGATACATTCGGGTCATTCGGGTGCATTGGTGTATTAGGGTCGCTATAAATGCGTCCGGTAAAACCAATGACGCGACCGACGTTATTATAAATAGGAAACATCAGCCGGTTGCGGAAGCGATCCCAATAAGTGCCTCGCTCAGTGCGAAAAGCTAAACCAGCCCGCTCAATATCGCTGATATTGAAACCGGCTTTGATAAGATGATTCCTTAATTGATCAGAACCAGCCGGCGCCATCCCCAAATCAAATTCTTCAATTGTTTCATCTTTGAGACCGCGGCTGTGGTAGTAACTGCGGCCGGCCTCACTTAAGTTGTTCTTAAAAAAGTTTTTGGCAGATTCGTTAATGACGTAAAGAATCTCGTATTGACGCCAGTCACTGCCGCTACGCTGTAATTCTACACCAGTCCGCTCAGCCAGAATCTTCAGTGCCTCATAAAACTCCAAATTCTCGTATTTCATCAAAAACTTGATCAGATCGCCGCCTTCGGAACAGGCGCCAAAACAATACCAGCTTTGGCGCTCGGGGGAAATCATAAACGAGGGGGTTTTTTCTTTATGAAAAGGGCAAAGGGCCTTAAAAT
>ERZ1292623.2206-Hain-H51-01um-R1-2206-length-17759-cov-7_pt1 | contig 17759 bp, 21 predicted proteins | sample MGYA00564398_ERZ1292623 | MGnify/ENA primary metagenome ERZ1292623 (study PRJEB36523, sample SAMEA6512633) | groundwater metagenome | collected 2019-01-07 | study: AquaDiva: Metagenomics assemblies of 32 groundwater samples | reverse complement strand
TTGTCCGAACTCTCGACCATTTTAAGCAAGTCGGACATTGTGGAAACTGGGCAAATTTTACTTTCTTTCTTGCCGCGTACGTTAAGACAAGTGCCGCAAGCGTATAGCTCTCCTTTCAGCTTCTTAAATTCCGTTACTTTCGCCGAAATATCAAAATCTTTGCTATCGGGAATAGTATCAAGCTCCGATCCTTCGTTCATCAAAAAGATTTCCACTTGATGATTGGCTTTGAGCGCAGTAATTCCTAAACGGAACGTATTCCACGCATGCTCTTGTTTATTAGATTGTAAAATTATGCCAAGTTTCATAACGTTATTTAAAATTTTCTTTTCCACAAAATGCGAAACCGCCAATTCATTTTTACCCCCAAAACCGCTTGCAATTTCCTACGTGGTGCCGCTGGTCGGAGTCGAACCGACATGCCGTGAGGCACACGATTTTGAGTCGTGCGTGTCTGCCAATTCCACCACAGCGGCTGTGCTTTTATTTATACCATTGTAAGGTGGTAATTTCCAGGGTATCATGAATGCAGAATGGCGCGCATCATCGGAGTAATCAATGCAAAGGGGGGAGTGGGGAAGACGACGACGGCGAACAATCTCGCCGCGTATTTGAGCGCGCTTGGCAAATATGTGCTCGTGGTAGATACCGACCCGCAGGCCAATGCCACGACCGGCCTCGGCATCTACCTCAAAGACGATCACCTCAATCTTTATCACACGCTGGTGGCCGATTATGAACCAGATGCGATCATTCGCAAGACGGGACTACTTGGTTTTGATGTCTTGCCGGCCGCGCCCAACCTTGCCGGTGCCAATGTCGAGCTGGTCAATGTCGAGGAGCGCGAGTTTTGGCTCAAGCGGGTGCTTAACAAAATCCGTACCAACTACGACTACATTGTGATCGACTCGGGACCAAGCCTTGGGATGTTGACCATTAATAGCCTCGCCGCCTCCGAAGGGCTCGTGATCCCGGTGCAGTGCGAATACTACGCGCTTGAGGGTTTGAGCCAACTTCTCAATACGATTGAGCTGGTACGAGGCTCGCTTAATCCCCAGTTGCAGATTTACGGGGTGCTCCTGACGATGTATGATAAGAGGAACGCACTTTCCCAGCAGGTAAGCGAGGAAGTGCGCAAGAATTTCCCCGGACGGGTATTTGATGCCGTGATACCTCGCTCCGTCTCTCTGGCGGCCGCACCCAGCTATGGCAAGACGATTTTTCAATACGACCCTGATTCAAAAGGCGCGCATGCATATCGCCAATTAGCGGAAGAAGTTATTAAACTTACATAATGAAAAAAATATCAGGATTAGGGAGAGGACTGGCGTCACTCATACCGTCTCGGGGAGCGGTCAAAGTCGTGCCGAAAACAAAAGAGGACAACGTCTATAATGTCGAGATCCACAAGATTCGTCCCAATGCCAATCAGCCTCGGCGTGAGTTTGATCAGGGAGCTTTACAGGAGCTTGCCGGCTCGATCAAGAAGTATGGCATTCTCCAGCCGATTGTCGTTTCCAAAGTCGCTCAGGAAACCGATCGAGGCCTCGATGTGGACTATGAAATCATCGCCGGAGAGCGCCGGTGGCGCGCGGCCAAGATAGCCGGATTGCCGCATATTCCCGTGATTGTTCGTGATGACCTCGACGAAAGCCGCATGCGCCTTGAAGTGGCGCTTGTCGAGAACCTCCAGCGTAAAGATCTCAACGTGCTTGAAGAAGCCGAGGCGTACGCGCGGCTGGCAAGTGATTTTGATCTCACGCAACAGCAGATCGCCGAAAAAGTTGGCAAGAGTCGCGAGGTAGTTGCCAACGCCGTTCGTCTCATCAATCTTCCCGCCAATATCAAAGAGGCGATCCGCTCCGGCAAGATCGAGCGCACACAAGCTCGCGCCTTACTCGCATTTAAAGAAGCAGATAAGCAGCAGGATATGTTTAAGCAAATCCTTGCTGGCAAAGCCGACATGCGCAATCTTGAGGAAACCGCCCGCATGATCCACGGCGGCCGCGGGCTCAACAACGCGCTCAATCCCAAGTTCGTCCAGCTCCAGGATAATCTTGCCAAGACGCTCGGCACCTTCGTCGCCATCCGTTCGCGCGACAACGGCGGCCGTATCGAAATCAAATTCGCCACCCTCGAAGAGCTCAACAAGATCGCGAAAGCGATTCTGGATTAAACATGAAAAAGAAAACCACCAAACAACCGTTTCTTGAAGAATATCGCAAAGGTTTTGAATCTGATGAACTGAATCGCAAGATGGATATTGTGCTTGAGCATGTTGCCGGGATGGATACGCGTATGGTGGGCATGGAAAAAGATATCAAAGAAATCAAGAATACAGTAAATATTATGGACGTAAAACTTACTGGCAAAGCCGATACAAGCTCGGTAGAAAAGATAGAACGTCGCGTTACTCATCTGGAAGGCGCTGTTTTTCCCAAGTAGTGTTATTTTCAGAAAGAACCCCGTACCAGTGTCGGTGCGGGGTTTTTTCTGCCCGAGGTCGTATGGTTGCGCCACACGGTGCCTCGGGCGGTTGTGAGAACAATGATTAATACGTGTTTGGATCATCACCTGATCCAAACACACAATCCCATTCAGAAGTTCCTTCTCCTTCTTTGTTGTCGAAGATCTTGATCTCGACTCTGAATTCGGACGAAGTTTCCGTCCGGGTTTTTTTGACCTGCTTGATAAGTGCTCGTAAAAGATCGACTCGATCGGCGAAGGGGGATAAATCTTGTGGCAGCGTTTTATTATTCAATTTCACCATCTTGCTTCTCCTCTCGTTGGCCGCTTTCTACGGCCGTGGTTTGCGTGTTTTGTGTACGATTTTGTACCGAAACTGGATCTGAGCCTTGCCGTCGGGAAGCTTTTGCAGCCAAGCCTCGAAGCTTCCGAACTTGCCTTGCGCTGGCGTGAGAGTTCCGATGACGAATGGCTTGTGTTGCCACTGGTCGTCGCCGAACTGGTAGGCGCCATAACCGACGCCGGCCTTGAAGATGTCCGAGAAGCTGTACTGGAGCGTTGCGTGGTCGACGACATATTGGATCCGGCCTGCTTCGTTAAGAGGCAGGTAAGGGAAGAAGACTGCTTCTCCGCCAAGCCGCGGATGGAACTCGTACGCGAGGAGTGTCCACGGGATGAGCCAGCGAGCGTTGTCGCCCGCCGATCCCGTTGCCTGCTCGAAGTAAAGGATCTCGATGACCGTGAGAGGCTTGGAGACGAAGAGCTTGCGCCCACCGCCGACGAAGAACTCACGGTAGTCGTTTCCACCGAAGTCGACGTAGCCGATATCGGGGAAGATCCACCGATCCCGGACTTGGAAGACCTCCGCGTAGCGGTACGTGACTTGGTCCCGCATCCCGAGCCGCAGATCCACGACGGTGTTGATCTGCGCGCTTGCGTAAGTCGAGGCCAGAAGGAAACCGAGGACTGTCAGAAAACGCTGCATGAGAGACTCCTTTTCTAGATTCCGAAGCACCGAAGAAGTGCTCGGTAGATTTTGGTGATTGATCGCGGCAGGCGTACTTCGTCGCCTTTCTTGAGTCGCCAGAATTCCGTGAAGAGATCGGTGATCTTCACGTCTATCTACGGCTTGGGTTCGCGGCGGATGACTTTAGAAACGAGCTCCCAAGTATCCTCATGGACTACTTGGATTCGTATCGCAATTACCTCCGCTTCGGATCTGAGGACTACGAAGAATCGATCTCTCGAAGCCACGTGATGGATTTGATCTCGAAGATCGAGGTGCGAGAAACGGCGGATCGGTTTACTGCCACCCCCATACTCGCACTTCCTCCATTCATCGAAATTTCCCTTCGTGACGGAGACGGTACGAGCTGCCAGGGTGACTTCGTTACAGACGTGGACGATGATGCAGGTCGTGGACTTATCCGCAGGCCGTACCTCATCGCCCCTTCCAAGACCTTGGTATTCTGGGCTGTCCAAGATTTTTTCTCCTTTCGTTGGCTTCACCTCTTTTTCCCGCAAGCTCTACAATAGATGCCCGCAGGAGCTGGTCGTTGTCGTGGACGATAGATTTTTCGACACTCTCGGCACTTCTTGAAATGCCGACACATATCGAAAATGTCGTCCTCAGAGATTTTCTTACCCTCCTTTCTCTTTTTGTGAATACTCCGAGCCCATTCACATGTTTTTTCCATACTGTCTCCTTTTTTGGCTGTCTTCTACGGTCAATGCATGCCGTCATTCTTGTTTCTTGGACTTGCCGGGATGGCGTAGAGTGCATTTGACTCCCAACTGTCCTGCTTTCTTTTCCAGACTTCTCTGGCGAGTTGTCCGTGATCGTATTCTGTGTCGTCAGAATGAATGATTCGCTCGATCATTCTGTTGATCATCTCGCACCGAAGAAGATCTTTGGGGCATGACCCCTTCAATCTCCATGGTCCCCTCGAGTCGTAGAACTCTATGGAACCAAGACTCTCATCGTCGCGGACCACCATGGCAAACGAGGAGTTGCCTTGATCGTTCATCCTCGTGATGATGATATCTCCGCTCTGGAGGCTGCTCAGACGTTTCATCCAGTGTGAGTTTAGGTCTACTGTTCTGAAGCTGGCGGGATCTGAATGAGCGTCGATCCATTGGCTCACGTGGAATACCAGGAACGCGAGCAGAAGTACTTTTACGACGATCTTCACGAGCTTCTTCATACTTGCACCTACCTTTTTGAATTGTGAAAGAGCAATCCGGTCACTCTTTCTGGTTGACTGAATTCACCAGACTTTCCCTAGTTTAGCAAGTTCCTGCCAAATTGTCAACTAAGATTCAACACTTTAGTTAGCTGGGTATTAAATAATATAAGCAGGCTGTGGATAAGTAGCTGTTGACTATGATCCAACAACATGTTAGGATGAATGCATGATCAATACATTGCTTCAACAACTTGGTTTTACGGAAAAAGAAACGGAGATTTACTTGGCGCTTTTGCGGCGGGGCAAAGCGACGCCGGCGAGTATCGCCAAAGAGACCGGCGTCAATCGCGCGACGGTCTATAGTATTGCCAAAGCGCTCATGAAGCGGGGGATCATTTCCGAAGACCTTGGCGGCAAGACGCTGTATCTGGTGGCTAAGCCCGTCGAGGATCTCGGCCATATTTTGAAAAAAGAAAAAGAAGAACTTGAGAAAAAAGAAGAGATCATTTCTTCGGCGATTAGCGAGCTTTCGAAAATCACGGCCAACACAACCTATTCAATTCCAAAAATTCGATTTGTAGAAGAAGGTGATATCGAGAAGCATCTTTATGATATGCTGCCTATCTGGGCGGAGAATGTTGCGGGTATCGATAATACGATTTGGGGATTTCAGGATCATGCATTTGTTGAGCTGTATCATGAGTGGATCAAGAAACAATGGGACATATGGCCCAAAGATATCCAACTGAAGCTTTTGACGAATAAATCCTACGTTGAAAATACGATGCGGGGAAAATACAAGCAGCGGCAGATTAAATTTTGGGACAAAGCCGGTGAGTTTACGTCTACGATTTGGGTGACGGGGGATTACATCACCATGCTCTCGTTGCGGGAGCGTCCGCATTATCTGGTCGAGATTCATGATCCCGTCATGGCTCGCAATATGCGAGCACTCTTCAAGGGGTTATGGGAGGAAGTCTAGCCCCTCGCGAACACGAAGCCGATAACTTCGCGTGCTCCCGCGGACTTGAGCACGTGGGCGGCTTCGTTGAGCGTCGAGCCGGTGGTCGAGAGGTCGTCGATGAGGAGCACTACCTGGCCACGAACCCTCTCCGACTCCCCCTTCAATTGAAGGGGGAGTGCAGAGGGGGTTTGCGAGAGCGCGAATAACCCGCGAGCATTTTTAATTCTGTCTTCGCGATTTTTGATATCGGCCTGGGGCGTGCCATGGGTGAGACGTTTCAGGGCGCCGGCCTCCAGCGGCAATTCCAGGCGCGAGGCAATTTCTCGAGCGATGAGCTCGGCCTGGTTGAATCCCCGCCAGCGGAGGCGGCGTGTATGAAGGGGGATTGGCACGATAATCGTGCGGCTGCGATTAAAGTCTATAAATGGCAATTTTGGAACTAAAAAGGTTGCCATCAGCTCGCCGATGTCCTGCGCGACTTCGGTCGCGAAACGGTACTTGAGCGCTTTCACTATTCGTTCAGTAATTTTATCCTGGTAATCAACCGTGACGAGCAAACGATCAAGCGAATGGTTGTGATCACATTTTTGGCAGGTCGCGCCCATAATCGTCGTATTGGTGCAAAACGCGCAGCGAAATGAGGTCTGATATCGCACGAACTCCATGCATTTCGCGCACAGGTAGCGATGCGGGCTTCGCACGGCGAGCAGGCGATGGCAGCTCAAGCATGAGCGGGGGAACACGGTATCCAGTAACCATGAGGATATGTGCTGGACTGTGGATTTCTCTTGCATCCTTTCATGATACAATATTTGAGTGGGATTTTTTAGTCTCGATAAAAAGAGCCGGCTCGGTGTTGATATTGGCACGGCGTCCATCAAGGTTGTCGAGCTTTCAAAAGAAGCGAACCGTTTTACGCTTTTGAACTATGGCATGGTGGAGCTTGGCGCCGGTCAAGACAAGGCTCAGCCTTCCAATCACGATATCGCAATGGGAATCAAAGCAATTTTACAATCGGCGCAGATCAAAACCAAAGATGTCGTAGCATCGATCCCTTCGTTTCCCACGTTCGCGACGACGATCACACTGCCGTATCTTTCGGAAGAGGAGATCGCCAAGGCGATGCCGTTTGAGGCTCGCAAGTATGTCCCGGTACCTTTGAGCGAAGTGCAGCTCGACTGGGCGATCGTCAATGTGCGTAAGGATCAAAAGGGGCAGATCATGCCAAAGACCTCCGCGACGACCGTTGATGTTTTTTTGGTGGCAGTTCCGAAGCAAGAAGTGGCGCGTTATCAAGCAATCATGAAAGAAGCCGAGCTCAATCTTCGAGCGCTTGAGCTAGAAAATTTTGCTCTGATTCGCTCGCTCATTGGCAATGATTTGAGCCCGATAGTGATCATTAACATCGGCGGACGAAGCACCTCGATCTTGATTGTCGAAAACGGTTTCCAGCGCGCCAGCCATGATTATGAAATTGGAGGATTTGAAATCACCAAGTCAATCGCAAAATCCCTTGGCATCAGCGTCGCACGAGCCGAGGAACTCAAGCGCAGCCAAGGTATCAAAGATGTAGATACCAATACGGTTCGCCAGGCGATGAGCTCGCTGATCGATTTGATGGTATTGGAGGTCAACAAAACCATTCACAACTATGAGGACCAGCAAAAAAGTAAGATTGCGAAGATTCTTCTGGTCGGCGGGTTGGCGAACATGCCCGATTTTCAAGCATATTTTTCACAAAAGCTTGGCCGAGAAGTTGCGTTGGGCAATCCGCTTGCTCGAGCCGTCGTGCCGCCGGGAGTCGAGCGGTTTCGCGCCGAGCTCAATTCCACATTTGTCGTGGCGGTCGGCCTAGCAATGAGAGAACTATAAAACCATGAGTGACGCTGGAGGATTACAATTATTACCTTCTCAGAAAAAGAGCCTCAACCTGCATCTGCCGGGTAATAGCCGATTGTTGCTGCTTGCCGTGGCATTGCTGGTCGTCCTGGGAGCGGCCTATGGCATCGCAACCGCCATGAACTCACGCACGACGGATAAGATTACAGCTGCAGAGCAGCAGATCTCGGCGGTTCTCAAACAGCGAAATAAAGCCGATGAAGAGAAATTACTCAATGTTCAGAAACAGCTTGCCGCGACGCGCTCCTTGCTAAAATCCCATACCCAATGGTCGGCGAGCTTTGTCGGCATCCAGAATCTTATCGAGCCCAGCATGAAATTTTTGAGCCTGCAGGTGGATGCGGAGAAGCGCACCTACAGCTTCCACGCGCTGGCGGCCAGCTATACCGCCGTAGCCAAGCAAGTTGCCGCGCTGTACGGTTCCCCGCTGGTCAAAGACGTCCGCGTGAGCAAGATCAGCGTTACCCCCGATGGTCAGGTCGATGTTACGATGGAGTTGGTATTAGCCCCCCATGAATAAAAATCTTTTCGCTACCATTCTTATCAGCGCCGAACTCATACTCTTCTTTTTGGTGGTGCTTCCGCGATTCGATGATTGGTCTGCCGCGCGTGAAGCGCATACCCAGCGCACGGCCCTACTCGCGGACACGGAGGCGGCGCAGAAAAATATCGTGAAGCTCAATCAGGATTATGTCGGCCAGCAAGCATCCATCAATAAAATCCTCCTGGCGTTGCCACGAAAGAAACAACTCGATTATCTCACCTCGAGCCTCCAAGCGGCCGCGCAGCAGTCGGGGCTGGAGCTGCGGTCCATAAGTTTCGGTGATGCCGCAAAAAAGAAGGGAGAGTACCAGGTGATTGAGATGCACATCGAGCTTTTTGGGCGCTATCCCGCGTTGCTCACGATGCTCGGAAATCTTGAGCAGAGTCTGAGATTATATGACGTTTCCAGAATTCAAGTTTCTGAACTTTCGGGATCGACCGGGAGCCTCAATATCACGCTTGATCTGGTTGCGTATAGCCTTTCAATATGACCACACATCACGCCACCAGTCCTTTTATTCTCGCGCTCATCGTCTTGCTGGGAGGCATGGTGGGTTATTTTCTCTACGCCCAGCAAGGTGACAAGGCGTTGGTGGCGCCCGCCGCCATCAGCGATGCATCGTATCTGAAATTTAAAGACCTGAAGTTTGATTTTTCGGTTTTCCAGCAGCCGCAATTTCAAGGGCTCAAAACATTCGGTGAGTATCCGCTTCAGTCGGGTGTTACCGGAAAACAAGACCTATTCGCACCCTAATCACGATGCCATTTCGTACCCCCCAACTTCTTGTCGACGCATTGCTTGAGCGCAAGTTGCTTACCCCTGAAATCGTAAGCTCAGTTCAGGCTGAAGCCGAGGCGCAAGAGAAATACTTTGGCGAGATGCTCATCCAGAAAGGCATCATCGGAGACGCGGATCTTGCGGCGCTCAAGTCTGAAATCTATAAGCTGCCCATCGCGCATGCTTCCGATATTGAAATCGATCCGCAGCTCTCGGAGAAGATTTCCGACGCGACCATTCGTTTTTACAAAATTCTGCCATTTGCCAAAGACAAAGGAATCCTGAAAATTGTCCTCTTGGATCCGGAAAATATCGATGCCTTGCAGGCGCTCAAATTTATCGCCACCGAGCAAAATCTTACGCTCGAAAAATTCATCATTACCTACCAGGATTTCACCGTGCTTCGTGATCGTTTTACCTCGCTGTCATCGGAGGTGGGAAAGGCGCTTGAAACCATCGCGGATGATGTTTCACAAAAAGAACTCAAGATCACCGAGCAGGAAGCGGGGCTCGGAGAGCTTACCGCCGAAGCGCCGGTGACGAAGGTCGTGGCGGCCATCATCAAACACGCTGTTGAGAGCCGCGCTTCAGATATTCATATCGAGCCCTATCAAGACCTGATCCGATTGCGCGTGCGCATTGACGGTGATCTTCAGACGGCGCTGACCCTCCCTGGCAGTTTGTTGTCGGCGCTGATCACCAGGATCAAGATTCTTTCCGAACTCAAAATTGATGAATCACGACTTGCCCAAGATGGACGCTTTTCGACAAAGTTCAGCGACCGCACGGTGGATTTTCGCGTCTCGACGTTTCCCACCCGCACGGGCGAAAAAGTAGTGCTCCGTATTCTTGATCCGCTCGTGGGAAACATCGAGCTCAAAGACTTGGGGCTGGAGGGCCACAACCTCAAGGTCCTCCTCGAAAATATTGCAAAGCCTTTCGGCTCGATTCTGGTTACGGGACCTACCGGGTCCGGCAAATCCACGACGTTGGCGGCCATCTTGCGCCAGATGAACAATGACCAGGTCAACATCGTGACCCTGGAGGATCCCGTCGAGAATTACATCAGCGGCGTCAACCAGTCGCAGATTCACGAAGAAATCGGCTACACGTTCGCCAACGGACTGCGGCATATTTTGAGACAGGACCCCGACATCATCATGGTGGGAGAAATGCGTGACCGGGAAACCGCCGGATTGGCGGTCCAAGCCGCGCTGACGGGGCACGTCGTGCTTTCCACGCTCCATACCAACAATACGATCGGGGTGATCCCACGGCTCATTGATATGGGGGTGGAGAAATACCTGATCGCGCCATCGCTCAACCTCGCGGCCGCCCAGCGGTTGTTGCGCAAGCTTTGCCCGAGTTGCAAAGAGCCCGCGACGCTCAATCCCAGCGAGGCCAAGCTGCTTGCCGAGGGTGTGGCGAAGATCTCTCCTGAAATCGTCGCGACGTTGCCAAAATCTCCGTACCAGATTTTCAAAGCCGGCAAGGGATGCAAAGATTGCAACGGGAAAGCATACAAAGGGCGTGTCGCGATCTTTGAAGCGCTGGCAATGACCGATGAGCTGGAGCGCGTAATCTTGGGAGATCTTTCTGAAGAGAAGCTTCGAGCCGAGGCCGAGCGGCAGGGGATGCTCACGATGTACCAAGATGGTATTATTAAGGTATTACGAGGAGTCACGTCGCTCGAAGAGCTTTTGCAAGTTGCTCAGTCTTCTGAAGATAACGCAGCCTAATTAAAAATGTAAATCTCAAAATGGAAAATACAAATCAACAACTTGACGGATTACTCACCGAAGCGGTCCAAAAAGGCGCTTCCGACATCCATCTCTCACCCGGGTACTACCCGACGATTCGCATTGACGGGGTTTTGATGCCGGTTTCGGATCGCAAGATTCTTACGCGGCAAGACGTGGAAGCGATGGCGTTTTTCTTGCTGGGCAAAGAGCGCAAAGAGAAGTTTTTAGAAACCAAAGAGGCGGATTTTAGTTACCAGCTCGGGCAACAGATGCGTTTCCGCGTGAATGTATACAATACGAAGAGCGCGATTGCCGTGGTGTTGCGCTACATCGTCAACGAGATCAGGAGTTTTGAGGATTTGCATTTGCCCGACCAGCTCAAGATTTTTACCAAACTCTCACAGGGCTTTGTGCTGGTCGCGGGGCCGACCGGTCATGGCAAGTCAACGACGCTGGCGGCGATTGTCCAGGCGATCAACATGGAGCGTACCGAGAAAATCATCACGATCGAAGACCCGATCGAGTATCTATTTACGCCCGAGCGAAGCCTCATTGATCAGCGCGAAGTGGGAAGCGATACGCACTCATTCGCCAACGCCCTGCGATCAACATTTCGAGAGAATGTGAATGTGATCATGGTGGGGGAACTGCGAGATTATGATACCATCAGCGCCGCCGTGACCGCCGCCGAGACGGGACACTTGGTGCTCGGATCGATCCATACCAACGATGCTCCGCAGACCATCGAGCGCATATTGGACTCGTTCCCGCCCACCCAGCAGCGCCAAATCACCGGCCAGCTTGCCAATACGCTTTCGGGAGTCATTTCTCAGCGCTTGATTCCGGGGCTTCGCGGTGGCCTGGTCCCGGCGGTAGAGCTCATGGTTGCCACCACTGCCGTGCGCAATATTATCCGCGAGGGTAAAGTCGAGCAACTCGGCATTGCCATTGGCACGGGAGCCCAAGCAGGGATGATCTCCCTCAATCAATCGCTCGCGTCCTTGGTGCGGGGCAAGCTCATCGCGCTTGAGCAGGCGCAGTTTTATTCCCCAAATATTAATGAGCTTCAGACGTTGCTGAAATGAATTTTACCTATCAAGCTAAAACGAGCACAGGAGGATTTATCGAAGGTACTATTGATGCTCCTTCCGAGGAGCAAGCCATACTTCTCCTGCAACAAAAGGAGCTTTTCGTCCTCTCACTGCTTCCCAAGGACGGCAACGTCCTGAAAATAGACCTCCTTTCTTTTTTTCAGCGGCCTACCCGCAAAGATGTCGTGGTCTTTACGCGTCAGCTTGCCACACTCATTGATGCCGATGTCCCGCTCCTGGAGGCGCTCTCTATTTTGGGACGACAGAGCGAGAAAGAATCTTTTCGCAAAATCATCGCCACCATCGTGGCATCAGTTCAAGGGGGTGCCACCTTGTCGGTGGCTTTCGCCGACCATGAGCGGGTTTTCAATCCTTTTTACACCAGTTTACTGCGCGTAGGAGAAATCTCCGGGAAAATGCAAGAAACGCTCAACTACCTTGCCGATTATTTGGAGCGGAGTGCGGGGCTCAACTCCAAAATCAAAGGCGCCATTTTTTACCCGACTTTCGTGCTCTCGGCACTGGTCGTCGTGGCGATTATCATGATGACGACGGTGATCCCGCAGTTGCTTACCGTCATCAAAGAATCCGGTGCGACTGAGCTGCCGCTTCCGACCAAGATGCTCATCGCGACGTCCAATTTTTTTCAGCATTACTGGGCGATTATCATCGTCGCGGTCGTTCTTCTGGTCATCGGCACCTACCATTATATTCGCACCGAGCGAGGAAGGTATGTGTGGGATAGTTTTAAGCTCTCTATGCCGAAGTTCGGCAATATCATCCGTGCTTTGTACTTGGCGCGCATCGCGGAAACGCTTGCTACGCTCGTGCATTCGAGCGTACCGATCCTTGAAAGCCTCCAGATTACCGCTGACGTAGTCGGGAATGAGGTATACAAGCGCATTCTGATGGAGGCGCACCAAAACGTCCAAAGCGGTGGCACACTTTCCGCCACGCTCGCCGAATATCCGGAGTTTCCCAAGTTGGTGAGCTCGATGATCTCCACCGGGGAGCGGACCGGCCGCATTGACGCGATGCTCAATAATGTTCTCAAGTTCTATCGTACCGAAGCGGAGGATAATGTCCAAAACCTTTCCCAGTTGGTGGAGCCTATCTTGATCCTCATTCTTGGTGTCGGGATTGGCTTGTTGGTGGCCGCCATCTTACTGCCCATCTATAGTCTTATTAATACGGTCTAGCATGTGGACAAGTATTATTGTATAATGAAGGCACTATGAAAAAATCAATCTTCTCTCGGGGCTTTACGTTAGTGGAATTACTCGTTGTGATCGCAATTATCGGTATTCTTGCGACACTGCTCTTGCTGCAGCTCAATACCGCTCGCTCAAAAGCAAAAGATACGAAGCGCACTACTGCGGTGAGTCAGCTTCGCACGGCGGCTGAGCTTTATTATGATGATAATGGGACGTATCCGCCAGATCTCGCGGACGCTACTATTGGTAAGTACCTGGCAACAGGGAAGGCGCCATTGGATCCCAGCACATATGCGGCCTATGGCTATGGCGTCAACGCCACGAAGACAAAATTCCAGATTTGGGCACAGCTTGAAAATGCCGGCAATGCGAGTCCCGCTACTGGCGGCGTACTGAGTAATGATTCGGATATTCCTGCTGGATTAACCGGTGGTACCGAGGGTACAGCTGAAGCTGGTGTGGGAGGAGCATGTACTGCGGCCGGTGCTGATTGTGTTTTTGACCTCGGCATCAACTAACTTGTGATCGCTTTCTCTGTGTTCATCCTCGGTCTGCTCGTCGGCAGTTTCTTAAATGTACTCATTTATCGACTTCCTCGAGAGCTGCCGTTTGTAAAAGGCCGTTCGCACTGCCCTCACTGTGATCGAGTCCTGGCGTGGTATGACCTTGTTCCCGTGGTGAGCTACGTGATGCTTCGCGGGAGGTGTCGGCAATGCCATCATCACATCTCTCTTCAGTATCCGTTGGTTGAGCTGCTATCAGGAGTGTTGTTCGTGTTCGCTCCGTCATTGCTGTGGCTGGTCGCTCTGGAGGTATTCTTGGTGCTTGCGGTCATCGATCTCCAACATCTGCTTATTCCTGATGCTCTCCTGGTGGTTTTGATCGCTGTAGCACTCGCTATGAGGGTTGCGTGGCAACCCTGGAATCTTCTAAGTGCTTTAGCTGTCGGGGGCCTACTTTTCCTATTGTGGTTCCTATCAAAAGGGACGTGGATCGGTTTTGGCGATGTGAAGCTTGTGGCCGTACTCGGATTGCTCTTTGGATTCCCGGGGACAGCCATCGTGATCTACGGCGGAGTCATGATCGGCGGTCTGGTCAGTGTGGTATTGTTAGCGCTCCGCAAAGCGAATCGCAAAACCGCTGTGCCCCTGGGAACATTCTTGGCACTGGCGGCGATAGTCTATATTCTGTATGAACCGGCACAAAGGCTTTTCCCTTATTGAGTTGATCGTCGTCATGAGTATCGTGGCGGTTCTTGGAACCACCTTGGTGCTTAATTTTCGCTCCTCCGCAACCAACACCGCAGCGCGCCATCAGGTGGCGTTTACGGTTTCATCGGATTTGCGAAGAGCTCAATCGATGGCGGTCTCGGGAAGTGGCCACCAGGGTACTCCGGCGTGCGGCTTCGGCCTGCACTATGTCAGTCCGACGAGGTATCAAATCTTTGCTCATATCCTGGGGGGCGCATCATGCGGCATGAAGACCTATCAACCGGGGGATCCGATCATTGAAACGAAAAACATCCAGAATTCAGCGATGTCATTTAAAGAATCGTTTGCGGATGTGTACTTTGAGCTTCCGTACGCAAAAGCGTATCTCGGAGGCGACTCGGATCCATCCCAGGCTCCTGTTACGATTGAGATCGTGGTGACCGGCGAGGTCGCCGGCACCGTGCTTTCCGTCCATCAATCAGGTAAAATTGATGTGACGAATTAACTATGAAAAATCCCGGGTTTACCCTCGTCGAAACACTCGTCTCACTGTTCGTATTAAGCATCGCTATTACGGCAACGTTTGCGATCATTACTTTCAATCTTAATAGCGCGAACTTTATCAAGAACAGCTTTATCGCCAGTGGTCTTGCCCAAGAGGGGGCCGAAGTGGTTAGGAATTTACGCGACACGGATTGGTTCAAGGGCAATCCCTTTGGCTCGTTGGGCGGTCCTTTGGCGGCCGGGGGCACCTATTGCGTCCAGTGGGATTCCGAGCAACTCATCAGCTCATGTTCCAATCCGCTAAAAAAAGATGCCGGGGGTTTGTATACGTATGACAGCGGCCAGAACACGATTTTTAGCAGGACCGTTACCGTTACTTCCGTGTCGGCCGCAGAACTTAAGATTACCGTTGATGTATCGTGGCCGGATCATGGGGGCACCAAACAGGTAAGCGCCGAAGAACATCTTTTTGACTGGTACTAATGAAACAATACGGCTTCACACTCGTAGAAGTGCTGGTATCGATGATGATTTTCAGTGTCATCATGCTGGTGTCGGTTTCATCATTCGTGTACGCGCTTGATCTTCAGCGGCGCGCGTTTAATCTTCAACAGGCGGAAGAGAACGCAAATTTTATTCTCGAGTCCATCACCAAAGAATTGCGTGTTTCAGCGATTACTTCTCCGCTTGCCGATAGTTGCCCTGTCGCGACGCTCGTCATCCAGCATCCTGACCATGGCGAGGTTGAGTATTCGTTAGTCGGAACTGATATTCATCGAAAAGTCGGTGAGACGGATACGATCATGAATTCCAATACCGTCAAATTTTCTCGATTCGATTTTTGTGTGGCTGGTGCGACGACGAAGGATTCGCGGCAACCTAGAGTTATGATCCGCCTTTCCCTCACAACAACCAACACGAACCGGCAAGCCAGCGTCGATTTGCAAACTACGCTTTCGCTTCGCGAATTGAGCAATTGATATGAGAAAATATAATTCCAAAAAAATGCAAGCTGGCATGGCGATCTTGGTCAGTGTTTTGCTCGTCGGAGTGATGCTTTCGATTGTGTTCGCACTCTCAGCAATTTTTATTCCTAAAATCCGAGCCTCTTCCGAGACAAAAAATTCCGTACCCGCAATCTACGCGGCGGAATCGGCGCTCGAGTGGTGCCTGTATGTGAACCAGGTAGGCGATATCGACGCGCCCGTCATGGACATGGTTGGCTTGGAATATGACGTGGATTGCGAAGTATCTCCTGTCAAAGCAACGGGCATGTATCGTGGCGTTTCACGCGTATTTCAGATCGATTAAAGGTATGGTAAGGTAGCGTATGACCAAAGCCGAAGCGCGAGCACGCGTTGCGAAACTCAAAGAAACGATCACTACCTACCGCTATCATCGGCTGGTTTTGGATACGCCGATGGTCGAAGAGTCAGTTGAAGATTCGCTCAAAAAAGAGCTTTTTGACCTTGAGCAGGAATTTCCGGAGCTCATGATGCCCGATTCGCCGACCCAGCGCGTCGGAGGGAAGCCGCTTGATAAATTTGAGAAATTCACTCATCCAACGCGTATGCTTTCGCTCTTGGATGCGTTTGGCAAGCAAGATTTGGAAGATTGGCTTGCTCGGCTCAAGCGGATCGATCCGCGAGCGGGGGATTCGGGATATTTTTGCGAGCTCAAGCTTGATGGACTTGCGATCGAGCTGGTCTATAAAAATGGATTATTGGAAGTCGGCGCCACGCGTGGCGATGGCACGATCGGTGAAAACGTGACGCAAAATTTAAGAACCGTCGAAGCCTTGCCCCTCGCGATTGATGAGAAAAAAGAACTAGTAATAAGAGGCGAGGTTTTTATTACCAAAAAAGAGTTCAAACGTATAACCAAGACAGAAGATTTTGCCAATCCGCGCAATCTCGCGGCAGGATCAATACGACAGTTAGACCCCGGCATCACCGCCTCGCGGAAAATGGACTCATTTGCGTATTCGCTGATTACGGATTTGGGACAAAAAACCCATGAAGAGGAACACAAAATCTTGCACAAGCTCGGCTTTAAAATCAATTCGCATAATAAATTTTGTAAAACGCTTGAAGAAGTGCAGGAGTCCAGGGATTATTGGGAGAAACATCGCGAAAAGCTTGATTATGAAATCGACGGCATTGTCGTCATCGTCAACGATGACCGAATGTTTCAAAAACTCGGCGTTATCGGCAAGACGCCGCGCGGCGCGATCGCGTATAAGTTCTCGCCCCGTGAATCAACGACGAAACTTCTCGATATTATCGTCAGCGTCGGGCGTACGGGCACGCTGACTCCGGTCGCGGTACTCGAGCCAGTGGAGATCGGCGGTACGACAGTCAGTCGAGCCACGCTTCACAATGAAGATGAGATCAAGCGCCTTGGCGTAAAGATCGGTGATACCGTCGTTGTCGGCCGGGCCGGAGACGTGATCCCGGATGTGAAAAAAGCGATCGTCGAGCTTCGTACCGGCAAAGAAAAAGAATTTGTATTTCCGAAGAAATGTCCGGCTTGCGACCACCCCGTCATGCGACGGGGTATTGATGTAGCGTACCGCTGCATCAATAAAACTTGCCCTGCCATCAAGCGCGAGAGCATGTACCACTTCATTGCTAAAGGCGCCATGGATCTGGACGGTATCGGTCCCAAGCTGATTGATCAGCTTATGGATACGGGCCTCATCAAAGACCCGGCGGATCTCTACTCATTAAAGAAGGAAGATTTTTTGAATCTTGATCGTTTTGCCGACAAGTCAGCAGAGAACGCGGTTGCGGCAATTCAGGCACGCAAGACCGTACCACTTGATCGCTTTATCTTCGCGCTTGGCATCCCGCACGTGGGATCAGAAACGGCGACGGATCTGGCGCGGCATTTTGGTACGCTTGAAAAACTTGCATTCTCATCGCTCGAGTCGCTCGTCACGCTCCGCGACATCGGCGATATAGTCGCCAAGAGTATCTATGAATGGTTTCAAAACTTGCACAATAAAAAACTTCTGGAGAAATTCAAAAAAACAGGCCTCAAAATCCTCACTGCTGAAACATCACAGAAATCAAACAAACTTCAAAATCTTACGTTTGTTTTTACGGGTTCGCTTGAAACGATCAGCCGAGAATCTGCCGACGCCCTTGTTCGCTCTCATG
>ERZ1292623.1185-Hain-H51-01um-R1-1185-length-25648-cov-25_pt1 | contig 17764 bp, 19 predicted proteins | sample MGYA00564398_ERZ1292623 | MGnify/ENA primary metagenome ERZ1292623 (study PRJEB36523, sample SAMEA6512633) | groundwater metagenome | collected 2019-01-07 | study: AquaDiva: Metagenomics assemblies of 32 groundwater samples | reverse complement strand
TTTCATGGTCGTTTCTCCTTTTCTACAAGTTGAGGTTACATCTTCAATCACGCTCTGGTGAACGTGATTGAAGATAGGCGCTCATTGCAGAGCGCCTGAATCACAAAGAATGTGATTGATGAGTTGCTTCATACAGCACCCTGCGCTGCAAGGCGCTGTATAAAACAAGCTGCCCTACTTTGTGTTGCGACGTTGAAAGTCCGCGAGTGGCGGGGTGTAACGTGAGGGCAGCTTGAATGCGGGCTTCTGTCTTTCCCGCTTCCCCATCGCGAGCGGCGATCGTGGTCGCCTGTCCCCGGCAGTGGCTTGCAACTCGCCGCTGCGTTCTCTGGAGGTCCTCTTAGTATTGTCCGAGCTGTCTCACAACCCGAGTACTGATCGCGATTTTCTGCGCGTTCCTCGATCCACGAGACTGTCGGCGACTGGTTCCGGGTATGTACCCCGCCGACCTCGACTTGGCCCTGAGTAGGCACTGCTCGGCATTTAGGGTGGGGAGTGATTGCTCACTATCTGAGGGCCTCGGCTTGTAGGCTGTACCCTCTCGCTCTCAACAGGTCCCATCCACCTGCCTTCCTTGCGACCCGGCTCGTCTGCCTCCCCGGGTCCCGGGATCACGATGTTCTGTGATCCTCTTCCTTGACCATAACATTATATATATAGTCATGATGATAGTCAACACCCCATCTTCACCCAGATTTAGGTGAGGTTTTTGCGGGGGCCCTGGGGGCGTAGGTGACAAGGAGACGCTGCACAGCCTCGCGCACAAGGTCAGCGCGAGTGCGCCCCAGCTCAGCGGCCAAGGAGTCTAGGGACGCGAGGGGTTCCCGATCGACGTACATCGTGACAGGTATACGCGTTGTGGTGCCGCCGTACTCGCGGCCGGTTTTGTATTCACGTGAGCTCATAGTACATACAATTATACGCTTGTTATAACCCCGACGGGGATTATCATGGAGACATGGATCGTGAATTACCCAACCGCATCAACAACGAACATCATGATGGTGATGCCGGCCGTGATACTACCGTTACGCTCCCCGCAACGAACGGGAAGTCGCGAAACAAGCTGCCGCCCCAGCTACGGCTGGGAGAGCTGCGTGCTCTCCTCATCAGGTGTCATATCGAAGGGACCGGGCTGCCCATCGAGAGTGCGCTGGCCACGATCCCCAATGGACACGACTGCAAAGCCATTCTCATGATGGCCGAGCAGGGGATGAATGAGGTCAACATGGCCTACATCCTCCGCAAATCGCGCGCAGAGTTCACGCGCTGGAAGCACGAGTACCCCGAGGTCCGTGAAGCGATCAACTCGGGTCGCGCTACGGGTGAAATGAAAGCGAGCGCAGTAATCATGCAGGGCGTCGAGCAGGGTGATCGTGCGTGCGCCATGTTCACCCTCAAATCCCGACATGGCTGGAGAGAAAATGACCCAAACCCGCAGACCGCTATTACGCAAACTCCCGGCACCCCGCCAACTGCCAAGCAGGCTGTCCTCCAGAAGCTCTCAACCCAAGAGCTCCATCAACTCATCGACATCTTTGATCGAGCAGCTCAGCGGTCAATTATCGAGACACGAGGCAATGAAGGAGCTGGGCCAGCGGGAGCTACGGACGTTCATCCGCCAGGCGTGGCCGATCCTGGAGCCCGCGACTGAGTTCATCGGGGGTTGGCACATTGATTGCATCGCGGAGCACTTAGAGGCTATCACCGCGGGGGAACTGCAATTCCTCATCGTCAACATACCCCCGCGATACATGAAGTCCCTGACCGTGACAGTCATGTGGCCCGTCTGGGAATGGGGGCCGCGCAACCTGCCCTGGATGCGGTACCTGTTCAACTCATACTCGGGTGAACTCTCTACCAAGCATTCTGTAGATCGCCGCACCCTCATCGAAAGCGAGTGGTACCAAGACCTATGGGGTGACCGGTTCAAACTCACGACTGATAACAATCGCAAGACCGAATTCGAGAACAACCTCCGCGGCATCATGCAGACGACGTCGACCGGGTCATCGGCCACGGGCAAGGGGGGGCAACGATTGATCATCGACGACCCCGTGAACCCCAAGCAAGCCCTATCAGACACCAAACGCAACGAAGCCAATACCCACTTCGACCAAACCCTGTTCACGCGGCTCAATGATAAGCGCAAGGACGCGATCGTCGTGATCATGCAGCGGCTGCATCAGGGGGACCTCACGGGTCACCTCCTCGCTGAGAAGGCGGAGATGGGGTGGACTATTCTCAAGTTGCCTGCCCTTGCCCCCAAGCCCACGGTGATCTCCTTCCCCCGGTCAAACCGCATCATTGCGCGTGCGCCCGATGACGTACTGTGGCCCGACAAAGAGCCCCGGGCGGTGCTCGACACCACCAAGCTTGCGCTGGGCTCCTATGCGTGGGCGGGGCAATACCAGCAGGAACCCGCGCCCGCTGAGGGGGGCTACATCAAGCGTGCTTGGTGGAAACGGTGCAGCCGCGAGCAACTGCCCGCCTACCCGTGGGATCAATTGATTGTGAGCACGGATGCCGCGTTCAAGGATGTGGTAACGGGGTCAAAGGTCGCGATCCAGGTGTGGATGTCCAAAGGACCCAATCGATACCTGCTTGATCGCGAGACCCGCCACATGGGGTTCACCGATACTATCCATACCATCCTTAAGCTGCGTGATCGGTGGGATCGCCCCGAGCACCCCGTCACAGCCACCATCATTGAAGACAAGGCGAACGGGCCCGCCATCATAGAGCAGCTGAAAAAGGATGTCCCCGGCGTGATTGCGATCGAACCCGATGGCAGCAAGCCTGCGCGAGCGATGTCCGTGGGGCCCACAGTCGAATCAGGGAACGTCTACATCATCGATGAACCCTGGGGCAGTGAAATCATAGACTACTGGGCTATGGTGCCCGTATGCAATGAGTGGGACGACGTCGACGCGGCGAGCCAGGCGTTGCGGTACCTCGCCAAATACGAGATCCCCGCCGATGCTCCCTTGATCATAGTGGGGACGCTGCGTGCATCAGAGATGGACCTCAGTCTGGGAGCGGCAAGGAGTTTTGATTGGTGAACCACGGCGATCAGCGCACACATTTCATTACGACTCTGATCCGGTATCGGCTGCGGGAATATGTGCAGCAGACCGCCCAGGCTCCGATTGTGATTCGCATGAACCCCATGATCCTAGATATTTGGAGAGCGGAACTGTTGGTCACGGGGAAGCTATTGCCCCGGGAGCCCCTGCTCTACTTTGGGGGAGCCGCGATTATCAGTAGTCTGGATACTGAACTTATGGAGATTGAATAATGAAGCGCGAAGTGCTGAGGAATCGACCCGGGACGGCTAACGTGGCTTACTTTGCCAATACCCCGCCCCGCCCCGGGCAGTACGAAAATCTCCTGAATGAAATTCTGTTCGCTGACCCGCGGCGCATCTTCCCGGGACAGCCCACGGTCTACAATCCCTCGGTCCTCGTTTCGCGCCAGGGCATGGAGATCTTCGATCGCATGCGCCGTGACGACCAGGTCAAGGCCGCGTTGTACTTCAAGAAATACGCTGCCCTGCTTACGGGCTGGGAAATTGTTTCTCCCAAGGACGAGGAGGATACCTGGGAGGTGTCACAATTCATCCGTGATACCCTCACCAATATCACGGATGACGAGCGTACCTTGGATGATATTCTTCTTGAGGTACTTACGGCGCTCGACTTTGGTTTTTCGGTGAGTGAGAAACTTTTTCGCGAAGACGATGGGCGCTTGGTGATCTACGATGTGAAGACGCGGCGCCCTCATTCGCTTGAGTTTCAACAGGACCCCTACGGCAAGTTGCTCGCTATCCGGCAGAACGACCGCCAGGCCAGCCAGGTCCAGATCAGCATCCCCCAAGAGAAGGCCATTCTTTACGTTCACCAGCGTGAGTTTGATAATCTCTACGGCCAGTCTGACCTCGAAGCGGCCTATCGCGCCTGGGTGGTGAAAGACAACTCCTACCGGTGGCTGGCTATGTTTCTCGAGAAGCTCGGCATCCCACCCATCTTCATCCTCTATAATCCCAGCGCCTACTTGGGACAGCCGCTCAATCAGCTCCAGACGATTATCGAGCGGCTGCAATCAGCGACCTTTGGCATGATGCCCCGCCGCGAGGAGAAGGATCTTGATTTCTGGTCACCGCAACTGGCGGGTCAGGCCAATTCAGTATTCATGCCCGCCCTGGAGATGTTCAACCGCGACATCGCCCGCGCCATCCTGGTGCCCTCGTTGGTCGGCGCCACCGCGGAATCCATGCAGGGCAGTTTCGCGCGGTCGCAAACCCACTTCGATAGCTTCATGATGGTCGTGGATCGGTTGCGCAAATCACTGGCCTCGGTGGTGCAATCGCAGCTTATTCGCCAGCTCGTGAATTTCAATTACGGTGGGGTTAAAGAATCGGGGTATCCCCAGTTCCGATTCTTGCCCATCGATGACGCGACCCGAGCAGACCTCTTCAACAGCTGGAAGGACATGGTCACATTCAACATCGTCACGGCGCAGAAGTCCGATGAAGCGCATATCCGCCGCATTCTCAAGATGCCCAACCGCAAGCTGGGCGATGAGATGCCCCCTCCCAAGAATCCCTTGCCCTTTAACGTGGGGCCGCAGGGCGGAGGTACCGGTCCCGGACAAGTGGCGCACCCGGCACAGCAACCGGGCGGCCGCGAGGGCGAAGAGGCCCAAAAAGTTGTATCTGATGACGAAGAGGACGCGGCTGCGAGAAGGACATTCGAGCAATTGCTTACTGCGGATTACGCCGCCATCGGCAAACGCCTCGATTCCCTCGAAGCTCGCGCGGCGGAGACGCTCAGCGCTGATATTGTGGCCATCCGTGACGCCCTGGTCGATAAGGTGATGAAGGGAGAGATTGGCCAGAGTTTCGGATCGATCAAATCGCTCAAGCTGCCCGCGATGACCTCGCTCCAGACGAGCATCAAGGCCATGCTGCTATCAGCCTATGGCACGGGGGAACGCGATCTGCGCACCGAGATAGCTCCGTCATCGGCCAAACAATATGCTGATCCGCTCTACACGCCGGTCCAAGCCATGCGTTGGCTCGATCAGAAAGCGTTGTGGGTGACGGGGGTGTTCGATGACCAGCTCGTGAACTCATCGCAGCAGATCCTGCTCAACGCGATCAAGACCGGCGAATCCCCAGTAGTGACGGCGCAGAAGCTTGCTGACCTCTTCATGCCCTACATCAATGAGGCAGTGGAGGCTGAGGTCGTGACTCCCAATCGTCTGGGAACTATTGTGCGCACCAATACCACGGAAGCCTACAACATCGGGCGCATCACCGCTGCGCAAGATCCCGACCTTGAAGGACTCATTGAAGGGATGCTCTACAGCGCCATCCTTGATTCGCGCACGACGGAGGTCTGCCAGCGCCTAGATGGCGTCGTGATTCCCATGGATCACCCCATGCTCAATCGTCTCGCTCCGCCCAATCATTACAATTGCCGGTCGTTGCTGGTCGCCATCCCGCTGGGTGTGGACCCCGCAACCCTCGGCTACACCATGATCACCGATGAGGACATCGAGTTCGCGACCGATTGGGCGCAGGAGCACGGTCAGCAAAGCTTCTTCACACACGCTGAGGGATGCAAATGCTACGGCGGCGGGGATGAAGGCCAACAATTCGAGGGCACACAACCAGAAGGAGGTACTGATGAGTAACCAAGCTGAAATCCGACACTGGGTCCCCGCCCCCGCTCCCCCCGATGGCCGATTCCGGGCATGGGAGGTCGCGGGAGTGTATGTGGCTCACGGCGAAACGGTGGAGTGGTACCTTACCGATGAAGGGCGCGTTAACAGCTACCGCATCATCCCGGTCCCCGCCGCGGCTCCCCCACCTCCCGCCGCAAAGAAACCGCTTACCCCGGGGGCAACATGACCTTCACAACCGACCCCAACTGTGTACACTGTGGCCTGCACCGGCCCATCGCTGAGTTTACCTGGCTCGATGGCCGGAAGGTGGGGTCATGAGCTTATACTGTAAGTACTGTGGGTCTCCCCTGCCGCCCCCGGCGTCCTCCGGTGTAGGCAGACCTCGAAAATACTGCAGCGCTCGATGTATGCAGGCCGCTGCCAACAAAACGCAGCGAAAGAAAACCCGCAGCCCCAACCCCTACCATAACAAGCAGCAACATGACGGGTTCGAGGGCGACTACGGCTGCGATCACGCACACCTTAATCTCGTGGGATTCACGCTCGAAGAAATTCCCATCGAGCTGCGCGCTGACGGCTACCACTACTGACCCACGCGAGGGCGCATGAAGGTACAGGAGCTACTGACCCTGATGTCGGGGCTCGACCCCGGCCTGGAGGTCGTCATTGCCTATGACAACGAGTATTTTCACCTGGGAGAGTCCGAGGTCGTGGGCATCCCGGGGATCATCGAAGTCTCCCGCAGTCTAGGAGACAAGCTCCCCGACCTTGAGGAGCTCGTTTTCTGCGTTAATGCGCACCCGCAAGACATCATCACGACACAATAGAGGGCAACATCATGAAAGAACATCGTGTAGGATTCATTGGATTGGGCAAGCTCGGATTGCCCGTGGCCACGGCCATGGCCCTCAAGGGAGCAAACGTCATGGGCTATGATACCTGCGCATCGCGCATGAGCTATGATCCGCAGCCCTACCAGGAAGCAGGCCCACACGGGTCGGGCGATTTCAACCATTGGCTCGCAAATTATGGGAGTCCTACTCCGGCGGCCGTCCAGCGGGGGGGTTGTTTGCGCTTTGGCAGCCTCAAGGAAGTAGTTGAATATGCCCACATCATCTTCGTGGCGGTGCAAACCCCGCACGATACGCGGTTCGAGGGAATCACCCCGCTCGCAGCGGACCCCGTGGACTTCGATTACCGCCACCTCAAGGAGGCGGTACAGAGCATCGTCGACACCTACCTGGTATCTACCTACGCTGGGGGGGAAGACAAGATCATCGTGATCATCTCGACGGTGCTGCCCGGGACCTGCGACCGCGAGATTAAGCCGCTCCTGAAAAACACGACCCTGCATGTGGTGTACAACCCATCATTCATTGCGATGGGTACCACGATGCGGGATTTCCTCGACCCCGAGTTTGTGCTGTTGGGGCATGACTGCGACGGCGGAAATACGCGGGTACAAGATGACCTCAACTCAAGCTTACAGCGGGTAGAAGCGCTCTACGACGCCCTGCTGCCCAATACCCCGCGCAAAACGATGACAATCCCATCCGCGGAACTGACGAAGATCATGTACAACACAGCGATCAGCCAGAAGATCGCTTTAGCTAATACTGTGATGGAGCTCTGTCACAAGATACCGGGAGCCAACTGCGATGATGTAACCACGGCGATGCAAGCAGCGAACCGCCGGGTCACGGGACCTATGTACATGGCGGGGGGCATGGGGGACGGAGGCGGATGCCACCCCAGGGATAACATCGCGATGATGTGGCTCGCTAAGCAGCTCAACCTATCGCATGATCCCTTCACACCCGCCATGCACGGCCGGGAAGACCAGACCCATTGGCTCGCGCGGCTCGTCATTGATGAGATGCATACCTTGGCGCAAGCACGGGGATACCCTAATTATCGGCTGATTCCCGTGACGATTGCAGGCTATGCATATAAGCCGAATACCAACATCACGACCGGGTCGCCCGCGTTGTTGTTACATGATATACTGAGGAGGATGGGGTGTAAGGAGCTACGCTTGTGGGATCCCGCGGTGAACCCCAAAGAAGATAAATGGGAGGATACCGGGGAATGGCCCGCAGGCGTCGTGATGTTGGGATGTTCGGGGGTGGCGCGATCCCTCAGGGCGCAGAATCTCCAAAGCGGATCCACCGTGATTGATCCCTTTCGCCAGGTGGTTCCCACGGCCACCGTGCGGGTCGTGAGCGTGGGGATCGGCCTGGAGCGGAGGGCTCAGCATGACCGCTAAATCCATCATGGTCTCGGGGGGATTCGACCCCCTCCATCCGGGCCACGTTACGATGATCGAAGAAGCCTCCCACTACGGCGACGTGATCGTGGCGCTCAACTCCGATGGCTGGCTGGTCGAGAAGAAGGGGTTCGTATTTCAACCCTGGAGCGACCGAGCGGCCATTCTCGGGGCGCTAAGATGGGTACATGATGTTGTCCCCGTCGATGATCTCGATGGGACCGTCTGTCAGGCCCTGCTCCACCATAAGCCTACCATCTTCGCCAATGGCGGCGATCGCACGGTCACGAATACCCCCGAACTCAAGCTGTGCGAGACCCTGGCCATCATCCCATTGTTTGGGGTAGGGGGTAATCTCAAGCATGCGTCATCATCAGCCATCGCCACCAAGAAGACCGTACCGACGCCCTGGGGATACTACCAGGAGCTCTACTCCGGCGATGGCTACAAGGTGAAGCTGCTGCACATCAGGCCCTCGCACCGCACCAGCCTCCAATACCACCACCACCGCAGCGAGCAGATGACGGTGCTTAGCGGCCGTGCACACATCACGAAAGACGATAAGGGGCTCACCCAAGTCCGCTTGCTCTACCCCGGTGACAGCATAACCATCCCGGTGGCGTCGACCCATCGCATAGCGAACCCCAATGCGGTGAACCCGCTTGAGATCGTGGAGGTACAGCGGGGTCATGACCTGCGTGAGGATGACATCGTGCGCATGGCTGATGACTACCGGCGGACGGGTCGCTAGAGGCGTGGTGGTGCGGCAGGGGAGGCGGCGGAGGGGGAGGGGGTGGGGCGTTTTTGTCGTCGTACGGGGGGGTGGTCGATAGTAGGGGGTCTCCTCTTCCACAATATCAGCAACTTCTAGAACAGGGCCAGAACATCATGACCCATTCCCTGCGCCACAACGACCACGCGACGCTCCAGATTCAGCAACTTCTAGAACAGGTCCCGGGGTCATGATGTTCTAGTCTATAGCAATTGAACATGGCCTATGGTTCGCGGGTATAGTTAGGTACACAATCCGATGGAGCGAGCAGCACATGAAACGCAACCAGGTAGTAGAGGCTTTCACCCCACCGCGCTGCACGGCGCAACGCAGACCGCGCTGGTGGGAGAAGGTGCGTGATTTTCTGTGGGATATGGATGACATGACGGCGAAAGATCGGTATCGCTGCACTCGGGTCCAAGGGCATGCAATCCTAATCAAGCATGAAGATACATTCAGGGTGCGGTGGTGATTCATGAATTTCATGATCGGGGGTATCATCGTCGAGCGGCGGACTGAAACGTGAGCACCTGGCCTGCGCGCGAGATCTCCTCCGACCGCTATGACTTCGCTCGCGCGTGTGAGCAATGGAGCTGGGTGCCTATGGGGGGAGTGTCCACCCCCGTGCGGGAACTATTGGTGCTGTCCGATGAAGCCCTGCGTGACTGCATAACGCAGACCGCCGCGCAGCGTTACGGCCGGTGGCGTTATGCGCTGGGGTTAGATGCATTTTCTGGGGGCGTCGGAATGGACTTTGGGTGTGGAACGGGGGTGGAGGGGCTACAGCTTGCGCTGGGGGGCATGCGCGTCTGCTCAGCGGATATCAACAGCGCTAACCTCGCCTGCGCTGCCCGCGTAACCGCCGTGTTCGGCGTTGCCCACCGCCTGGCCGGGCTGCGGGTAGTGCGCGACACCGCGCCCTTTTGGATCCCGCTGCACGAACCGCTCGACTTGTGGCTGGCGAGCGGGGTCGTGCACCACATCCCCTATGCGCGTGAACTGATGGCCTGGGTGGCCGGGCAGATGCGCCCCGGCGGTGAGGCGCGCCTGCTGCTATACAGTGACCGAAACTTTGCATTCTACGGCAACGACTGGGAGCGGTTCGTGCGCGGCATGGATCCCGTGGGCGAGTACGCCGATTGGTACGATCGCGATAAACTTTCGGCTCTGGTTGTGCCGCTGTGGCGGGTGGTCGATTTTGAGTACCTACCGCCCCCGCTGGACTATGCGGTGGCGAGATTGGTGCGGGCGTCGTGAGGAACCTCTATCTCGCTCAGGTGAACTATCTGTTTGGCACGAACGCCTTCCTGCCTTATAGCGTGGGACGGCTGTGGGCCTATGCGCGGACTCAGGACGGGGTTGTGTGGAAAGGGTGGTCCTTGTGCGAATTTCTGTGGAAGCGCGAGCCCGCATCCGCGGTCGTAGCGCGCATGCGCCCCGCTCCTCCGGACCTATTGGGGTTGAGCAACTATATCTGGAACGAGCAGTACAACCTCGCGCTCGCGCTCGCGACCAAAGCAGCTTTCCCATCGTGTATTATTGTGTTGGGGGGACCGCAAGTACCCGCACGCGAGGACGCCGTCGTAGAATACTTGGCGACCCATCCCTACCTGGACGTGCTGGTCCACGGGGAGGGGGAACATACCTTCGCCCGGTTGCTGGAAGGGATCCCGTACGATCAGATACCCGGGATCAGCTTCCGCTCGTTCGGGCAGGTGATCACCGGGTCCGCGCAACGGCTGGAATCCCTCGATGCGCTGCCTTCTCCCTACCTCATGAGGGTCTTTGATCCTCTGCTCACGGATGATGAATCCGAGATCGAGTGGCAAGCCTTGCAGGAGACCAATCGCGGGTGTCCCTACGCGTGCGTGTTTTGTGATTGGGGTTCGGCCACCCTATCCAAGGTTCGTGCCTTCCCCGTCGATCTCGTTAAGCGCGAGATCGAATGGTTCGGGCATGAACGCATCGAGTTGCTTTATAACTGCGACTCAAATTTCGGAATGCTCAAGCAGGATGAAGAGATCGCCGCTGCCTTGGTGGACGTGAATCGCCGGACTAAGTACCCCAAGAAATTTCGCGCGGCCTACGCGAAGAAGATCACCGACCGCGTATTTGCGGTGGCGCGTACCTTGTCTGATGCGGGGCTGAGCAAGGGCGCGACCATCTCATTCCAATCGCTCGATGACAGTACCCTCAAGGCCGTCAAGCGGCTGAACCCCGTGCAGCGTTCCCTCGCGGAGACCTTCGCGAAGTACCACACCGCGGGTATCCCCACCTATTCTGAAATGATCCTGGGATTGCCGGGCGAGACCTACGAATCGTTCCTCGCGGGGATTGACGCGCTGCTGGAAGCGGGGCAGCATGACGGGCTGTCGGTCTACCCCTGCATGGTACTTCGGAATTCCGAGCTGAACGACCCCATCTACCGCGATGTGCACGGGCTCAAGACCCATCGGGTGCGCCAACTGTTGCTGCACGGGTCACCTGATGCAAGCGGACACCCCGAGCACTATGATCTTGTCACCGCGACCGCGACGCTGGATCATGCTGCCTGGAAAGATGCCTGGACCGTATCGCTGGTGATTCAAGCGCTGCATGGTGGTGGCATTACGCAGGACCTCGCCCGGCGCGCTCGCGCGCAGGGAACTTCTTACCGGCATTTCTATGAGGAGCTGATCTCGTGGGCGCGGGTGTACCCGGAGACCGCGCTGGGGCGGATCTTGCAGTGGTGGGACCGATCCCTCGCGCACGCGCTCGCGGGGGGAGAGTGGCGCACGATTTTTCGGGAATGGGGTGACGTCCAATGGCCTATCGAAGAAGCGATGCTCCTACAAGTGATCAAGGACCGTTCTTCGTTCTACGCGCAGCTGCCGGTGTCGGCCTTCGGTCTGCACCGCGATGATGTGCGTGAACAGTTCGCGATTTGTCCTTCCCCGCATGATGATCCTTGGAATGGCGATCTCAAGGCGTTTGCTCGGGAAGCTATCTGGTACGGCCGTAAGGGAAAGAAACCCAATCCGTCGCTTAATGCGGCATCACAGTAGAGGGCATCATGGCAAAACGAGCAAAGGCACCAAAGGCGTCAAGGGTAGCACAAGGACCAGTGACGCTTGACGCGATCACCCGAATGATTCTGGACTGGCCCAAGGACCGAGATGAGTGCATCCGCGCACATCAAGCCGCGTGTCATGCACTGGTTAACCAGTTTATTGAAGAAATGGAGAGGAAGGACAACCCCGCCGTGGGGATTGTGGGAACTATCATTTTCTCGGATGGAGCCCTGCGTGTTTTTAACAACGGGGCAGTTGATCTACGCATGTGGCTGCTGGCAGATGGTGTGCAACGCCATGTGAACACAGCGACCTACGAGAATCGCGGGCAGCTGGTGCGCCCCGAGGGCGCTAACTATGGCTTCCCACCCGAACTTGATCGTGCATTGTTCGGGGGATTCATTCCGGCGCAAGTAAAGGAATCTATCCCGCTGATGACCCGCATCCGGTATCGCCTCGCTCAGTGGATTGCCCCCGCGCAAGCTAAACCCACACCCGAAATCAAGCTGCAGTGACTGCGTATCTCAAGTGGGTGCTAATCTTGTTCGCGCTCGTCTACACGGTCGTGATCCCGATCCTGCGATCGTACGGCGTGCTGGGCTGATGAGACTGGGGGTATGGCCTTTGGTCTGGAGAGTTGCGGTGGTGGGTAGCGGTACCTACGCCGTGTACGTTTATCTGTTATACTTCACATAAGGGGGGATTATGCTCAAGGCTGATCTATTACGGGGCGTTCTTACTGTTGCGGCCGCGCCGTAGCTTAGCAAAAACGCACAGCGGAAATTAAGTTTCACCAGTACGGAGGAACATCGTGAGGTCCACAGAGACGGCAAGATCCACAACGTGACCCGTGGGCGGTTGCGCCTGGCCTATCTTGACCGCAGCAAGTACGATCCCACACTATGCAAGATGCATGGACATCGATAATCTAACTTGGGGTGCAGTCGCCGGCCTAGCGATCGCCATTATTGGGATCGCTATTTTTATATGCGGCGCCTGGCGGTGCACCCACAACTGGGGACAACTTAATGCACAACACGACAGGTCCCGGGGGACCGGAGAATCAGGACATGAGTAGTTCACGAATCAGTGTCGTCCTCCCCCTCCTGCTCCCCGATGAGTTTACCGTAGCGATGACTGACTTCTGTATCGCCGCGATGGTGACTCAAGCGCACAAGCCCTTCGAGCTGGTGATTATCGAGACAGGGTCGCGGCATTTCGCTCCCGACTGCCTATCGCGCAGCAGGACCTTCCCGAAAGACTACGTGTACCTCCACGCCCCCACCAAAACATCTTACGTCCGCGATTGGAATCGCGCCGCGGATGCCGCCTCAGGTGACTATCTGGTCCACATGGGCAATGACGTGATCGTGGGCCGTGACTGGGACGCGGCGTTGTTGGAACCCTTCGACAAGTATCGAGATTGCGGGGTAACCTGCACCGCTGCGGCGGAGCCTGGGATATTTATTGGCCCCCGGCACCCCACGCCCGCCATCGTGGAGGGTATGTTCGCGCCCATGATGATGTTTGAGAAGGGCTGGCGGTTGGATCCCGCCTACGAGGGGGGCTACAGCGATGCCGACCTCATCATGCGCATCTACACAGCAGGGAAACGCGCCTACCGCAACTGCGCATCTCAGTGTTTTCACTTCGATCGAATCACCTGGTCGCGCGCACTACCTGACCGGGGCGAAGCGCAGATTGCAGCGGGCGAGAAGATTTTCTACGGTCGGTGGCAGCATTCTCCTTTGATGATGTATGCCATGATCCGAGCGGGGGGAGTTATCTACGGACGCGAGCACGAGTCCTTACTCGCTCCCGTTAAACTCCGACAGTAGGGAGGGCGTAACGGGTAGGTTTATCTATGCGCGGACGGCATGCAAGTCATGGACTGACTACTGTAATTCAGGCCGTAGAGGTGCGCTTACTGCTCGAAGCGCGCCGCGGCGGGCCACCATCTTGGAGCGCTGAACACGAGCTGGCGTTGGCCGTGATTCGGCAAGCAATTCGTGATATCCCCACCAGTATTGAAGCCCGTGAATTCTTTGAATCCACGGGCTTTGTTTACTATGCAGTCATCTGCGGTTTTGCCCCGGAGTACATAGTAAGGCTGCTCCGCGGAGTAGGCCTGCTCCCCGCTCCTTTCACCGCGGGGGTCTTTAATAACACGAAACATCCTATATCTTTGACCGTGGAGACTCCAACTCATGGCGACCACGGCACACGAATACGTAATCGAAGAGCGCGACGGCGAGTGGTGTTTGCTTAGCCAGGACCGCTCGAAGACGTTAGGCTGTCACGATTCAAAAGAGAAGGCCGAAGCGCAAGAACGCGCCATCAAGGCGCAGGAAAACAAACTTGACGCGGGGGTGAAGCAGTTCCTGGAGTCGGTTGCTTCTGCTGTCCCCGAGCTGCATGCTCCCACGCACCGGATGTTCGATGAGATCCTCGCCGAGTCCGCCGCGCGGGAAGACCTCAGTAAACTATTCTGGCCCGCGCAAGATTCGATCACATCAATACTCAGCGACAAGACATTGGCGGCCGATGAACGCCGGTCAATGCTTGCCGAGACGTTATCCCAGTTCATTGCTGAGCTCAAGAAACGCTTCATGGCGATTGGAAGCTTTGCCGCGGTCGAATCTGCGATCAAAGCGTATGCCGAGAAGACAATTGATCCTGATAGCTACGCCATCAATGGGGTAGAAATCTTCGCCTCGGGTAAGCACAACGGTGATGACTACACCGAGAAAGATCTGGATGACATGGTCTCGGCAGCGAAGGAGCAGGGGTATACTCCGCCGCTCAAAGCAGGCCATGACGATACGCCGGGCAAGCCCGCGATTGGGTGGATCGAGAATATCCGTCGTGAGGGCAGCAAGCTGCTCGCGGACATCACCCACATCCCGAAGGAAGTTTACGATCTGATCAAGCGCCGTGGTTACGACCGCGTGAGCGCTGAAATCTACTGGAACCTCAAGAGCAGCGTCGGCAAGAAGTTCCGGCGGGCTCTCAAGGCGGTGGCACTCTTGGGGGCAGATGTGCCTGCGGTTGCGACGCTCACCCCGTTGCACAAACTGTTCAGTGGTATGACGGGTGAGGTCAAATTCTATGACAACCCTAACTCAGGAGGTTCTATGAGTGCAAAAGAAACCGAGCAGCTTACCGCCCTGCAGAAGCAGCTCGAAGAGCTCACCCAGAAGATTGCCAGTGGTGGGGGCACCGGTGGGGATGACGAATCCACCAAACAGCTGGGTGCGATGGCCCAGTCTATCAAGCTTCTGCAGAAGAAGCTTGAAGAGCGCAGCGACGCGGAGAAGCAACTGCTCGCCGCGAACGATATCAACGCGCAACTCGAGAAGCGCCTGTCGCAGCTCGAAGACGAGCGGCGCAAGGACCGCATCAAGAAGATCGTCGAAGAGGTCAAGATCCCCATCTTCCGCCCTTACATGCAGGCCATGCTCGAAGCGGCCACGCAGAGCGATGAGAAGCTCGTTAAGTTCTCCCGCGCCGGCAAGGATGAAGATCGGACTGTCGAGTCACTCGTCAAGGAAATGATCGGCGAGTTGAACAAGATGTCGAGTACGCTCTTCAAGGAGCACTCCCTCGGGGGTGGCCGGAACGAACACCTTTACGACGACAACCTCGATCTCAACGACAAGCAGGCCGTCGCCAACGAAGTCGACAAACGCGCCAAGGAATACTCGACCAAGAACAGCGTAGCGTACCGTGATGCGCTCCATGCGGTGCTTGCGGCCGACGACAACCTCAAGCGCGCTTACTCAAGCTAAGGAGTACTGAACCATGGCTTTCGAAAACAACCAGGTCCTTGAGACGTTTACGGCCGCGGCCGACCTCAGTGCCAAGCGGTATCATTTGGTACGGCTGAGCGCCGCGGATAACGTCAACCAGGCGTCAAACCCCGGGGGCACTGATAACTTGGGGGTCCTCCAGAACAAACCGGAATCGGGCGAAGCGGCCACCGTGATCATGGGCGGTATGGCCAAGGTCGTGGCGGGCAGCTCCATGGCCGTGGGTGCGCTGTTCACGACTTCCGCGTCGGGGCGTGCGGTTACGGCTGCGCCCGCTTCGGGGGTGGCGGCGTATGTATATGGCCAGGTGCTCGAGGCGCCTACCGCCGATGGCGATATTGTCAGCGTCTGGCTGACCCGCCCGTGGCGTTTTGTGGCCATCGGGTAACGCGCGGCCCTACTAACAGGAGAAACTGACAATGTCTACCGGACGTGAACTTCACCTGGATACGCCGCTGACGAACTTTGCCGTCCAAGCGTTCCAGTCAATGCAGGACTACGTGGCCCCGCTGATTGTGCCCGTGGTGCCGGTCGGGAAACAGTCCGACAAGTACTATGTGCTCGATCGCGATGCTTGGCTGCGCACGCCGTCGAGTACGCTGCGCGCTCCCAAGACCCCGCCGAAACGCGTGGAATGGAAAGCATCAAGCGACAGCTACTTCGCCAACAACTACGCCCTCGCCAACGATATCTCCAAGGAGGACCTCGCTAACAGCGATATGGCCCTCATGGTGCGCGAGCGGGGCGCGGAGTTCGTAACGGAGATGCTGGTGCGCGACTATGAGCAGCGCATCGCGACCCTGTTCACGACCTTCGGGAACTTCAACGCCTATACCTCGTTGTCAGCGGCGGCCGACAAGTGGACCGCGACAGGCTCGGCGGATATCCGTTCGCAGGTGACCTCGGCTCATGCGCGGGTCCGGAATCAAACCGGCGTTCGGGCCAACACCCTGATCGTCGATTTCGATTCCTACCAGCTCATGGCGCAGAATTCGCGGTTGCTCACCAACTTCCAGTACACGGAAGTGCCCGGTCATTTGACCGAGCAGCAAATGCGGAGCGTGCTCGAAGTTGAGCGCATTATCGTGGGCAAGGCCATCCGCAATACCGCGGGCGAGACGGCAGGCACCAGCGTCTTCTCGAGCACCAACGTCTGGGGAGCCAACGCCGTGCTGTGCTATTTGGCACCCGCGACCACTCTCAAGGCCATGACCTTTGCGGCCTCGTTCCGCTGGACCCCACCGGGTCTGCCGGGCGCCTTCCAGGTTTACCGGTATGATGATCCAGATCCCGGTAAGAAGGCCGAGGTGGTTGAGGTGGGCTACTACCAGGACGAGAAGATCATCGCTCCGGATCTTGGGTTCTTGATCGCGAACACGCGGTAACCCTGACGGAGCGGGGCACGGATGGGCCGTGCTACTGGTACCCTGTGGCCCTTGCTGTGGAGCGATCTGTAGCAGGGGCTTTTGTTATTGTGTAGCCTAGGAGGTAAGATGTCGTCAAAAGACCTAATGAAGTTCGGCGAGGGCCTCATGATCAAAGAGGTCGTCACCGCTCATATCTACCGGGGCCATCGGGGATTTTACTCCGAAAGACCAGACGAAACTGTCTGCGTGAACGATCTCATCGTGACGACCGGCAGGCAGTATATTGCTCGTCGTATCGCGGGTGGTGATGCGCAAACGGCTCCCGGTTCGGCTATGGCCTATATGGTCATTGGCTCCGGGGCAACGGCCCCAGCCTTGACCGATGGATCGACACCCGGATTGTACGGCGAGATTCTGCGAAAAGCGTTGAGCACCAACTCGGCAGGCATCACAGCAGCGAATATCTACACCGCCGTGGCCACGTTTGGCGGCGCATCGGATGCCGTCCAGAGCATCGCGATTCAAGAAGCGGGCATCGCTAACCATGCCTCATCGGGGCAGGGGACTCTGCTCCAGCGTGTTACTTTCTCATCGGTCACACTGGCAGCGTCTGATCTGCTCAAGATTACGCTTGAGACGAACGTTGGGTCAAGCTAGCTAGTCATGCGCGGGGGCTGAGGTGGCCGATAACACAACCCTGAACACCGGCACCGGTGGCGATGTTGTCGCCTCGGACGATATTGCCGGCGTCAAGTTTCAGCGCGTCAAGCTGATCCACGGCGCCGACGGCACCAACGCCGGCGACGTGGCGG
>ERZ1292623.2205-Hain-H51-01um-R1-2205-length-17765-cov-9_pt1 | contig 17765 bp, 17 predicted proteins | sample MGYA00564398_ERZ1292623 | MGnify/ENA primary metagenome ERZ1292623 (study PRJEB36523, sample SAMEA6512633) | groundwater metagenome | collected 2019-01-07 | study: AquaDiva: Metagenomics assemblies of 32 groundwater samples | reverse complement strand
AATAAGATATTTCTTTTTTATTTTTGAGCAAATGCTTCAAACAATTTGGATTTGTATTTATAGAACTTATATTTGTAATTCCGCTTCCATCACCAACAAATTTTTCATCGGTGCTAACATTACCTGAAGATATAATTTTTCCGTCTCTGAAAATAATATCACCTGCAGAAACAGAACTAATAAAAAAAGAGAAAAGTAGAATAAAAACAACAGACCTCAATCCACGTCTCTTCATAAACCCAAAAGCTTTTTCATCTTTATATATCCTCTGTTTAAAGTGAAACATTCGTATATAATCCTCCCTTCAAACATAAGTTCCCATTAAAGTCGATGTAACTCATATTATATCCAGTAGTATTTTGCACAATAAATGCATCAGTTGTAGGGTTACAAGAACTAGCACTATCTGAACAACTTCCAGATTCTAAACAAAGATTTCCACTCAGGTCTATGTAAGCAGTACTATCATCTGTAGAATTTGCAATAATAAAAGAGCCACTAGGTGCAACACAATTGCTTGAAATTGAACAAGTTCCCATTAGAGCAATGTTTCCAAAGTCTCCAAGCCATGCAACAGTATAAGCACTTGAGTTTTGTATTAAAAATTTGTTTGTGTCGTTTATTGAATTATATATCTTTAGGCTCATTGAGGGGTTATAATAAGCAGAATAAGTATTACTTCCAAATAAGTCAATTGCTCTACAACGCAGACTAATATTGGACTGCCCACTAATAGAGCTTATATTCCAGACAAGTTGAGAAGATTGTGTATGGTTTCCAATACTATTCCAAGTGTTATTGTAGAAAGCATCTAGAAAATAAGTGATTTCATCTTCATCATCATCCACAGAACCAAAACAACTAATATTTATTTGATTTGAAAAAGTGTTATTAGAAACGCAATAATCATTATTACATCCAAGTACAGTTGGAGTGGTGGGAATACGATTAATAAGATTTACAGTAACACTCCAGTTATTTGATGCAAATGACGAATGTGAAGAGTTATCCGAGGTCTTACAGTTCCAAATAAAGTTAGTTCCATTAACAAGATTTTCTACTGTAAAAACACTTATATTAGAAATCCCTGTAATTGTTTTTGTTTGATTTGCATACCAAATGCCGGTTGCATTATGGTATAAGGTAACATTTGCAAGTTGAGTGGCATCTTCGGAGTAACATGTAAAGTTCGAATCCTTTTTAATTAATATAGAACTGTCCAAGGGCCCTATTAAATAAGTTGATGGTGAAGAATCGCAAGAATATCTACAACCAACAACACCAGTATCATTCCACCCTATCGAATTATCACAAGTGTTATAATCTCCACTTAAACCCGAACTGCTACTACTAATCACAATATCTCTGTTAGGATTAATTGGACAAAAGATATTACTATAAATTCTATTGTTGTCCCCCCTATTATCAAATCCTATATCATTACTGTAGATAGTATTATTATAAATATCAGAATCTAAATTTAAACCCCCTCCATTAAACCAGAATCCAAAGTCTCCACTATCATCACTCCCATTAATAGTATTTCCAATTACTTGACTCTGAAGTCCCCATTTAAACCATAGCCCATAAACTGCGGAATCATATACTTTGTTATATTTTATCTGATTAAGAGAGGGACCTGCCCAAGATGTTCCAGCCAAAAATATCCCATAATCTTGACTAACACTTATTGTATTATTAATAATTTTATTAGTGTCAGAATCATCATCAAGATATATTGAGGTCCCAACATTAATGAAACTAAGATTCTCAAGTCTAGCATTAGTAGTGTGGTTGAGTAATATACCTACGCCGAAGTTTTTTATAGTACATCCTCTAATATAAATATCATCAACTGTGCTTGGGTTTACTACATTAATGCCAACACCACTGTTTCTAGAGATGTTTGCACCAGCCCCACATTCAAGCCACTCAGCATCTCCAGAATCAATTACCAGATTTTCAGCATAATTTCTACTATCGGTGATATTTATGTGATCTCCAGGGTTTGAGTTATCTATGGCAGATTGAATAGTTGTATAATCACAACCAGAAGCACATACAGTAATTAAAGTGCTCCCACCAAGACAACTAACATCAGGTACACATTGAGCCTCTGCATCACATACAGAAGGAGTACAACTCCTAGTATATTGTCTTTCATTTGCCCCACACCCTCCTGCACTACAACTTCCAGCACTCCAAGCAGTACAAGAACATGAAGAAGTTGCAGTAACATTTACCCAAATAGGATTAGTAAATATTCTTTTATTTCCACTAAAACATTCTGCTCTAAAATAAGAGTTATTAGAAATTATATTTGATGTATTATAAGCACCTTGTCCTGAGAAATAGTTGTTATACTGAGATTCAACACCGTAGCCTAACTCCCCCTTAATTATTCTTATAGAACATCCACTATCTAAGTCATATACCAAACTAATGTTTACAATATCATCTTTTTGTACAGTAAATGTTTCACCCATATGATAAGTATTCCCATTATATTTTATCTCCATAAACATTTCACCATTATTAGAAACAAAATGATAACCAGATTCTAAAGCAGTTTGAATATTTGTATCATTAAAATTTCCAGTCAAATAAACTACATTATAGTTTACATCATCTAAGTCATCATGGGAATCAGTACCCCCATATGCAAATATTCTTTTTCCTTGCAATAACAATGTTCTCCAAATATCTCTAGAAGCCTGATCATTAGTATCCCAATCATCATTAAATATCTCTATACCATTATAACCAGAAACATTGTATATACTTTCAAAATCTAGAAATTCCAAAAATAATCCAGTGTCGTCTACTGGATGATTCAATACTGAAAATCCATTTTGGCTTTCAATATTATTAATCGCCTCTTGTACATCTGGATCGCTAGGGCAGTGAGTAGAGCTAGGAGTTTGAGAGATGATGTTAGATATACCATATCCCCCTAAGTGAGCTTCACCATCGTCTCCAATTCCAAATGGGTTACATCCCCAAGCAATTTCTATATCATCCACTATTTCTGCTGCACTAATCTCCTCCCCAATCAAACAAGTAAAAGTACTATTCCTAAAATTTTGGCAATCAGTTTTAACTTTGTTAAACTCTGTTTGATTAATACAATAACTATGATCTGATAATCCTAACCAACTTATACCTTCATTGTTTGCATGACTTGATAAAGTAGAAACATTTTTTCCCTTATTATCATGACCTTCTAATGGAAAATAACAACCATCGGATAGAGTATTGGGATTTTCATCATAACCTAAGCCAGCACTATAGCCTGTATGTTGGTGCAAACTTCCCCAATAAGGTGTAGTTGCCACAACCCCATAACTAAAAAATATCCCTACCAAAACCATTTGTAATAAAAATTTGTTAATGTTCATTTTATCTCTCTAATCTTGTTAACAATTATTGCCACTCCAGCCCCAATCAATAACCAAAGAACTAAATTAAAAATATTGTAAGCCAAAGAAAAAGAAAATTCTGGGGAAAATAAATTATAAATTGAACCCATAATAATAGTGGATATATAAAGAGTCCATCCAGCAAGAATAAATGGGGGGATTAAAAATAAGATATAACTTCCTTCACTATTTGAGAATGTAAAAATCAAAAAGGGGATTAAAGCATAAACAAATCCAATAAATGCCCCTATCAAAATAGATTTATTTCCCCCCCTCATCATGAACTACTCCTTGGCCTTTTTACTATCTCAATAGTTTTAAAAATGCTTTCAGTTCTTTTTTGACCCTTAAATGTGTAGTCTAAAATAATTTCTAAATCTATCTTATTTCCAATATAAAATTCCCCTTCAAATATAATTTCTGGATTTATTTTTATATCTTGAATATAAACAACTTCTTTAGGACGCTTGGGAGTATCAATATCTACTCTTTTAGCCTTAGAAAAGTCTGCCTCATAGTAAATTTGGCTATTAGGTTTAATTAATGAAAGTCTACTTAAATTTATATCTTTGTCTAAATATTTACTAAATGCTACATCAACGCTACGCATAGTTTCTATATTATTCACCATAAAAGAAGGTATCTCATTTTCTAACTTAATTTTAATTTTTACTTCAATTTCTTGCTTTTGACTGATTGTCTCATTATCTAGATTATCTTTAGATGAACAAGCCCAAGAATATTGCCCATTAGGAATATCCTTCAACTCAAAATTAATACTAGAATCAATGGAGTTTATTTCTCTGGTTTCTTCTAACTTCCATTCTCCACTAGTATCTGAATATAAAGATACTTCTTTAACATTATAATCATCAGTAACATTACATTCTAAGAAAAGATATCCATCTTCATCTACTCCTTCTTCATCAATTCCTTGTGCAACTTGAGATACAAATCTTGGAGGAGTATCTCCTTCTTGAGAGACCACAATTTTTATCGAATTGCTTTCCGTTTCTAAACTTAGTTTATTTAATGCAACAAATTTCGTTTCTGTAGTGCCAAACCAATTCTTATTAGGTTCAATATAAGCTAACCCCGTTATCTGATCAATTTTAATCTTAATTTCTTCCAGATAATCTATTGCTTCGTAAGTTAGATAAGGATCGTTAGAATCAGAAAAATATTCACTTAAGTTAAGAATAAATAAACCATCTTCTTTAATCTCTATATCGGGTATATCTAAGGATTCAGGAGGAGATTTTTTAACAATAAATGATATTTCATCCAGATAATTCTTCCTAAAAAGCCTATCTTCACAAACAACACCCCACTTATAATTTCCATCTGGGACATTTTCTAAAGTGAATGTAATTGGATAATCTACCTGTACAAAAGTATTTATTTGTTTAGAATCTGGTCTAAATGGTTGGTTAATATTATGATAAAGAGTGCAACTTCTTATTAATTCATCATTATGCACTGTGAACTCAAACTTAACATTACCATCTGTATGTTCAATATTTTCCTCAACAACCCGGGAAAATTCAATTTGAGGACCCTCATTTAAAACCAATTCTTTAGATGGATCAACAGATTTAATATTTACATAATCTTCCAAAGATAAAACAGGAGTAACTTTAATTATTAACATTAAAATCAAAATTATTATCAAAATAAATGTAGAGATAATATAAAATCTTTTATTCATTAACAATTTCCTCCCAAGGTAATTGATGCCCTATCAGTATATGAGTTAAAAGACAGGCTACTAGAATTAAAGACAGGATCTACATAAGAATTTCCTGAACTTACAGTTTGTCTTTCAACACCCTCTTTATTAAATATGATCTCAATAACCTCTACTCCAGTATCTCCCATAATCATTTGAACATTTGCTCCAGATACCTCATTTTGTCCAACCATAACTCTCCTATTACTCTCCAATTTAATTTGTCTTTCATTTGATACAAGATATAAATCTGAATTAGTAGAATCATTTCCTATAACATATTCATCGCCTAAAATTCTTAATACCTGACCACGTATTTGATTACTAGAAAAATTGAAGTCATTTGAAAAATAAAGGCGATATTTATAAAAGAAATCATTTGGATTTTCAGTAGCTCTAAACACGACTTGTCCATTCTCGTTACGCAATTTAGCGTTTCCAGAAAATATTATTTGAGCATAATTATACTCTGTAATATTATCATTCTCCAAAACGGCAATTATTCCATCTGCAAGTAAATGAGGAAGATTAGTTTCTGTAAAAGCCTCACGATACATATTTAGAGGTTGACCAATAAATAATGGTCTAGATACTGGTGCAAGAGATATATCCCTACATGAATTAATTTCTTCATTTCTGATGCAATTTCCATCTATACATTCATATCCATCAGAACACTGAGAGTTCTGAAGACATTCAATGTTTAGTTGCACTCTAAGACTTTCCAAATGATTTTTATCAATAGGATTTATATTATATTTAATAACTTGACTTTGAGATAATACTAATCCTACAACAGCAAATAAAAAAACCAAGCCTGCAAAAATAATGCTTAACACTTTTTTGTTCCATATCATCTCATAAGGCTCCTATTGTTCTTGGGAAAATTGGAAACTATCAAATTATTGGAAAAGAATATTAGCTCTTTAAATCTACTAAGCATAATATTATCAAACTAAGTTTGTTTATATATGTTATCCTCTTCAGTGATGTGTTTTTATCAAATAGAAAATTATCAATAATTGCTTAGCTTTGAGAAGCTTCGCAAAGACATAAAACTATAAATTTTGAATTGACTTCAAAATTTACATAGATCAATTAGCTATCTACTTCAGATATCTAAGTAGACACAATTATCAACAATGTTTATTAATCCATCAATGCTTAACAAAATAAATGGGCAAATCTAAAAAAAGATTACTAGCGATTGGAGCCGTTATAGTTTTAGGAGTTCTATCATTTTTCTTATTCTCCAGTAAATCTTTACTATCTCCTGCAAGTGCAATTATTGGATGCGCACAAGAGCCAGAATTTTTTGGAGTCATACCACCACAATCAGATTCACAATATAATAATTGTGCTGTTGATTCTATCTCCAAGATAAATGCAGAAGCATTTAACAAAGATGAAATTGTAATAAGGGATGGAATAACTAAATGTATGAATAATAAAGGAATTGATACAGTAATAAACGGTGTAAACATTGGCAAACAATTACAAACATTAATTGATTGTAACAAACTAGTAATGAAAGAAAATGGAGTAAAAGAAGATTTAGAGACTGGAAAAATTGCAAAGGCTACCACAAACCCATTTCTTAATAATTGTCCAGAAGCCACAAACAAAATAATATTAATTGGTGGTGAGCATTCAGTTACATGTACAGTGAATAGTTGCAATCCAAAAAATGGAGAAGCATCATTATCCTGCCAAGAAAGTAAATTTAGGCAACCAATTGAAAATGCTGGATGGAAATATGAAATGGAAATAGATTCAAAGGGAATAATTCATGTTCCAAGAACAACTATAGATAACACACAAGCATTGTTGTGGATGAAAATAGTTAATTAGTTGTTAACTATAAAGATTAAGTTTAATTAAGACTATCAATGTAATTGAGAAATTAAGATCGTTTGATGAAAGTGTAAATGGATATCATGAAAAACAATTAAGATATTTAAAAGAAAAAAGCTTGAAAGTTGAGTAAAGTAACATTATTAAGTAGGATTTAATAGATAATTAAATGAAAAAGGCCTTTTTTAATGGGACTATTGTTTTGGTAATTATGGCCATTATTGGTGCCTTTGTATTAGCCATTAATTCTTCATTCTTCTCATTAGCCCCACCTGCTTTACTTATGAATCCAATCTATGGTTGCCAAGACATTAACTTTTCAGGAAGTTACTTATTACAAAATAATATCAATGTTACAAGTTTCCCTGCAACAAGTACAGGTGCTTGCTTAAATTTAAATGTAAACAATATAGACCTAAATCTAAATGGTTATACGATTACAGGAGCTGGTCTTGCTGTAACTCCGGGAGCAATACTAAGTAAAGCAAATAGAAGTAAGATAAGAAATGGGATTATAGAAAATTTTGGTACGGGAATCTATTTAGTTACCTCTAATTTTAATACAGTAGAAAATAATGTAATTAAGAATACTAATGATGAAGGAATTTTTGTATTACTTGGGTCAAATAATACAATCAAAAATAATAGAATAATTGATAGTCAGATGTACGGACTTTATATAAGGGATACATCCTTCAATCAAATTAGTAATAACTTAATTAAGAATAGTAGTGCTTATGATTTCTATATGCAAGTTAGTTCGCCTTCATACTGTAATAATATGTTATTAAATAATAGTGGGTCAAATGGCATGCCTATTTTATTATTAAACAACAATTCTATTATCTCAAATGTTAAACTGAGTGAATTAGTATTATGCAATGCTGACGGTTCAAAAATTAATAGGGTCATGATTGATAATAGTGGATTTAGTAATAATGGAATTCTCACAATGGAGACAGATAATATAATAATAAAAGGGATTAGTGTGACAAATTCATTACATGGAATATTCATGCTACATGGTTTGAACAATACCCTTAGTGATTCGACATTTAATTATAATACTCAAGGAATGTGGATTAGTGAGATTAGTAATAGTAACAAAATTATTAGATCTTCAATAAATGGAAATCATTTTGGTCTATTAATTTATGGTTCTTCAAATGATATTCATAGTAATTATATAACTGGAAACCTTGAGGGGATTTCTATAGGTGGTGGAAATCTAATTTATAATAATTTATTTAATAATAGTAACAACATAGGTCCTATTGGAGATGATTTTAATTCTTGGAATACAACCTTGACATTACAAAGAAATATTGTAGGAGGCCCATATATTGGAGGTAATTTCTGGGCAGATTATAACGGAACAGGCTTCAGCGAAACTTGTACAGATGCCAACAATAATAGAATTTGTGACCAACAATATAATTTATGGATAATAAACAGTACATCATGGAATGTAAACAATACAGATTATCTTGCACTTAAATAAATATAAAATTATTTGATCATCTTTCTAGCTTCCTTCAAAAAAGTCAAATCTCTATCTAAAATAAATCTTCCTTCAACATTAGTAGGTTTATCATTTTCAAAAGTTTCAATTGCTTTATCCAAAGTCATCCAAACTAACTCAAACTCTTCAATCATTTCTTTTTCAGTAAATTGAGGCTTTCCTTTAGATAAAATCTTTCCAAGATAACAATAAGATATCTGTTTCATATCAAAACCCCAGTGGATATTTTTATCAGAACGATATTCTATAATCTTACCAACTTCAGATTTTATCTCTATTTTAGCTCCGACTTCCTCAAGAGCTTCTCTTAGTAAAGCATTTTCTTTGGTTTCCCCTTTATCTATGCCTCCGCCTGGAAGCTTATGAAACTTCCCGCTTGCAACAAACAATATTGGAACTAAACCATTTTCATCAAAAAGAACAGCTCTTGAAGCCTCACGAAGTTTAATATTAGAATTTTCTTTAAAATCAGGATCTTTAAACTCCTTAAGGAGTTTCATTTCTCGGCCTCTAACCTTCTTTCTTTTTCTACATTCAACATAGCTATATGGTTACCTATTGGAGTTAATGTTCTAAGCATCATAAGGAAATAATGTATTATGATAGGATCTTCTTTTTTAATAAGCTCAAGGTTACTTTCAAAGTTTCCCTTTCTTGACTCAAAAAATTTCTGTACGTTGTCCTTTTGATCATTAACTACTGCATTGTAAAGTTCTTGATAATGATCTCTTACTTCCTTAAGGAGTCTTAATTCAGATTCGCTTAATTTTGGTTTCTTTTGAGCATTTAGGTGATCGTAAGAATAATTGATAAGAAGAGAGATCTCGATAATTGCATTAAAAAAGTCGTAAGCGTACTTTGAGTTTACTGAATCAAATATTTCTCTTTTGTTTATCAATCTCTTTGATAAATTACAGAGTCTGCATAAAGTAGTGTGGAGTTCTTTTATCTCATAACTCATTTCAAAATTACCTTTCTCACCTTCTTCTAACAAATAGTCTAATTTTGAAAGCAAAATCCACATTATCTTTCTTACAATTTGCCCATATTCAGAATCATCTGTATGAACCATACACTTAAGCCTACATACATTATTATCGCTCTTTACTAATTCAAGACCAGTTAATAATCTAAGATCTTCTCTGATTTGAGGCAATTGTTTAGGTGAAGTATATTTTATATTGATTTCATCAAATCCAGAAGTGTATAGGTGGCGGATAATTCTTCCAATATACCATTCACCTCCGTTTTCTAAAGGAATTGTTACTGGCTCAAAAGATTTGTCTTGTATTGATATAACAAGCTTTCCACGTGAAGGTTCTACATTTACTAATTGTCCTTGTTTGAGATTATTATTTTTTACCCAGTTAGATGGAAGCGAGACAGTGAGAGTACCTTCTCCGTGCTTTACAACTTTTCTCTTCATAGTTCGAGAAATATAAGTTCTTTATTTAAATTTATGGTTATGTACACATATTTATACAATGTGTGTTTATACACACAATAAGTATATAATAAAACCTCAGATATATGAGTTATGACTCAAACAATAGAGAATGTATTGGGAAGATTCCCTTTACGCGTTTCTATTACAGATAATTGTAATCTATCTTGTGTTTTCTGTTCAAATGAAGGTTTAGGAGCAGATCGCAACCAAGTTTCAATACAGCCAGAAGATTTTAGATATTTAGTAACTACTTTAAGAAATCACGGATTAAATCATATTTCTCTTTCAGGTGGAGATCCAACCGCTCATCCTGCTGCAAGAGAAATGGTTGAAATTGCTAACGAATCTGAAATTCCTCAAAGATTCTATCATACTAATGGGATACTTCTTGGAAGAGATGGACTAGCAGATGCTCTTGAACAATTTACTAAAATTGGAGTTTCACTACATACAACTGATTCCGCAAGATATAGTCAAATAACTGGGGGAAGACCTGCTCATTATGATAAAGTAATGGCCGGATTAAAATCTCTGGGAGAAAAAGGGTTAGGACAAAAAGTAGAGGTAAAACATGTTACTGTAAAAGGGATGAATGATGATCCTGAATCATTGAGAGGCACTCTAGATTTATGTGCTCAATATGGTTTCAAATTTAAATTTCTAAATTTTGAAGCAATACATGCTGGACAGGTTGGTTTAGTGCAAGATGCAGAAGTAATTAGACAAAGAGTTAGAGACTTAGGAGCAGTTCATCTTCCCGAACAAGGAGAAGTTTTCAGAGGGCAAGATTCTTACTTACCAATTCAATGGTTTGGTTACAAAGGAACTAAGGGAGTGGTTATTGATGTTGGTTGCGGAAGAACTGAAGTATGCAGAAGTTGTCATGATTCTAACGAAATCTATGTGACTCCTAAACTTAGCATAAAACCTTGCAAAATGAGCAGTCATGAAATTCCACTTAAAGAAGCAATTGATCGTAGAGATGAAGGAGCACTTGTTGGTTCAATAATGGAATCAAGAGCATTCTTACGCAAACAACCAGGATTAGGTAAAACCTATTGGGGGCAAAGATGAATAAAAACTTAGTAATGTTATATACAAAGTTTCCTGAAATTGGAAAATCAAAAACAAGAATAGCAAAAGAAAGCACAGAATTATTCGCCTATATTGTAAGTCTTTGCACACTTAAAGATACTATAAACAAAGTAAGCAATTCAAAAAGTTATGATTTTATTGCAGTAGTTAATAGTGAATTAGAGTCTAAACTGTTTAAAGAAAAACTTGGTCTTAATGTTCATGTTTTAAATGAATCTTTATTACAAAGCGACCAAAGTCAAAGATTTTCATTTCTCTTTTCGCATTTTAAGAAAAGCTATGAAAAAGTAATCTTAATTCCAAGTGATGTTCCCTCAATAACTGAGTCTAGTCTAATTAACGCATTTAATACTCTAGAAAATAATGACTATGTGTTTGGTCCAGAATACAACGGCGGAGTATATCTTATTGGAATGAATAAAAATCCAAACAATATTTTTAACAGAGTTAGATGGAGTACTGAAAGTTCACTTAAAGACTTAGTAAGGGCTAGCAAAAACAGGAGTTATCTTTTAAAATTAAAGGGTGATCTCAACAAATTAGAAGACTTAAAGTCATTTAAAGAAGACATAGAGAAAGGATCTCCATTACTCTATAAGTTTCTTGCTAATAATTTCTACAAAGAGGTTAAAATTAATTATGCTTACAATTGAATTATTTGGTATTTCAAGAACAGGCAAAACTTCTACTTTGAGAAACCTTACTTCACATTTCGAAGCTAATGGGGAAAGATGCGAAGTAATTGGGAGAGCCCCAATAGATTTCAAAAGTTGTAGAGATCTTGAAGATTTCCATCAAAAAATGTTATTATATCTGGAACAAAGAATTCCAGAGGCTCAAGGAAGAAATCCACATTATGTATTGATGGACAGAGGACCTTATGATAGGCAAGTTATGCTAGAAGCAGACCATCGAGATGGGAAAGTAGGAGATGGAGTTTATAGAGATGTAACTCAAAGACTGCTTGGCTTAGAACCAAAAATTGATCTTCCCCTAATCTTTCTTGTAGATCCTACAACTTCTCTAGCTAGAATTGGTTCACAAAGAGGCGAAGATCTAGACTATTCTCATATGTGTGTTGGGCTTAACACGAGAGACAATGTTGCTGAATTGGGTAGATTATTTGATCAGTATTCTGCCTTACAAAGGGCAAAAAAAGGTATTGTAAGCGTTTATACGGGTGGAAGTGCAGAAGATACCCTTCAATCAGCCTTAAGGGAAATAGCATCGAAAAAAGTTAAAAATGGCGGAGATCTAACACAAACATGAAAGAAATAGAGATTAAACTAAAATACAGCGATGAAAATGCGCTAAGAAAGAAAATAAAAAGTATTGGAAAACACACAGAAACCTATGAAATTATTGATTGTTATTATGGAAAAGATGGCGAAAATATGAAAACTGCTGAAAATCTATTAAGGATAAGAACAAAAAAAGGAGTTTCAGAACTGACATTCAAGGGAAAGAGAGAAACAGATAGCAATGTTTGGGAAAGAGTTGAGATAAATGTTCCTATTGGAGATTCAGAAAAAATGGACCTTATTTTAAAGAGCCTGGGGCTAAAAAGAATCTTAAAAAATAAAACACTAAGAGAATACTGGAACATTAATGGAACAGAATTAGGAATTATGAAAATTAAAGAGCCAGCAGAAGTTGATTTTGTAGAAATTGAAGGTAAAACTAAGGAAGATGTTGAAAAGGTTACTGGCTTGTTTAAAGGAATTCTAGAGCCTATTGGTAAAGATCATTTCAAGAAATTAGATGAGGCTAACAAATAATGTTGCCAGAGATATTTATCATAAGGCATCCAGAAACAATCAATAATAAAGAAAAGATCATTGAAGATCCAATGGGGGGAGATTTATCTGAATATGGTAAATCCCAGATACATGATGCAGTTAAAAATTTATTATCTCTAGAAATTTCTAAGGTATACTCTAGCGATTCTGCACGATGCAAAGAACTTGCTGAAGCATTTTCGAATGAGTCTGAGATAAGTATCAATTATGATTCAATGCTTCGTGAAGTAAATAGTGGAGATTGGATAGGTATGAAAAAAATAGAAGTCAAGAAGCTTATAGCACAGAATAAAAAACCAAGACATGGAGAAGATTTAGATCAATTAATGCAAAGAGCCAAAGTTATTCTTAACAAATTAATTCAAGAAAAAGGTAGAATACTATTAATCACTCATGGTTGTCTAAGTAAAATGATTATAGGTGCAACAATGAATATGAATGCTTATGAAGCAGATGAAAAAGTAAGCATAAAAAATTGTCAGATAATAAAATTGGATCTCAAAAACCTAGAATTAAAACAGATTCCACTTATTCAAAAAAGAAAAAATTAGAGGTGTAGTGATGGGATTAATTAATGAGGAACACACTACAAAAAGAGAAAGACTTTAGAGCAATAAGTCCAGTAAAAGAAGCTCTGGCCATTACTGGAAGTATTTCATATAGCGAAGGTCAAAGAGCCAATAACGTTATCCGATTGCCAAAAGAATTTTTACAAGAGTTCAGACAACTGATGAATCGAAGAGATAAATATAACTATAAATTTGTAATTAATTACAGTTACAAAGGCGTTAAAGATAGCATAATTGGACTAGAAAAAGAAGGAAGCCCAATACCTGTGATGATGTTTATTGGAAAAGGTTAGTGGTCTAGATATAAAAAAGGCTCACTAATCAATTATCTTGAATTTCTTTGACTTGACAAGCTTAATCGAATTATAATCTTGAGGATTTTCAAATTTGTACTGCCAAATTAAATATTCATTCTTTCTTTTCTCAAAGAATAGAAGAAATATCTAGAAACCCTCTAAAATAAATTAGAAAAATAGTTAATATCCTAAAACAACAAATCTTATAATCTTATTTCTTCTCAGTTTTCTATGGATTTTGATAAGAAGGGTAGGGAAGAAAAGAAGATTCCAGTTAGAATTAATTATAAAATTATAGACCTTTTTTCGGCGGGCCTTTATTCAAGCCCTCATAAGGCTTTTGAAGAGTTAGTCTCAAATTCTTATGACGCTGAAGCAACAAAAGTTTCAATATTTGTTCCCCCTGAAGTTAAACAAGAGTCATTTATCTGGGTTTGCGATAACGGAAAGAGTATGGACAGTAACGGCATGGAAGATTTATGGAAGATTGGTGAGTCAAAGAAGAGATTGGAGGAAGTTAGATCTCCACGAAAACAAATAGGTAAATTTGGAATAGGTAAATTAGCTACTTACGTTTTAGCCAATCAACTTACTCATTTGTGCAAGAAGGGGGGAAAGTATAGAATGGTTACTATGGACTATCTTAAAATACCAAATGGAGCTGACGATTATGATCCAATACACCTTAGTGAAAGAATATTGGAGGAAAATGAAGTAAAAACAATTGTGGATGAGATAATCGGAAAAGATCGTAAAAAAGCAATAGATTTTGAGCTTTTTGGTGACGATGCAGAAGAAACTTGGACTCTTGCTGTAATGTCAAACCTAAAGGAACTGGCTTTTAAGATGAGAGAATGGCATCTTAGTTGGGTTTTGACCACAGCCTTACCATTAAATCCTGGATTTAATTTGGTCTACAATGGTCAGAAATTAGAGTCAAGTAAAGTAAACGGTAGACTACTAAAGAAATGGACTTTTGGGGAGAATGATGAAATCATAGAAAGAGAAAAGGATTACACCGCTGGAGAAGATGAAGAGGGCAAATATGTTAATCTTCCGAATATTCAAAAAATTAGAGGTTATATTGAGTTGTATGAAAACTCTTTAGTAAGAGGAAAATCTCAAGAAATAGGAAGAAGTCATGGTATTTTCTTGTCCGTAAGAGGACGATTAATCAACATAGATAACCCCTTACTTGGGGACATGAGAGAATTAAATCACGCAGTGTTCAACAGAATCAGGATAGTTGTGCAGGCAGATGAATTGGATTTTTTTCTTACCTCTGGAAGAGAATCAATTAGAGAATCGCAAGCCTATGCAGACTTACAAAAATACATAAGCCAGAAATTCAACAAGGCAAAATCATTTTTTGATAATTTTATTGAAGAAGTGAACAAGTCAACAGACACTTCAGATAAACTTCTTAGAACTTCAGCTGTTTTGTCAAAGATACCTCTGTTTGTAACAGCAAAGAGGTTCTTCAGTAAGGAAATTGAAAATCCATATTTAATCAATATGCCTGCTGGCCTAACCGAAGATGAACAAAAAAGTTTTGTTGAAGAGCTTGAAGAATCAATAGTTGAGGGAGATGAAAAAATAATTAAGTCGGTCTCATTTGATGGAAACTTGTGTGTTGAGGATCCTTTGGCTCGTCTTGATCTGAAAGAGAGAAAATTGTTTATCAACACCCAGCACCCCTTTTTTGCAAATTTCATACCTTCTACAAAATCAAGTCTGCCTTTTGAGTTGATCGCAGCTAACGAAATATTAACTGAAGCTTCCTTGATTGAGAAGGGTGTTGATCAGGTAATAGTTAAAGAAATAATGGAAAGAAGAGATAGATTGTTTAGAGAATTTACTTATGAAGGAAATCCAAATGCTTTAACTGCTGCACTCATGCTCAAAAATGCTTTAGCAGATTCCTCAGGATTAGAAGATGCGTTGTTTTACTGTTTTAAGTATCTCGGTTTTGATACAACCAAGATTGGAGGTAATGGTGAGCCAGATGGAAAGGCAATTGCAAGATTAGGCATTGATCCTGCGACCAAAGAACAGCAAACTTATTCATTTACTTACGAAGCAAAAAGTACAAAGAAAGACAAGATAAAAGCGGGAACTAGTAGACTATCTGCATGCAAAAGGCATAGAAAAAAGTATTCTGCAAATTATAGCATAGAGGTAGCAATTGATTTTGAAGGAGCTGAGAAAGATGATTCTGCAATAAATATTGAAGCAAGAGACAACAAAGTATCTCTGATAAGGGCGTCAGACCTATGGACTTTACTACTTAATTCTATTCCAAATCAACTCAGTTTTATTGATTTTAAGAACTTTCTTGAAAATTGCCACACAGTACTTGAAACAAGTAAATGGATTAGCAATTTCTCAAATAAGTCAATAATCAGAAAACCCATAAAGAGAGTTCTTGATGTAATTTGGGATTTAATGGAAACTGATAAAATTGAAACTCCAAGTGTACAATCAATAAGATCAAGAGATGCTGAATTGATTAAACTGAGTATTGAAGATATAGTATCTTTATTGAAGAGTCTTGAGCTTATTGTTCCAAATCAATTACATATTTATTCAAATCTGGAAGTAAGATTGTTAACTTCTCCTGATAAAATAATGGAAGCCATAAACAAGGTATTGGAAAGTGAAGTTCCAATTGACTTCCAAGAAAAGTTCAAAGCTGCTTTTGAGGATGACCTCAACAAAAATTAATCTTTTTGAAAAACAAATAACAAATCGTGTGTTGGTTTAAGTAAATTATTCCATGCAAGCTCAGCCAAAACAACTCTTCCTTTGTTTATTACACTAGTTGAATTTTTGGTTATCTTTACTGCATAATCTTTATATGTGAAATGATTTCGCAACAAGTTATATGTCTCAAAACAAAGAGGTATATTCTTTCCGTCTTTTATTTTGTCCCCTATTAATACACAGATATGCCCCTCTACTTTCATAACCCTTTTTAATTCTATGAATATATCATCAAGCTTTTTGTAAAATCCATCTAACTTTTTCCTGCTTAAGTCTTCCTTTTCAGTTGAATACTTGACCATATTCCAATAAGGTAAATGAATAAAGACCATGTCTACTGAATCGTCTTTCAATGGGAGTGTAGCAGAATCTGCCTTATTTATCTCCTTTCGGGTAGGATTTATATCAAAGGCAAGACACTTTCTATCCAGTTTGTTAGCCATGTCTAAAGTTGTGCCTGATCCAGACATACTATCTAGTATAGTATCTCCTTTTTTTGAATATCTTAACATACATTGTTCAACTACTTGAGGAATACAATTTCCGTGAAAGACGTGTGATCCGAAACCATGCGTTCTGCTTCCAAAATTCCAAACGCTACTTAACTCCATCTTATCTTGTTCCATTTCAAAGAGTTTTTTGAATTTCTCTTCTTGATTTTTCATATCTTTACCTCTTTTCTTTTTTTAGTAATAAATTCTGTGTAATTTTCACTTTTACCATATTGCTCAACAATAAAAGAAACCGCCTCATCTATATTTCTCTTTCCAATAACTGATTTCACAACATTGATTATTGTAACATTTTCTTTTGATAATTCAATAGTATGTTTAGCCATTGTAGCAAATTACTATGTTTAGTAGTATTCTACTATATTTAAATCTAATTGAATCATAATATAATAATCTTTTATAAAAAAATTACTTCTTTTAATCGAAAGCTAGTATATTTTAGTTAGTAATTTGCTTTTCTCTGTCATGATATAAAGTCTGCACCTATTTTGTTAGACCAAGGTCAGAATATTTAGATATCTATTAATCCATCCCTCTAATCTCAACAATCTAAACTTTTACTTCCAGATTCATTTTTTCAGTTACTTGCATAATCTCAGCTAATTTCAATTCCATTAAGCTCATTCTTTCTTGCATAATTTTCTTCTCATTCTCAGATCTTTCTAATTTCTTTTCAATCTCGGTTTTAGTAACATCTACAAGCAAGTCATCTTCAGAGATAGTATCTCTCATACCTAACATTTCAGAATAATAATGGATT
>ERZ1292623.677-Hain-H51-01um-R1-677-length-35237-cov-35_pt3 | contig 17768 bp, 22 predicted proteins | sample MGYA00564398_ERZ1292623 | MGnify/ENA primary metagenome ERZ1292623 (study PRJEB36523, sample SAMEA6512633) | groundwater metagenome | collected 2019-01-07 | study: AquaDiva: Metagenomics assemblies of 32 groundwater samples | reverse complement strand
TTTAGGAGCTAAATTAGATGTTTGTTATAATCATAGGGAAAGATTTTTGAAATGAAGAAAGATATTATAAGTCAAAAATTTGGTAGATTATTAGTTGTTAATGAACATAATAAAAATAATATTGGATGTATTCAATGGCTTTGTAAGTGTGATTGTGGCAATGAAGCAATAGTTGTAGGTACAAATCTTAGAAACGGACATACAAAAAGCTGTGGATGTTTACAAAAGGAAATAGTAGGAAAATATGCTTATCAAAAATTAAAGAAAATCAATACAAAACATGGTCATACTAAAGGAGCAAAATGGACTACTGAATATACTATTTGGATGGCAATGAAAAGAAGATGTAATGAAAAAAGTAATAATAGATATAAATATTATGGTGATATGGGAATAAAAGTTTGTGATGAATGGTTAAAATCATTTAAACAATTTTATAAAGATATGGGCAAACGCCCAAGTTCAAAACATAGTATTGATAGGATTAATCCTTATGGCAATTATGAACCTTCAAATTGCAGATGGGCAACACCTAAAGAACAAGCAAATAATAGGAGAAATTCATGCCACGACATTTAATCATCGGATATGGCTCTATCGGTAAACGCCATTCTACTCTTTTAAAGGCAAAAGGCGAAGAAGTTGTAGATGTTGATATTGGTTGGGTGCTTACAGAAGATGATTGGAAGCATATTGATATGGTCTGGATTTGCACACCCACTATTTTCCATTATCAATATGCAATGGAAGCTATAAAAAGAGGGAAAAGAGTGTTTATAGAAAAGCCCATAGCCTCTACGCTTGAACAAGCATTAGAAATTCAAAAGGCAGGCGGTAATGTATGGGTAGCCTGCAATATGCGGTTTCACCCTGCTGTTATAAAGTTGAAAGAAGAACTCCATAAGGTGGGAAGGGTATTATATTCCCGTATGCACTTTTCCCACTACTTGCCATATCAGCGTGAGAACTGGCAAGAATATATCAAAGACACGAATATATTGCTTGACGCAGGTTGGCATTATGTAGATTTGGCTTTATGGTTTTTTGGAAGATGTAAAAATTTGTATAAAACTAAAAGAGGAATAGAAATTTATCCTTTTAATGATTTTGCAATTATAGATATGCAAATGGAGAAAAGTGAACAATGCGAAATTCATCTTGATTATCTCCGCCGTGATAAATCGTGGGGAATAGAAATTATAGGAACTGAAGGAACACTTACTTTGGAAAATCATTTTAAAAATACAGAAGTTGCATCTGTAAAATACCGTGATAAAAGAGAAATGATAGAATTAGAACATCGGCGTTTTCATGGTGACGAAATGTATGAAAATCAGATTGATTATCTTTTGAAAAATCCAAAAGCCACTAATATAGATGAGAATGTAAGCGTAATGGAGATATGCAGTTAAAAGGAGAAAACATATATCTTGGGGCATTTAAAGTATATAATTTTACTCCCTTACAGGAATGGCTTGAAGATGAGGAAGTTGTCCGTTATGGTGGTTTTGTTAAGACAATATCTCAATATAGAGGTGAAGTTGAGAGATATATAAATAAATTATTAGATAATCCTAATTGCAGACTTTTTGGAATATACCTTGATAATAATAATTATATTGGCAATATCCGTCTTGATATAGAATGGGTATGGCGTGTAGGAACTATATCCATCCTGATAGGTGATAAAGGTCAATGGGGGAAAGGCTACGGCACAGAGGCTATAAATCTTATTACAGACTTTGGATTTAATACTTTAGGTCTGCATAAGATAGAAGCTGGTATATTGGAAAACAACAATGGTTCAATAAAGGCGTTTCAAAAAGCAGGTTTTGAGATAGAAGGCCGAAAGAAACATAATAGATTTAATATGGGAAAATATGTAGATGTGATAATGATGGGGAAGGTTAATGCCTCTTGCCAAGAGAGTAATTGCAACCATATTACTCAGGGATGGCCTAATAGTCCAGAGTAAGGAATTTAAGCATACAAATATTATTGGAAATGCTAAAACCGCTATAGACTTTTTTAATACATGGGAGGCTGATGAAATTATAGTTTTGGATGTATCACCTGAAAATAATAGGAAAGAGTTTTTAAGCATTATAGAGGATTTTACAGATAAGTGTTCTACGCCTTTAACCGTTGGTGGTTATAATAGGACAAAACAAGATGTGAGGGATTGTCTTAATGTAGGAGCAGATAAAATAGCTATCAACAGAATTGTCAAAGAAAGACCTGACATTATAACAGAACTTGCAGAGATATATGGTTCTCAATGTATAGTGGTGTCAATAGACTATAATGTTCCATGTGGAACATTAGAAAGGGCAAAAGAAGCAGAAAGGCTGGGCGCTGGCGAGATATATTTAACTTCAATTGATAGAGACGGGATGGGTAATGGATATGATGTAGAAACAATAAAAAGTGTAGCCAATGCAGTTGATATACCCATCATTGCCTCTGGCGGATGCGGGACATGGGAACATTGTCTTGAGGCTTTTAAAGCAGGCGCAGATGCGGTAGCTGTGGCTAATAGGCTTCATTATTCAGAGCATAGTGTAAAAGAGGCAAAGGAATATTTACAGAAAAATGGAATACATGTCAGACCACCAGAATTTTGCGAAATAGGAGGTTAAATTGAACTATTGCACCCGATGCCTATATCCCCGAAATTCTAAACCTTATATCATTTTTGATGAAGAAGGAATATGTAGTGGTTGTAGATATATAGAATCAAGAGCTAAGATAGACTGGGAGGCAAAGAAAAAACAACTTGCAGATTTGCTTCTATCTTATAAATGCAGGGACAATATCTATGATTGCATAATTCCTGTATCAGGTGGGAAGGATAGTCATTATCAGGTTTATCTTATAAAAGAAGTTTACAAGTTAAATCCTCTGCTTGTTACCTATAATCATACCTTTAATACGGCTCTTGGCCTTAGAAATCTTACCAACCTTGTCAAAGTCTTTAATTGCGATTTAATCCGTTATACCACTAATCCTAAAAGTGCAAGAAAACTATCCAGATATATGCTTAAGAAGATAGGGGATATTACATGGCATTATCACGCTGGAATAATGACCTTTCCTATCCAAATAGCTGTAAAGTATAAAATCCCACTTATTATATGGGGCGAGGAAGGATTTAGTGAGCTTGTAGGTATGCACAATCAGGATGATATGGTGGAATTTACCAAAAAGAAGCGTCAAGAACATTCCATGCGTGGCTTTGAGCCGGAAGATATACTTAAAGACCCTATTGCCATAAAGGAAGGGATAACCGTAAAAGACCTTGCACCGTTCATTTATCCTACTAATGAGGAAATAGAAGGATTATGGGTAAGAGGCATATATCTTTCTAATTATATCAACTGGAACGCTAAAAAGCAGACTGAACTTATGATAGAGAAATATGGTTTTGAGACTGCGTATAGCAAAGACAGGACATTTAATATCTATGACAAGACTGATGATATTCATGCCTCCGGCCTGCATGATTATCTTAAATATCTCAAATTTGGTTACGGCAGGGCTACTGACGATGCCTCAACCGAAATAAGACATGGCAGGATGAGCAGAGAAAAAGGGATTGAAATGGTAATGAAATATGACCATATAAGGCCAAAGGATATGGATTTATGGCTTAAATTTGCAAATATGACAGAAGATGAGTTTATGTCTTATATTGACCCATTGAGGGATTTTAAGGCATGGGAAAGAATAAACGGACAATGGGTTTTAAAAGATAATATAGGCAATCATATCAATGAACCTTGCGATAGAGTCCATTATGTCGGCAAGGGAGATTTTATAAAAAGGACAAAGGATACTAAAAGTCTTAATGAACAGGAAGAATATAAAATATTATGAGATGTATTTTAGAAAATTGTAATAAGAGACAAGGTTTGGGATGCAAGGGTTTATGCTATATGCACAAAACAAGAATAAACCGACATGGTTCTCCTTATATTAAATTAAGTGCTAAAGGAGAAAAAAATAGTCAATGGAAGGGAGGTATTTCTGAATATACTAATCATTATCAAATGAAGAAAATAAGACTTAAAAAATTAAAAATGGTAAGATATAAATGCGAACATTGCAATAAAAAAGCCACAGAGATTCACCATTTTGATAAAACAAAAACAAATCATTCATTTGAAAATTTTATTGCGGTTTGCCATAAATGCCATTGTTCAATATATCATAAGGGGAAAAGACATCCATATAAAGGAAGAAAGGAATATCATCCTACATATTTAAAAAGCTTGACAATTTCTTAAATTTGTGTTTTATGAATCAATATACCTTACAACTTTTAATAAGGAGCCTCAAAGGTGTAATCGCAGCCCTTGAGATGGAATATAATTTTAAAAAAGAGGTTGCTCAAAAAGATGTAGTTATCGTTGTTGATATAAACCAAAAATCGTCTTAAATATCAAGGCACGCCTTATTATTTAAGGCCAACCCTAATTTAACAAAGTCAACCCCAGTTTATTCAGGCACACTTTGCTTGCAATAAATTGGGATTTTTCATTTTAAGGAGGATTCTATGAATATTTGGAAATATTACAGATATGATTTTGAGAGTTCTTCCGGGCAGGACAACCGGCCTCCAACTAATTCCTTTGAATGGGTCGGGGGTGAATGGAAAAGAAGGGCGGCAACAAATTCATCTTTAGATGTTTCAGAAGCTAAATATCCAATTTACCTGCAAATAGATACAGTATCTACTGATATTGGTAATAATCTAACTACAAATGCAGATATAAATATTTATTCCTCTGCTATTCCTGATGCTTCAACCAACACTATGGGAGGAAAGTTTGATAGTAGCACTTTTGCCGGTATGGTTGGTGTCGCTGCTTTTGGAGATAATTTAATTAAATCACACAATATCATTGGTGGAATTTTTTATCAGGATACCTTTTCATCTTTGCGTTTTCGCTACGATAATAACACAACAAGAGTGGGTTATTGCTCTATTTATGTATCTTTCGCAACGCCAACATAAGGAGGATTTATATGCCTATTTGGAAATATTATAGATATGATTTCTCAAGTTCAGCAGGAGCAGACAACCGGCCTCCAACTAATTCCTTTGAATGGGTCGGGGGTGAATGGAAAAGAAGGGCAATAGCAGATGCGCTATTGGATGTTACAGATGCGCAAAGCAGCGTATATTATCAAATAGATACGGTATCCACCGAAAACGGCAATAATGCTTCGTCTAATTGCGATTTAAACTTCTTAACCTCTGCTATCCCTGATGCTTCAACCAACACTATGGGAGGAAAGTTTGATAATAGCACTGCTGGTTATTATACATCATCCAGAGGTTTTCTTGATGGAACAATAAAGTCATTTAACATTATTTCAACATCAGTATTTGGCGATACTTTTCCGACATTAAAACTTCGTTATGATAATAATACGACTAAAGTCGGATTGTGTTCCGTATATATATCTTTTGCAATATGACAAACCTATCTGAAAAACAGATTAAGAATCTGAATAGCTGTGAAAATTATCTTTCTTTCAAAGAGACATGGCTATACAAACAATTTGTCCATAATCCATGCAAACTTATACTGTTATCTGCGGGCAATCAATTTGGGAAAACTTCAACTGTGGCAAGAAGTTATGTATCAAGAGTGTTAGGACTGCATCCTGTTCCAAAGAAAAATATTGTTTATTTTGAATGTGAATATAGGCAAAAAGCTAAATTTGATGATGATTTCAAAAAAGAATATCTATCAAAACATAAATCAATGGATAGTGCTACATGGAATATTCAGCAGATGCCTAAAGATAAAAAATGCCCTGAATGTGGCAGTCAGATTATTCAGCATAAGCGAGGTTCAAGAGTATTCAGATTCTGTTCTGAAACACTGCCAGGGCAGAGTTCCGGAGGGAATGTCCATAATGAAAGTCCCTCTGGAGAAGTCAAAAATACCCAATATCCTGAATTTAAAAAATGGCTTCCCTATTTTTTGATTAAAAAAGATATTACTGTCAGGCATCCTGCTTTGACTCTTTTGGATATTTGGGATGGTCAGGATATTATGGTTGAATATCTATCATATAATCAATCTGTTCAATCAACAGCAGGGACGCAGCGGGCAGGAATCTGGCTTGATGAGCAGCCCCCAATAGAATTTCTTGAAGAACAGCGTCCAAGACTTATTGCAGAGGATGGTGATATGATAATTACTTCAACACCTGCCGATAGACTTACCCATCTTTACGATAGTGTCTTTGAACGAGCCAAGTATTATTATAGGACAGAAACAATCGCTAAAAAATTCAATCTCAAGCGATTTGAAAAAACAGATAGCGGAACAGATATAGCTGTCTTTCAGGCTGCAACAGACGATAATCCTACCTTATCCAAAGATTCCATTGAAGCTACATTTGCCGAAATAGATGACCCTGATGAAATTGCCATAAGAAGATATGGGATTTTCAAACAAATATCAGGAAGGATTTTTAAATCCTTTGACTGGAATACCCATATTATATCAAAAGATAAATACTTTGCGGAAGGCATACCCCATAATTGGAATCATTTTAGAGGTATAGACTATCACGAACATGTCAACTGGGCTTGTGGAATGATGGCAATTTCTCCGCAAAACGAGGCATTTATTTATAATGAGTTCAATCCTTCTCCTGAAAAAATGGTTACTATAGAAATCGCAAGAGAATTTGCCCTTTTAGGCAAGGATTACAAATATACTCTCAATAAAGTTGACCCGTTAGCTGCGAAGATGCAGTCTAATACAGGATTGTCAACAGTGGATGATTTGAACAGGGCATTTCTTGAATATAAAAGGGAAGGCATAGGCACAGGCGGATATTGGACTACATGGGATACTAAATCAACCAAAGGAAGGGATGAACTGCGGAAAAGGCTTAAAAATAGCGCATTGGCAGGAAAGCCCTTCAATAATGTCATTGTAAAGGATGGAGTAACAATACATATGCCGACTTTATGGATTTTGGATAATTGCCGTTTAACTGCAAAGGCTTTTAAAAATTGGCGGTTGGAGGAATGGGCGACAAATGATGGCACAAAGGATATGAAAGAAACGCCTCAACAGAGATGGTCTCATTTTCCGATGGTTTATGAATGTCTGTTTAAAGACCCTGTTTGCAAACCTAAAAGCGCTTATGAATTTTCACAGCCATATAAATATGAACGATTTAAAGGAGAATCATCCTATGCCGTTATTTGATTGTTATTGTTTAAACTGTTCCACAGAAGAAACAAACAGGATTTATGAAGTGTTAATCCCTTTAAACGAACTTAAAGACGATATTCCATGTCCAGATTGCGGGCAATTATTAAGCAGGCTTATGCCTGCTCCTTACTTTGTTGTGAGGTAATATGGCAGTTAGAACCACTAAAACTAAAAAACAAATAAAACAGGAAACTGTTGAAACCCATATTGCCCGCATTGTGGTTGATAATGAATACAAAATCGGCAAGGAAAATATACAGGGCAAAATATCTGACTTTGAGGCTTCTATTGACATATTAGAATGTGAAAGGACTGAGAAAAATGCAGACTGGATGTCTGATATTTTCTTCCCTGAATTTACAGCCCAGATGCTTACACAGTCAAGCATAGAGGCAAATCAGTATTTTCAGACAAAGGATTTTGTTGAAGTTTATCTTGAAGATGAATCAGACGAGGCTATTGCAAAAGCAGAAGCAAATAAAGAGCTTATAAACAGGACTCTGAATCAGCGGCATCTTTATCATTATCAGAAATTTATGCGGGCTAATATTACGAAAAATATAAGCGGTGAAGTATATGCGCAATGCGGATGGCAGAGAAACACAAATGTCCGATTAACAGAAGTAACCGAAGATGTGGAATCTGATATGGATGAATACGGCAATCCTATTATTGACAGAACAATCCAGATGCCGGCCATGACGCAGGTAACAAAAACAGTCCCAGTGCCTATGATAATAGATGATAGATTTAATTACGAAATATTAGACAACCGTAATATTTATTTTGATAATTCATATACATACAGCCTGCAAGATAAGAAATGGATAATAGTGAGAGAAGAAAAGACGCTTGATGAATTAAAAGACGAGGCATCTCTTTATGGCTATACAAATCTTGACCTTTTGGAAAATATCAAGCCCGACATTGAAACAGATACTTCAAGAGAAACTTACAACAAAGATGATGCGCATCAAAAAGTCCCATTAAAGGGCAATGAACCTTTTGATATTATTCATAGATACGGCAAATTCTGGGCTATTGTCAATGCAAGAAATGAATATGCCAATCCTACGGATATTTCCATTGGCATAGATAATGATGGAAAAACCTTGCCAAAGGCTGAACTTGTAGAATGTATTATAAGTTTTGCCCTGAATGGAAGCACAAAACAACTGATAAGATTTATCCCTTTACCGTTTATGGATGCGCATGGCAAGCCTTACAGGCCGTTAATAAGAGGGCTTTGCTATATACATCCTACTAAAGACTGGGGACTTGGAGATGGTAAGTTTTGCAGGGAATTACAGATAGCCATAAACGACACAATGAACATATCCAATGACAGGGTAATGCTTGCAACGCTTCCTACATTAAAAGGACGCAAATATAGTCTTGAAGATAATCCAAGCGTATATTTTGAACCTAATCATGTAATACCTCTTGAAAATCCAGACGACCTTGTTGAATTTCAGATTTCAGATAATATTCAGGGCGCATTGAATCAATATGGGATATTGAAACAAACCATGAGCGGTGTTACTTCCATATTTCCGCCTGCGCTTGGAAGTGTGCCTGAACTTTCAAGCACTACTGCAACAGCAGTTGCAGGTTCAGAACAAAACAAATCAATGCGTTCTAATTACAGGGGTTTAACTTCTGAACATACTTTTTTGAATGAACTCTATTGGATGATTACGCAAATGACATGGCAATTTGCCACAGAAGAAACAGCAATGCGGTTAATGGGCAACAAGGCATATAATTTTGACCCTTCTGCCTGTTATACATACAAGCCTTTATCTCAATCAATTATACCTGAATATTCAAAAGCAAATCAGATAAGAGAGCTTAATCAGATGATGAGTGTTTTAGCTCCTGTTGTATCTATAAATCCCAAAGGCGCACTTCTTATAAATTTCGTTATATCCAGAATTTTTGAACTATATGGAGATGAATATTCCAAATATGGGAAATATCTATTAGATGAAAATGCCCCCGTTGGAACTCAACCGGCAGGCGCAGAAGGTGCGCCTATGCAGAATCAGAATATGACCCCGATGAGTGGAATGGAAAAGACAGCAAGGGGGTCAATGGGTGGCTATTGAGGATTTATCAAGGGAGTCTTTATTAAAATATGCGGAAAAGTATGGAATTAAAGGCAGGCGCATTTTATCCATACTCGGCAAAAGCCAGCAGTTAGTTAATGCGATTAACTCCCCTGTAGGTCTTGAGTTTTTAAGAGTATTGACAGCAAGGACAGAATCCAACAGGGTGCAATATGACAATTTAGATATAGACTCTTCAAATTTGAAATTTGCAGAGGCAAGGGCAAAATATAAGGAATCAGAGTCAATATTATTTGCCTTGTTAGATGTGTTGGAAAATCATGATGCTTTACTTGGACAGGTTAAGGAAGAATTAAAAAAATAAGGAGGATTTATTATGGAAGCGAAAGAAACCAGCATTTCTGACGACATCCTGAATCAGGCAGCAGAAGGTGCAGTAGGCGAAGAAGCCGACGGCACACACGAAGCTGAAACTGAACAGGCCGCCAAGTCCGAAGGAATTGTTGAAGAAGTAAAAGGAGAAAAGCAGGAAGTTGTAAAGGAAGAAAAGAGCGAGGAGACAGACCAGCAATTCAGGTCTAAACTCGGCAAGCGTGTTTCAAGGATAGAAGATAGCATGAACTCTTTTATAAATGAAATGCGTATGAATGTGCAGAAACTCAATACTTCTCCTGAAACATCTCCTGCAAGCGAGTCTTATATTACCACAGAGGATGATGTTAAGCGTGTCCTCAGTAAGTGGGAAAATGAAAAACTTACAGCTACAAGAAATTATGAAAATAATTATCTTGACGCACTTGCAAAACTCGGAATGGAGGATGGGATGAATGATAATGAGTTCATGCGGTTAGAAGAACTTATTAAAAATGCCCCATTGTCTTTCAGAGACCCGGCAATAGATGCAGAGAGAAATTATCTGAAAGCTGTAAGAGTCATTGAAAAAGAAAAGCTCGCAAAAGGAACAAAGCAGGTAAATCTTAAAAAGGATATGCCTGCTGGCACTGGCACAGTATCCGGCGCAAAAGTGATAGAAAAAGCAACAGAGCCTGTAAAATTGGATAAATATGCACAGGAGTTTGTTGACTATCACAAAATATCCGATGATAAGGTGCGTAGTGCATTGAAACAAGCATGAAGATAAGGGTTAAAAGAGCAAGGTCAAGACGGCAAAAAGAAAGTAGGACTATCAGGGTATGGGGAAGTCCTGAAAGAGGCGATGGACTTGACCATAATAAATGGTATTACTGCTGGAATTGCGGATTTATGAATCATGAAGATAGAAGTGCTTTAGGCGGTTCAGAATCCCTTGACGGCGTAATTCATACTGACTATGTTAATTATCCTGATAGAGGGGAAGTCCGTATTGGCGAGGCTTTAGTTGCTCAGGAAAACGATTCAGGAGGTAATCCCAAATCAGTCAGGTATAACTTTAAAGTAGGCCCGAATAATGGTTGTAGTTTTTGTGGGACTTTAAATTGGCGAGGGGATTACTGATTTAATTTTAAGCAAAGGAGGGTAAATATATGGGTTTTTCAATCGTGCATGGAGTTCCTCAGATGCAGTGGTATCCTGTTATAAATACCGATACCTTGTATGTTGGGCAACTTGTGAGATGTAAAAATGAAGGCGTAGAACCGTTGACTACGGCAACTGGAATTGCAGATTCAAGCCATCGTTCAAGAGTAAACAGTATTCTTGCAGAATCAAGCTCCGGCAATAATACACTCTTTGGCCTTGTAATAGGCACAAATGCCAGAACGCCTAATTTTAGCACAACATACAATACAGAACAAATAACATACGCCTCTCCCAATGCAACAACCGTAAATACCGATACATATTTCGGGTTGAGCGGGCCCTGGGCGGCAGGAGAAAGATTGGCAATGGTTAAAGTTGCAATACTTGACCCGACTATGGTATTGCGCTCGCCTTTATATCAGAGTTCATCTGTTATAAGCACATCCCCGACAGTAGGGACAGTTACAGCAAGCACATCAGGTCTTACCGCAACTACCGCAACTGTAGGTGTTACAGGTGTTGCAAGCCTGTCAACGGTATATTTCAGGACTGGTGCGGCTGCCGGCGCATACAGAGTTACGGATGATGTAAGCGCAACTGTTCATGCTTGGGATATTCCACTTAACTCTACAGGCGCAAGTGCTCAGGTAGGCGATACTCTGGTAAAGGTCAATTTACGGCCTGTTGGTAAATGCAGGGCGCAGGTATCTACAGAAGCTCTCTGGATAAGTAGCGGGGCTGCTGTAACTGCTGACTATTTCAGCGTAGATGTTATCCGTCTTGACCTCTCGCAGGCAGGCGGAGAATATGTTGATTTCAGATTTGACCCTATACATTTTTCTATCGGGGTTCAGTCAACTTCTTAATGAAAGGAGGGATTATATATGGCAAGTCCACTTGATAGCTCACAATTCGTAAGACTTTTGGATAATAGATTAAGGGAAGTAGCAGAAAACACATATAAAGACCTTCCTGCCATGATACCCCAGTTATATAGGGTTATTCCATCTGATTCGGCATGGGAAGAATTTTATAGTGTTGGAGCTGTTCCTGATATTCCTGAATTTACTGGCAAACTGGCCACTCTTGGTATAGCACCCGGATACCACTACAAGATAGAGCATAAAGAGTATGGCGCAGAAATTCAGTCGGAAAGAAAGCTCATAGATGACAAGAAGTATGCTGTTCTTGATGGCAAGGTTGCAGGGCTTATGACATCGGCGCAAAGAAAGCAGGAAAAACTCGGCGCAATGACATTCACAAGGGCTTTTTCAACTGCCTTTGATTTTCAGACATCAGAGGAAGGTGTTGCCCTTTGCTCCAACAGCCATACAACCAAGTCAGGGACAAGCACAACTTCGGGGTTTGACAATTATGGAGCATCGTCAGCATCAGCCACTTCTGTTGCAGCCACAAGGCTTCTTATGAGGAGATTCAGAAATGATATTTCCGAAAGAATCAGTATAAGTGATAATCTGGGAATAATCTGCCCGGATAATCTTGCTGATATTTTTGAGGAAATAAATAGAACTCCAAAGAGCCTCAACACAGCAGAAGGCAATGTTAATATGCAGGCTGGAAGGTATAAGATTATACCTTACATGAGGCTGGATGATGATGATACGAATAATTGGTATATGGTTGACCTTGATGCCATGAAGCGTTCACTTCTCTGGTTCGACCGTATTAAGCCTGAAATAAAGAATACAGTTGATTTCTCAACTTATATATTGAGAACTGCTGTTTACTTCAGAAGCTCATACGGATTCATTGATTGGAGATGGCTGTTTGGACATCAGGTTGCATAGTATTTCTTTTTTAAACAAATAAACCACTGCCGATGGAGAGGGGATTAAATCCCCTCTCATAGGTGGCAATCTGAAAAACGATTGCTGGTGGAAGGAGGAAAACATGGCTACTAATTTCTCAAAAGGATTGAGTGTATATGGCATACCTGTTTTGCCTGATTTGGGCAATAAAGCAACAGGTAATGTCTTTTTTGTAGATAGTGGAATAGGAGTTGATGCTGCCGGTGTTAATGGCAAGAAAATAGATGAACCATTTGCAACCATTGATTATGCAATAAATCAATGCACTGCGAATAATGGCGATATTGTCTATGTTTTGCCGGGACACGCTGAAACCCTTAATAGTTCGGGGGCTTTAATTCCTGATGTGGCAGGTGTATCTATTGTAGGTCTTGGCTGGGGTGCGGACAGACCAACAATAAGTATGTCAACCAGTGGTTCTAATGAATCAAGAGTGGGGATAACAGGCGCAAGCGTCAGAATATCAAACATCATCTTTAGGGCTAATTCTACATCCATAGGTTCTTCAAGTGTTGGGATTAGAATAGGCGCTGATGATGTGATACTTGATAATTGTCGCTTTGACCACAATTCTACCTTATCTTATTTTGAAACCACTATTGAGATACCTTCTGGTTCGGACAGAGTAAGGGTTGAAAATTGCGATTTTGTGAATAAAGGCACCACAGCTCAGGCTGACAGGGCAATAGATATAAGCGGGACTGGCGGTCATGTGGCAGAGATGATTATCGGCAACAGGTTCTTTGGCAACTGGTCAGGCTCCGGTGTTATCATGGGCAGCACAGACGGTGTTTATGATAGATTTATGATTCTAAACAACACCATCCATAATTGCTCAACCATTGCCACAGACAGATGTATTTATCTGCCTTCTTCGCAGAATATCAATGGCGGGAGCGCAGGAATAGTATCTGGCAATTTCACAACTTCCGGTTCGTCTGGAACATTGACAGGGCTATTAACTGTCACATATTTCAGAGGCGCAGGGAATTACAATATCAATTCTACCGGAATAACGATTAACGCAAATAGCATAGCAGCAAGCTAAAAATCAGGGAGGGCGGGCAACCGCCCTCTTTGAAAAATCAAAGGAGGAATATGCGCACCTATACCAGAAAGAAGGATAAGGTTATACTTGTTGGCAAAGGTTATGAATGGTGGAAAGCCCCTGAAATATCAGAAGATGCAGAAATATGGGGAATAAACGATGTGATAATGAGGCGGACTAATTTTGACCTGCTCTTTAATATTCACAGGCCGGAAGATTATTGCGAAATGGATATGGCTTGCACAAAGCTCGCAAGTTCTGTGGGCATACCTATTATGATGCCTGATGAATATGAAACCTTGCCAACAAGTATAAAATTTCCTCTTGAAGAAATAATGAAAGAATTTGACACTGATTATTTTATGACAGGCATAGCCTTTATGTTTGCCTTTGCGGCATATCTTGGCTATAAGCAGATTGACTGCTATGGTATCAATATGCGTGGCGCAGATGAAAAGTATAAAAACGCAAGGGCTTGTATTGAATATTGGATAGGAAGGGCTCAGGGAAAAGGCGCAAAAGTCAATATGTTCGGTAAATATTGTGATTGTTTAAAGACTTTTGACAGGCGCATATATGGCTTTAATGATTTTCAGACCTATCCGCATGATATAAATGACAGGGCTTTATATGTAGCCTTTGGAGCTTCCTTTGATAGAAATGTCATAGATAAGGCTCATAAACTCTTTTCTGTCCAGCCTAACAGTAAATTTTTCAACAATCTGAGGGCTATTCCTTTAAATGACCCAAGTGATATGGTCTTATTCCAGAATCTACATGAAATTACCAAGATGCACGGAGACGGAACTAAATTTGCAGGGGATTGGGGATTTTACAATGTAACCCATATAGACAAGATTATAAACAATGAACATAGCGCAAAAATAGTTGTTTTGGAAGGGGATAGAAATAAAACAATAGAAGATTGGATGAAATTTTCAAAAGATGTAAATCCCTGGACAAGTCCAAAGAGTAAATACTGGGATAAAGAAAAGGATAAGTTGACTGAGGTATGTGCTTACTTCCCTAATAAGTATGACCTTCCCAAAGAGGATGCTCTGCAAAAATTCTATGATGATTATTATATGGTAGCAAGGAGGGCGCAATTCAAGTATCCGGGATATATAAGAAACTACAAGGCAGATATTCTTGATTCGGAAGATGGTAAGAAAGAATTACTGCATTTTATTGGATATAAGGATGATGAGATGATTTTAGAGATACCTGAAAAGGCAAAACCTGTGTCGCCGCCATTGGTTACACAGACTGCACAAGAAGAAGGATATACATTCTAAAGGAGGATTATATGATTAGTTTTTTTGGAAAGGTGGACAGAAATAAGGAAGGCCATATTACCTCAACAACGCCTGCATGGACTATGAAAGGACAGATTGAGGAATTAGAGGAAGAAATAGGGCGTAAAGAAAGGGCTTTGGAAAGAGGGGATATACCGGTTGATTCTATTCCAAATACCAAAGATGAACTTAGAAAAGAAAAAAAGCGTCTTGGAGAAATACTTGAAGGCAGACCCAAACTGACTGAAACAGATGAAAATAAATTGTGGAAGATACATAAGGATTTGGCTACAGCCATAAAACCGTCTCTTTTCAGCAGAAGTGAAATGTTGAAAGGTCTTGCATCTCCGCATGAGGAAATGAGAAGAATGAAAGAGCCTGTAATGAATATCAATAAGGATATTGCGGAATTTTGTGAGGCAAACAATATCAAAGTTACTGAACAGAAAGGCGGACTATATGTAAGTAGGGATAACGCAGCTCATGCTTGGAAGATGATAGGTAAATATTTTGGAGAGGCAGCTAATGTAGAATCTCTGAGAAGGGATTAAAAATTGACTACAAGTATAAACCAGCAGTTAGCCAATAATATTGACAAAAGCAAGTATGGGGTTCAGCCTGCTGGTGGAAGTGAAGTAGTAAAGACAAGAGTTGTTGAGACTGTAACCACCTCTAATGTAGCTATAGGCATTGCCAATACGCCTGCTGGCAATATAGCAGCGATTAATGTTCAGGATGCTATAAATGAACTTGATACTGAAAAATCACCAAGTGGGCATACTCATACAGGATTAGTTACTAATGGAGATAGCCACGACCATAATGGAGGAGATGGGGCGCAGATAGCGCATACAGCATTATCAAGCATTGGCACTAATACTCATGCTCAGATAGATACACATATATCAGGAACAGGAACAGCAGTTCATGGTTTAGGCACAATAAGCACATTAACAGGCTCGGCAGGCACATATACGCCGACAGCAGCTAATAATACTAACTTAGATGCTAACCCCACAATGTATGTAGCGCAATATATGAGGGTAGGCTCTACGGTAACTGTATCAGGCAGATTTACCGCAAACCCTACCCTGACAGCCACATTAACGAATTTTACTATGACATTGCCTGTTGCCTCAAACTTTGCAAATGCAGAAGAATGTGGAGGAGTAGCCTTTTCACCCGGCATAACCAGTCAGGGGGCAGCCATTTATGGGGATGCAACCAATAATATAGCAAAAGTGGAATGGATGGCAGGAGATATAACAAGTCAGGATTGGTATTTTACTTATACTTATCAGGTAATATAGATGACGGTAACAGTTCAGACACAACCAAGAATTATCTTTGATACAATAGCTGAAAGGGATGACGCATCTTATATCCCTAATGGTTCTCATTGTTTTGTTACTGCCACGAATAAGGCTTATATAAAAATAGGCGGTTCATGGATTTCTGTAGCCACAAACCCTGAAAGTCATAATCATTCATCATCGGAAATAACTACTGGGACAATAGATGGGGATAGACTTCCGACTATCTCTGCAACTAAAAAAGGCGGAGTCCCATTAACAGGCACGCCTTCGGGGAAATTTCTGAAAGATGATGGAACATGGGCAGTAAGTGGCGGTGGCACTCCTTCCAGTGGTGTAACTGATGAAACAACATTTGGAATATCTCCAAATGCAGGCAGTTCTTCTACATATTCAAGGGGAGACCATACACACGGAACACCTACCAATCCCATAACATCGCATGAATCAACCTATAATCATACTTTACTTCATTCAAATATCAATGACCCTACTACTGACCAAAAAAGCGCTTTAGCCGGAACAAGCGGGACTCCTTCTGCAACAAATAAATATGTTACAAATGATGATACCAGAAATACAAACGCAAGAACACCTACGGCGCACAATCTGGCTGGTGCTGAACATAATGCTGATACCCTTGCCAATCTCAACAGTAAAATCAGTGATGCGGATGTAATAGCTCTTGCAGGCCAGATAGGAGGCACAGCAGCAAGTCCTGACATGAGGGGGATAAGAGAAACAGGCGGCCCAACTCTTTTGACAACCGGCGCTATTGTAGATGGTGAATATCTTAAAAGAAGCGGTTCAACTTTAATAAGTGGAACACCGGGAGGCGGCTCTCCTCCAGCCTGGAAGGGTGCGATTGTTGGTGCTTGGGGAGATGGAGACCCTGGCCAGATGTTAATGCATATGCAGCAGGGGCCAGATGTAATAAACCCGACTCCGACTGGCATCTCCTTAACAGTCGCCAGATGCGCTTACTTTATGCTGGATACCGCTATTACCGTCAACAATATTAGATGGTACGGAGTCGGTGCTACTACAGGTATTTATAGGGTGGCTGTTTACAGGAACTCCGACAGCGTTAGAATGGCTGTTTTGAATGACTTTAATACTACGGCCAATGCTTGGAACAACGGGGCTTTTGTTTGTACGCTGGCCGCCAATGTACTGTACTTTGTGGCCGTTGCCATAGATACAACAGGCACCACTGCAGGTATAAGGGCGATGACACCGACCTTTATAGCAGCTACGAGCCTAATCAATCTTATCCCTACCTCCTGGCCTGGCAATCTGGCAGTCACGGCATCTAAAGTACCACCCTTTGCCTTTTGTCAATTCGCTGTAACTGCTGGGGCTTTGCCTGCCACAGCTCCATCTAGGGTAGTTCAGGCTGCATGGACAGGCGGGATGCCTGCTTTTTTTCTTGACAATAACAGTGTTTGA
>ERZ1292623.2204-Hain-H51-01um-R1-2204-length-17770-cov-20_pt1 | contig 17770 bp, 19 predicted proteins | sample MGYA00564398_ERZ1292623 | MGnify/ENA primary metagenome ERZ1292623 (study PRJEB36523, sample SAMEA6512633) | groundwater metagenome | collected 2019-01-07 | study: AquaDiva: Metagenomics assemblies of 32 groundwater samples | reverse complement strand
AACAACGGGCGGGCGCCGCGTGCCCGGACTCAGTTGGCTTCCTGTTAGCGATCAGCTCGATGCCAATGCCTTTGGGCCCGCCGATGCCGATGATAGTTTGGCGCCTCGCCCCGCCGCAGTTTTTGTTTGACTTAGTATCGGAATTTAGAGTTTTTTTGATTTCAAATTTAGTTTTGATTTTTTTCGGCTAGTAGACCATGGCAAATAAATGTCAGCCGGTTGCCGAAAACGTTGGCCGGTCAAAAGACCTTAACAAAGTTAGAACCGGGCCAGGCGATAAAAATAAACTGCAGTCGCTTTTTGGGCCACACATTGGTGGTCTGATAAATTTTTTTGTTCCCAAGGTTGCCCTAGATAAGAAGCGACTAACTGCGGGGCGGGCGCCGCGTGCCCGAACTCAATTGGAATCCTGATAACGATCAGCTCAATGCCAATGCCAATGAGCCCGCCAATGCCAATGATAATTTGGCGCCTCGCCCCGCCGCAGTTTTCAAGAATGAGTGCGACAGAATCTTAGCCAGCCGCCGGTCATTTTTCCCAGTTCCAACAGTTGTTTTTCTGTGCCGAGATATTTCGGAAATTCAATAAATTTTGCCCCCAGAGCCAGACGGAAAAGGATTTTCAAGACATCTATTTTCGCGCCGAGGCGAATCAGATAATTTTCCCTTTCATATTTGGTGGCGATATTGGCGATAACGGCTAGTTCTAAACATTCTAAAATTAACCTCTCAATTTTTTCGCCCAAGCTGTATCTTTCGTGTTTGGGGAAAGAGCGAATGGTTTGGTGGGCGTTTTCGTAGAGCATTGATAAATGATAAATTATTGGCGTTTCTTGGAATGAATCTTTATTTGGTTTTTCTTTTTCCATGAATTTTAATGAATTATTTTCTCCTGATAATTTGTTCAACGCTTGGTTTGCTTATCGGCGGGGAAAGACAAAAAAATTCGCGGTAATGGTCTTTGAAAGAAATATTGAGCGGGAAGTGTTTTCGCTTTCCGCAGATGTTATTTCTGGTTTCTATCGTCACGGTGTTTATCATAGATTTTCGGTGCAGGATGTTAAGAATCGAGAAATCAATACTGCCACCATTCGGGATAAGTTGGTTCATCAAGCAATCCATGATTTCTTGGCTGAGAAATACGAAAAGATTTTTTCTGACCATTCTTTTTCTTCCAGAATCGGCAAAGGAACAGACAAAGCAATCAATAAATTATCTTTTTTCTTGCGAGGCGAGAACGGTTGGCATTACGGTCGATGTTTTGCCTTGAAGTGCGACATTAAAAAATATTTTGATAATATAGACCATAATATTCTTATCGGTTTAATCCATCGTGAAATAGCTGATAAAAACATAATGAATATCATTAGAGAAATTATCAAGAGCTTTGAGAAAGAAAAAAACAGAGGACTGCCGTTGGGAAATGTAACCAGCCAGATTTTCGCTAACATTTACTTGAATGAATTGGACTGTTTTGTTGAGAAAATTTTAAAGGTAAAGAAATATGTCAGATATAACGATGATTTTGTGATTGTCGGTGGCAACAAAAGAACTTTGGAAGCGGCGATAGATGTTATCAGAAAGTTTTTGACACAAAAACTGAAACTGATTATACCGAAAAATAAAGTGACAATCAGGAAATTTGATTGGGGAATTGAATTTTTAGGTCGGATTATTTTGCCTAATGCCGTTATTTTGCGACGGCAAACCAAGACCAAAATTGTTAGGAATTTTTCCAAACGAAGCAAAAGTTCTTATCTCGGCTTGCTAGCCAATCTTAATGAATTTAAGTTCAGCAGAAAATTGTTGGCGAAATTAACGCTAGCGGATTGGGATAAATTTGATATGATGACCACATGAAAGAGAGATTAGAAAGTGAAGCAGTCGCTACGGCGGTCGCCCAAGAACAAGCGGATTTTTTTGAAAAGAACGATGCCTTTTTTACTTCTTACGCCAGCGATTCTTCTTTGGAAATAAAACAAAGTCCCAAAGGATTAGGAACTTTTGCCATAGATTTGGAAAAAGGTGTGATTTATGCCGAACCGAATTTTTGGGAACCAGCGGGAGGTTTGGTAGAAAGCGACAAGGTTTTTGCCACCCTGCACGAATTTGAACATTTCAGAGAAATGATGGAAATGATAAACAAAGAAGGGGGGTTGGCAAAGTTTAAAAAGCATTTAGATAAATTTAAAAAAAGAAAAAGGTTTTCAATTCTGGATAATTGCGTGGATGACATAAAAATGAATCGTTCGGTAATCGAGCGAGCGAGCGCCTTGGATGAAACCAGAAGTCGTTTGTATGAGAAGAAGTTATTTCCTGAAGATGATTTGTCTAAAGCGCCGAAACATCTTCAATTTTCCCAAGCGTTTTTGCGCGAAGCAATGTTGCCCGACAGACAAACCATCGTTTCATCCGATGTCCGGGCGGAAGTTGAAAGAATTAAAAATATAAAAAGTGGCGGGATTTCGCTGATGGATTTTATGACCGCTCCCAATACGCCGATGGAAACACGATTGAAACTCCAGGAGAGATTTTTGGAACCGGTGATGGAAAAATTTTTCAAGGAGGATGTAGAACAAAGAAAAAAAGAAAAAGAAACAGGAGAAAGTGGAAAAGGTTCAGGGGTCGATGAAAGCGAAAAAGGTGAGGCAGGGGCAGAGGGGAGTGAGGAAGAAGAAAAAAAGGATAAAAAAAATAAAAAGTTAGGCAAAAACAAAACAAAAAATCCGGAGGATTATTTTAAAGGTCAATATGATGAATGGGATAAAAAAAATCTCCCCACTTTGCCAATGACAGAAATTGAAAAAGCGCTAAAAGATTATGAAAAAGCAAAAAAGGAAGAAAAAACGACGGCGGAATTAGCCGAAGAGGCCTATGCCAAAGCCGAAGGCGTTACCGTGGAAGAATTACGGGATTATCGGCGGTTTTTGGAAAAGTTGGAAGAAATCAAAAATCCCGAGACCGACGAGTCGGTGGTTGAAGAAATCAGAGAAATTTTTAGAAAAATTATTGCCGAAAGAAAAAAGCAGACCTTGCGGAGCAAGTTGCCGGTGGAAGAGGGGGAAATTCTGGCCTTTCCGGCCCAAGCCCATGTAGCGGTGGAAAGTGGCAATTTTGAACCGAGGGTTTGGGAAACGGTTGATTGGAAAGCAAAACCAAAAGAATTATTTGGCGAATTTGATGTGACCATTGTCTGTGACCGGAGTGGTTCTATGGAACGGCCGTCAAGCAAAAAAATTGAACAACGCAAAGCGGCGGCTCTGTTAATGGAAGCGCTCAAAGAATTTTCTGACGAATTGGATGAAGAAAAGCCGTATTTTGAGTTTGACCTCAATGTTCGTTCGGAGGTTTGGACTTTCGGCGATGATAAGCAAGTGGAAATGCTTAAACCGCTTGATAAAAATCTGACCGAAAAACAGAGAGTCCTAGTCTACAAAATTTTGGAAAATACCCCCGGTGATGGCACTAAGGATTTTTCGGCTTTGGAAAAAATCAAAGATGGGGTACCGGCGGAGGACTGGGCTAAAATTCAAAAAAGAAAACTAAAAAAATTAGTGATTGTTTTGACCGACGGCGATAGCGACAATCCTGCCGAGGTTCAGAGATTATTAGAAGAATTTAGAGAAAAGGGGGTGGTGGTGGTTGGGGTTGGTATTACCACTGATGGCATCAGTGCCAAAATAACTTACGCCCCCAATGGTTTGGTTTGCGAGAAAGTTGAAAATCTGGCGGTGATTTTGGGCAATTTACTCAAAGAGCATATTAAAGAATTGAACCGAGGATAATTTTATGGCGCTGATTGAAATCAAAAAGCTCGGCAAGATTTACGACGGCGGGGAGAATGAGACCCGCGCTCTTTCCGGTATTGATTTGGCGATTGAGCGGGGAGATTTTGTGGCGGTAATGGGGCCGTCGGGTTCGGGCAAATCAACCTTGCTTCACATTCTCGGTTTTTTGGACGATTACACTTCCGGTCAGTATCTTTTTGACGGCCAAGAAGTCGACAAATACGCGCCGGACGAAGTGGCGAAGTTGCGCAATCAAAAATTTGGTTTCGTTTTCCAGGCGTTTAATTTATTGCCGCGCGTCAGCGTTTTGGAAAATGTCAAAATGCCGCTGGTTTATTCCGATGTGCCGGAAAAGGATTGGAATAACTTGGCGCGGAAAGCGATTGAAGCGGTCGGCCTGGCTCATCGGACTCTTTATGAACCGTCGCAGCTTTCCGGCGGAGAAAAACAGCGGGTGGCAATTGCTCGGGCTTTGGTCAATAATCCGGAAGTAATTTTCGCCGATGAACCGACCGGCAATTTAGATTCCAAATCGGGCCAAGCGGTGATGGATATTATTTGGCGGCTTAATAAAGAGCAGAAAAAAACCGTCATCTTAATTACCCACGAAACCTATACCGCCCAGCATGCCGAACGGATTATTCACTTGTTGGACGGCGCAGTGGCAAGCGTTCAATTGGTCGCCAATCGCCGAGGCGAAGGTGATTTTGAAAAATAAATTTTAAAGGCATTAGGGTTATAAAGCCAGGTGAAGAAATCACTTATGATTATTCCGCCACTGAATGGTCAGACGAAGATTTTGACGATTATGAAGATTGGTTTATGGAGTGTAAATGCGGCACGCCTTATTGCAGAAAAGTAATCGGGGAGTTTCCTATTTTGCCCGAATCTTTAAAGAATAAATTGTTAGGAGAAAAGATGGTCCAGGACTTTATAATTAGGAAATTTAAAAAATGTTACGACCAATGAAAAAATCTAGAAGTATTGAAAAATTACACCATTTTGTTTGCCGAAAATGTAAAAAGTGGTGGACTATCGGCGATGCGTCGGTTGCCAAGAAAATCTGGTTTTGCCCGTGGTGTGGCAAGAAAAACAATTTATGATATACTGCCAAAATGAATAAAAGAGAATTTACAGCGGTTTATCAAAAACGGGGCAAGTGGTTTGTCGCTTGGCTTGAAGAAATTCCCGGCGTTAATACCCAAGGGCGAACTCTCAAAGAAGTAAAAGAAAATCTTACTGAAGCGGCACAAATGGTTTTGGCCGCCAACAGAGAATTGCTTGCCAGAAAATTCTCGGCTTTCAACCGGCAATCTTTTAGTGTTCCCATTCCGGCATAATGAAAAGAAGTAAACTAATTGTTTATTTGAATCATTGCGGTTGCGTTTTTCTTCGCGAAGGCACGAGGCATACTTTGTTTGTGAACCCACTGCTCGATAAAGTCTCTTCTATGCCGAGACATCGAGAAGTGGACAATTTACTTGCTGAAAAAATTTGTAAAGACCTCGGCATTAAATCCATAAGGAAAAAATAATATGCGTTTAAAATATAGTTTAAAAACGGCGGTTAAAGGCTTGCGGACTAATCGGAGCCGCTCGCTGTTGACGATTCTCGGCATTGTCATTGGCATTACCGCCATTATGCTGGTAATGTCCTTGGGCCGAGGCGCCCAAGATTTGATTTTGAATCAAATTCAAAGTATCGGTTCCAAAACCATTGCTGTTATTCCCGGTCGGCAACCGACGGGGATTTCCGATTCATTGTCGTCTTTTTCCGATTCGCTCAAAAATAAAGATGTGGAAGATTTGCGGAAAAAATCCAATGTGCCTCATTTGACGAGAATTATGCCGATTGTTTTCGGGCCGGTGAGCGCCACTAAAGGCAATAAAGTTTACCAAACGACGGTGTTCGGCGTTAATAACTTTTTTGCCGAAATTTATAATATTTATCCGGAGGACGGTCGGTTGTTCACGGACGAAGAAGTCGCTTCCAAGTCTACCGCGGTAATTATCGGTTCCAAGGTTAAGGATAAATTGTTTGAACCGGGCGAACCAGTGCTGGGCCAAAAAATCAGAGTGAAAAATCAAAGTTTGCGGGTTGTTGGCGTCTTACCTAACAAGGGTCAGTTTTCCTTCATTAGTTTTGACGATGCTTTGATTATGCCTTACACCACTGCCCAGCAATATATTTTTGGTATTAAGTATTTTAATCGATTGGTGATTGAAACCGACTCTGAAGCCAACATCGCGGCGACCGTCGCCGACATTGAAACCACCTTGCGCAACAATCATCGGATAACCGACCCGGACAAGGATGATTTTTTTGTGGAAACTCAAGCTCAAGCGATGGCGCTGGTTAGCACTATTACCAATGCTTTGACTTTGTTTCTGGCGGCGGTAGCGGCCATTTCTCTAATTGTCGGCGGGGTGGGAATTATGAATATTATGTTGGTGTCGGTAACCGAGCGGACTCGGGAAATCGGTTTGCGCAAGGCGGTCGGTGCTACCAATCGGAGTATCCTGACACAATTTCTTTTGGAATCGGTGATGCTGACGGCGGTCGGGGGAATTATCGGCATTGCCCTCGGCACCGGTTTGTCATTTGTCATTTCGCTTATTTTGTCCAAGTTTGTCGGTTTGAATTGGGCTTTCGCTTTTCCCTTGACGGCGGTCTTTCTCGGGCTCGGCGTTTCCGGCGCCGTCGGTTTGGTGTTCGGCATTTATCCGGCCCGCCAAGCGTCGCGCAAAAGTCCGATGGAAGCGTTAAGGTATGATGGTTAACTGTCAAGGCCTTGCTTTTTAGGGCGGCATATATTAAAGTAGCGAAACGCTGTTTTTATGCCGACCATCAATCAGTTGCTTAAAAGAAAAAGAACCAAAACCGCGCGGAAACCGAAGTCCGTGGCTTTGATGCGCACTTTCAATACTTTGAAAAACCGGCCAAACTTTTTTCCTTCGCCATTCAAAAGAGGCGTTTGCACTAAAGTGACGACTAAAACACCCAAAAAACCAAACTCGGCTATCCGAAAAATCGCCCGTGTCCGTTTGACCAATGGGATGGAAGTGACCGCTTATGTGCCGGGCATGGGTCATACTTTACAAGAACACGCGGTGGTGATGTTGCGCGGCGGTCGGGTGAAAGATGTCGGTTTGCGTTATCAAATCGTTCGGGGCAAATTGGACGCTACTGGTGTGGAAAATCGTAAAAAGGGTCGCAGTCAATATGGAGCCAAAAAACCTAAGAAGGTTTAAATTTTCAATTTCTAATTTTCAATTTTCAATAAAATGCGCAGAAAAGCCAAAATCAAAGCAGTGGTGAAGCCCGACAAAATTTACGGTTCGCTGAAAGTCGCCAAGTTCACTAATTACATTATGAAGCAGGGCAAAAAGACCATCGCCAAAAAAATTGTTTATGGAGCTTTTGACGCCATCAAAGAAAAAACCAAAACCGCTAATCCGCTGGAAATTTTTGAACTGGCTTTGAAAAACACCGCGCCGACCATGGAAGTGCGGTCGCGGCGTGTTGGCGGCGCCAACTATCAGGTGCCGGTGGAAGTTCGTCCCGAACGACGGCAGGCGTTGTCCATTCGCTGGTTGGTGGACGCGGCGGCAAGCAAAAAGGGCAAACCGATGAGCGAGCGATTAGCTGATGAAATTATTGCCGCTTCCAAAAATGAAGGCGAAGCGGTCAAGAAACGCGAGAACACCCACAAAATGGCGGAAGCCAACAAAGCCTTCGCGCATTTTGCGTGGTAAAAATGTATTCCATCATTACTACGGCGGCGATTGTCATTCGTTCCAGAAATACGGGGGAAAACGGCAAGATTTTTTCGCTGTTTTGCCGCGAATTGGGCTTGCTCAAAGCGCACGCCCAAGGCGTGCGCAAAGCCAATTCCAAATTGCGTTCGCACTTGGCAGATTTTTCTCTGAATAAAGTGTCGCTGGTTCGCGGCAAGAATTTTTGGCGGCTAACCGGTGCGACATCAGAAAAAAATTATTATCAATCTTTCAAAAATGCGCCAATCAAACTGAAAACCGCGACCAATGTCATTCGTTTGTTGGAACGCCTGCTTCACGGCGAAGAAAAAAACGAAAAACTTTTTGACTTGGTAAAAACCGGTTTTGATTTTTTGGAAAATTTGCCGGCAGACAAGACAACTATTTTAGCTTTTGAAACTACTTTGGTTTTGCGAATTCTTCATCGGCTTGGCTATGTCCAAAAACACCAAAACATTTCACCTTTTGCTGAAACCGAAAATTGGAATGAGAAACTTTTAATTGCCATTCAACCCAAAATCCCACCTCTCATTACCGTTATCAACCAATCTCTCCAAGAAAGCCATTTGTAAAAATAAGAACGATATGGTAAGCTGTTAATGTTATCAATTTAATCGCTGGTTTTTGGATAGGTAGATTTCGAAAAAGCCAACGCCAATTCGAAACCTAAAATCCGAGAATCAGCTCCGTTTTATGAAAACAAAAGAATATGCTTTGGAAGTAGGCGGCAAGAAATTGCTCGCCGAGTTCACTGATTTAGCCGACCAAGCCAATGGTTCGGTGATTGTTCGTTTGGGCAACACCACGGTTTTGGTGACCGCCGTGATGGGCAAGTACGAAAAAGACACCGATTATTTTCCTTTAACTGTTGATTACGAAGAACGGTTTTACGCCGCCGGTCAGATTTTGGGCTCGCGCTTTATGCGCCGCGAAGGCCGGCCATCGGACGAAGCGGTACTTTCCGGTCGCGTTGTAGACCGCACCATTCGGCCGTTATTTAATCAAAACTTGCGCCAAGAAGTGCAGGTGGTGGTAACGATTCTGTCTATCGCCGAAGACGACCCCGATATTCCGGCTATCATCGGCGCCTCGCTGGCGCTCGGCGCCTCCGATATTCCCTGGAACGGTCCGGTTTCAGCTGTTCGCATCGGCGTGTTGGAAGACGAAAAAAATTTCATCATCAATCCGATTTACGAAACTAGAAACGCCGCCGAGAACAAACTGGACTTGCTGGCTTGCGGCAAAGATGGTGCGATTAACATGATTGAAATCGGCGCCAAAGAAGTGGCTGAAAGCGTAATTGTCAAAGCCTTGGCAATGGCTTCGGAAGAAATTGAAAAAATTCAGAATTGGCAGAAAAAAATCATTAAGGAAATTGGCAAAGAAAAAATGGCGATTAAAGAACCGGAACCGCCAGTGGAAATGGCAAAGCTTTTTGAAACCGAAGTCGCCGAAAAACTTTTTGAAGTGATTTTCAGCGGGCCGGGCAAGCACCGAATTCACGATTTGAAAGAATTGTGGCTCAAAATTTTCGCCGAGCAATTACCCGAAGCCAAACTGACACACGCTGACTTTTTCTTTGAAGAAAAAATCAATGAATTGGTTCACCGCGAAGCGATTGAAAATGAACGCCGACCCGATGGCCGAAAAATGGACGAACTCCGGCCGTTGTTTGCTAAAGCCGGCGGCATTTCGCCGATTTTGCACGGCTCCGGTATTTTTTACCGCGGCGGCACTCACATTTTGTCGGCTTTAACTTTGGGCGGTCCGGGCGACACTCAAGTGATTGACGGTATGGAAGTCCAAACCAAAAAGCGTTTTATGCACCATTATAATTTTCCGCCTTTTTCTTCCGGCGAAACGGGTCGGGTGGGGGGAATGAATAGACGAGCGATTGGTCACGGCGCGTTGGCGGAAAAAGCCATCTTGCCAATCTTGCCGCTCAAAGAAACTTTCCCTTACACCATTCGCATTGTTTCCGAAGCGCTGGCTTCCAACGGTTCCACTTCCATGGGCAGTGTTTGCGGTTCAACTCTGGCCTTGCTGGATGCCGGCGTGCCGATTAAGGCGCCAGTAGCCGGTATTGCTTCCGGCTTAATGTTTAAAAACGATAACGAATATAAAATCCTGACTGACATTCAAGGGCCGGAAGACCATCACGGCGATATGGATTTCAAAGTGGCAGGCACCAGCGATGGCGTTACCGCCGTTCAAATGGATGTGAAGGTCAACGGCATTGCCATTAAAATTTTGGGCGAGGCGTTTGAGGCGGCGAAAAAAGCCCGGTTACAAATTCTAAAAGTGATTGAAAAAGAAATCTCGGCGCCGCGTTCCGACATTTCGCCTAACGCGCCGAAAATTATTTCCATTAAAATCAAACCCGACCAAATCGGTTCAATTATCGGCACCGGCGGAAAAATTATCAACGAAATTATGGAAAAAACCGGCGCGGAAATTGATATTGAAGACGACGGCACGGTATTTTTCACCGGCAAAAATGGCGCCGCCGAAGCGGCTCAAAAAATCGTGGAAGGAATGACCCACGAATACAAGCCGGGGGAAAAATATGAAGGAACGGTCACGCGGCTAATGGACTTCGGCGCTTTCGTAAAAATCGGACCCAATGCCGAGGGTATGGTTCACATCTCCGAAATCGCGCCATTCCGCATTGACCAAATCAGCAGTGCTTTGAGCGAGGGCGACATTGTGCCGGTGATGGTGAAAGAAATTGACGAAAAGGGCAGAATCAATTTGTCCATCAAAGCCGCCGACCCGAGTTTCGCTGAGAAAAAAGGCGTTAAACCGGGCACTGGCGGTTTCTCCGGCGGTAGTTTTCGCTCGCAAGGCGGAAGACCGGAAAGACGGCGAAGGTACTAAAATCTAGAAAACAAAAAGCGGCGAAATTGTTTCCGCAGAAATAAAAGTTTGTCAAATTTTAAACCACCCCTTTTATTCCCCTCCTTGATTAAGGAGGGGCGGCTGAAGGCCGGGGTGGTGAATGGGTGAGGAAGTCGAGACGCTTTTTAAATCTTCAAAAATGATATAATTCTGGCATGACGGAACAAACAATCGGATTAATGCCGGAAGAAAAACTAAAGCCGGAGCGACCGGAATGGCTGATTAAGCCGTTGCGGACTTTGCGTGGCGATATTGAGGAAGTGGTTAAAGAGGGCAGAACCTCGGCGGTTAAAATTGCCGTGGCTGAAACCCAGCGCGCCACCGGCGTGCCTGATACCGTTTCCAACTTTACCGCGCCGCGGCGCGAAGTGCCTTGGAAAAATATTTTAATCGGCGCCGCCGGCGCGATTTTAATCGCCGCCGGCGGCGCCGGCTTGTATTTCATTTATAAAAAAGTCAGCGCGCCCGAACCGACTATCATTAGCGCCAAACGCCAAACGATTATCAATACCGAAACGGAAAAAACTTTGGACATCAGCGATTTTGCTCGGTCGAAAATCATCGCGACGCTCAAGGCTGAAAAAACTTATCTGCCAAAAAATCTTTCAACCGTTACCAACATAAATTTTATCAGAAAAACTGGAGCCACTACTACCGAAGCGGTGGCTAGCGGCGATTTTCTAGAACAACTGCAAGTTCAAGCTAACACGCCGTTCGTTCGCGCTTTGGCGCCCGATTTTGTTTTCGGTTTCCATATTCTTGGCCAACCCGAACCGTTTCTGATTTTGAAAGCCAGCGCCTATGATTTCGCCTATGCCGGCATGCTCCGTTGGGAAAATTATCTTGCTGCCGATTTGGGGCCGATTTTTCTTGCCACCACCACGCCGTCTAATTTATTTGAAGATAAAATAATTTATAACAAAGATGCCCGAGTGCTGCGCGGCGCCGACGGCGCTATTCGTTTGCTCTATTCTTTTAACGACAAAAACACCATCATCATTACTACCAATGAAATTACTTTCAAAAATCTCGTTGACCGCCTCCGCGCCGCCAAATTGATTCGGTAGGTGTTATTTGCTACAATCTTTTTACCGTCCAAGCCACGCGCAGATTTTAAGGTTTGTTCCTTTCTGATATGGGGGAATCAAGCTGCGTCGGTCCACTTGGGCGGTTTCTTTTAATTTGTGCTATGATTGGGTAATAGTTGTAAAAAATTTTATGTTTTCGCCATTTAAAAAAAATATTACCGCGTTCATTCTGGCATCATTTTTAATGGTGGCGCTGTTTAGTCCGTATATGATGTCCACGGATGGGCGGATGTCTGGCAATTGCCCGTTCTCTATTATTGGCACATCACTTTGTCCGCAGGGGTCGTTAGCCGTAGCTATTCATCATATTTCCGCTTACCACTCATTTTTTAATGTCTTTGTCCATTCTGGCATCACAGCACTCATTTTTTTTACTTTACTTCTGGCGCTGAGCGCGATTCTTATTCTTTCCATAAGCCCGCCTTTATTCAGACCACTGGTTCTTATAGGTCGTCTTCATAATTCTCCGCCTGTTATTCAGCGTAATGGAAAAATTACGCGTTGGCTTTCTCTGCTGGAAAATAGTCCGTCTTTGAACTAAAAGCGATATCTCAATCGGGCGTTTTTTCCGCATTACTAAATTAATAATATCAACTCTATGAAAACAAAAACAATCATTAACATTCTAATAATCATTCTAGTTTTTGCCGGTCTCTTTGTTTGGGGTTATTTTGCGAAAAAGAGCGACACGGCGTCAGTTCAAGGCGTTGGCGATGCCAATAATTCCGAGAGCTTGCTTACAATGTCTGAAGCTTCCTATGATTTCGGCGCCATCTCAATGAAAGACGGCAATGTGAGCAAAGAATTTACCATTACTAACCCGACCGGCGAAGCCATTACCTTGAAAACAGTTTTGACTTCCTGTATGTGCACTAGCGCTTTTATTGTTAATCCGGATGGTAGCACCAAGGGGCCGTTTGGCATGGCCGGTATGGGTTATGCGCCGCCGGTTAATGAAATTATCAAAGCTGGCGAGAGCCGCGTTGTCCGCGCGGTTTTTGACCCCAACGCTCATGGTCCGGCCGGCGTCGGCAGAATAGACAGATTTATTACTCTAACTGATGCTTCCGGTGGCGCGCTTCAGCTTGAAATAAAAGCGCTGGTTACTCCCTAACATTATGAAAAAACTTATCATCATCATCGGCATAGTGCTGGCCGCTATTCTGGGAGTGATTGCTCTCAAATTCAGTCCGGGCTTTTCCGCTTTCCTCTGGCAGGTAAGCAATGGCGGCGTTTGGCTTTTACCGTTAGTTCTTTTCTCGGCGCTTTTGGACAGCGTCCATCCGTGCTCGTTTTCCATTCTGCTCATCACCATCGCTTTCCTGTTCGGTTTGCAAATGACCCGAAAGAAAATTCTTCAGATTGGCGGGCTCTATATCGCCGGCATTTTCGCCGCTTACTTCACCATCGGTATCGGCTTGCTTAAAGTACTTCACATTTTCAATGTGCCGCACTTTATGGGCAAGCTTGGCGCGGCCATGCTCATCATTTTCGGCTTATTGAATTTATTAGGCGCCCTTATTCCAAAATTTCCAATCAAGCTAAAAATTCCGGCGGCGGCGCACGCTGCTATGAGCAAGCTCATCAATACGGTATCCCTGCCGGCGGCTTTTGCTCTCGGTCTTTTGGTTGGTCTTTGCCAATTCCCGTGTTTGGGCGGTCCGTATCTGATGGTTATCGGCTTACTTCACGACCAAGCAACTTACATCAGTGGTTTCGGTTATCTCGTTCTCTATAACCTTATCATTGTCGCGCCGTTGGTTATCACTCTCTGGATTGCCGCCAATCCGCTGCTGCTTGATAAGGTTCAGGAATGGAAGCAGACGCAGATGAAAAATGTTCATCTTTGGGCCGGTCTGGCTATGATTATTATCGGCATTTTAATTTTATTCATTTAATCTAATCTAATAAAACCATGGAAAACGAAAAAAATAATCCTTACGCCATATCGCTCGCCATTGTTATTGCTGGCGCAATGTTTGCCGGCGCCTGGTTATACAACGCGCAAAACCCGCCCAATAAAATAGCGAGCGCGGAAAATCAAACCGCGATAGCGGCAAATCTTTCCGTGTCCGAACTTGAAAAAGCTGTCCTACCGTTAGCGGGCGTGGTTTTGCCGGTAGTTTGGGGCGACCTCGGCGCCAAACTGGTGAGCGTCGGCGCGATTGACGAAAAAAGATTCCAAGCTCTTTATGATGAACGGGATCAGTTTACGGCTGAATATAAGAATTTGCTTGGCGGTAATAATACCGGCCAATTAAAAATCACCAGAGACAACGCCGGTTATCTATTGAACTTATTCTGGGCGCTTGGTCTGGCGAGCAAAAATCCGATTTTGGATTCGGGAGAAATGACGAATCCAAAATATGGCGGCGCGCAGAATTTCGCTTCTACTGCCGGCTGGACCATGGCACAAGGCAACCCGATGGACCATTACAGTCGCCACAAGTTCTTTAACTTGACGCCGGAACAGCAAGCTCTTGTTGAAAAGATAGCCAGTGGAATTTATAGACCGTGTTGCGGCAACTCTACGCATTTTCCGGATTGCAATCACGGTATGGCGATGCTCGGACTTTTGGAATTAATGGCTTCGCAGGGCGCGAGTGAGTCGGAGATGTGGCAAGCCGCTTTGGCGGTTAATGCCTACTGGTTTCCTGACACTTATCTTACCATTGCGACTTATCTGAAAAACCAAAATGTTGAGTGGCAAGATGTCAAACCGCAAGAAATTCTCGGCATCAATTATTCCAGCGCTTCGGGTTACGCCAAGATTGCCGCTCAAGTCGTTCAGCCTCAACAAGGCGGCGGCAATGGCTGCGGCGTGGAGACGGGACAACCGGCCGCTGTTTCGCCAAAACAATCAAGTGGCTGTGGAATATAAAGTTATATAAAGTGATGTATAATTAATAAAATATGGACACCCAAACACAACAGCGCCGTTTTAAGAAAATTATTTCGTGGAGCTTGGGCGGGATTCTGGTCGTTGCCTCACTTGGTGGTCTTATCTGGTATATCGCAACCAGGCCTCCCATTCCGGCGTCTGATATTGTTTCTAGAACTGGTTTCCATTGGCATCCCGAGCTCGTCATTTTCGTAAAAGGAGAAAAGCAAGAAATTCCGGAAAATATCGGTCTCGGCGCGGTTCATCAGCCAATGCATACGCATGACGATTTGCCGCTTATCCACCTTGAATTTCAAGGTCTGACCCGAAAGCAGGACATAATCCTCGGCCAGTTTTTTAAAAACTGGGGCAAAGATATGCGTTCGTTCGGCGCGAATATGAAAATGGTCGTAAACGGGGAAGAGAACATTGAATACGAAAATTATGTTATGCGCGACCATGACAAAATAGAGTTGCGCTTTGATTAAAGGTCGAACACATTATCAAATAAATAAAAAAATATGATGTATGGACTAAATAGCGATTATGGAGGCTGGGGCGTGGAAAATATGATGGGTTGGTTGGGCGGTGGAATTATGATGGTCTTGTTTTGGGCGGCGGTAATTATTTTTATCGTTTGGGCGGTGAAAGAAATCGGTGGCAAAAATCATGAAAAACCCAATTCAAACTCCGCTCTTGTTCTTCTCAAAGAACGCTACGCCAAAGGGGAAATCAACAAGCAAGAGTTTGAAGAAAAGAAAAAAGATTTGGTTTCAAGTTAAAGTTTTCGGCTAAAAATAATCATACTGTTTTTTGATGAAAACTACTTACAAAATAAGAGGCATGCATTGCACCAGTTGCGTGTTAACAATTGAGCGTGCGCTTGGCAAGACCGCCGGCGTGCGTTCGGTTTCGGTTAATTTTGCTTCGGAATCGGCGTTGATTGAGTTTGATGAAAATGCTGTTTCTGAATCGGATTTGGTAAAAGTGGTTGAATCTGTCGGTTATCATTTGGTTGTCGGTTCTTCCTCAAAAAAGGAAGAAAAGAAAATGCCAGATATGAATTCTCACCAACATAATCACGCCGAGATGGAAAGAGAGGAGCAAATAAAAGATATGAAGCGCAAACTTGTTATCGGTGGCATTCTTTCGGTTTTCATATTTCTCGGCAGTTTTCCCGAGTGGTTCTCTTTTGTGCCGCAAATTTTAAATAACCACTGGATACTTCTAATTTTAACCGCCCCCGTGCAATTCTGGGTCGGTTGGCAATTCTACAGCGGACTTAAGCTTCTCATTAAGTATCGCACAGCCGATATGAACACCTTGATTGCCATCGGCACTCTGGCGGCATATTTCTACAGCGCGGCAGTGACGATTTTCCCTATTTTTTTTACAAGAGATGGAATAACTCCAGCGCTTTATTTTGACACCTCGGCTATTATTATCGTTCTAATTCTTTTGGGAAAATATTTTGAAGTGTTGATGAAAGGCAGAGCTTCGGAAGCGATTAAAAAGCTTATCGGTTTGCAACCCAAAACCGCGAAAATTTTGCGGGCTGGCAAAGAAATTGAAGTACCGATTATTGATGTTATGGTGGGTGATTTAATAATTGTTCGGCCCGGAGAGAGGATTCCAGTTGACGGAAAAATAACCGAGGGCGATTCAGAAATTGACGAATCAATGGTTACCGGAGAATCAATGCCGGTTCATAAAAAAGTTGGCGGTGCGGTTATCGGCAGCACCATAAATAAATTCGGGACTTTCACTTTCCAAGCGACAAAGGTAGGCAAAGACACCGTGCTTTCGCAAATTATTAAAATGGTGGAAGAAGCCCAAGGTTCTAAAGCGCCGATTCAACGATTGGCTGATTTGGTTTCTTCTTATTTTGTTCCAGCGGTGTTTGTGGTCGCTATTTTGACTTTTGTGGTTTGGCTTTTCTTTGGGCCAGCTCCCGCTTTTTCGTTCGCTCTTATAAATTTTGTTGCCGTTTTAATAATCGCTTGTCCCTGCGCTCTTGGTTTGGCGACGCCGATGGCCATTATGGTTTCTTCGGGTAGCGCCGCTTCTCGCGGGATTTTAATAAAAGATGCGGCTTCGCTGGAAATTGCCAACAAAATAAACGCGGTCATTTTGGACAAAACAGGCACTCTTACTCAAGGCAAACCAACCGTAACCGATATTTTAGGCGATGTTTTGCAAATTGCCGCCAGTATAGAAAACAAATCTGAACATTCTTTGGCTCAAGCGGTAGTTAATAAAGCGAAAGAAGAAAAAATTATCCTGAGCGAAGTCGAAGGATTTCAAGCTATTTCCGGACATGGAGTTTCCGCGTTCATTGAAAATAAAAAAATTTTACTGGGCACTAGAAAATTAATGACTGACAATAAAATTAATGCCGCGAGCTGGGAAGAAAAAATAATAAATTTAGAAAATCAGGGTAAGACCGTAATGCTCTTGGCGGTTGCTAACGAGCTCATTGGTTTAATCGCGGTGGCCGATGTGTTGAAAAAAGAATCAATTGAGGCAGTGCGAGTTCTCAAAAAAAATAATATAGCTGTTTGGATGCTCACTGGGGATAACGCTCGCACGGCTCGAGCCATCGCGGCTGAGGTCGGCATAGACAATATTATGAGTGAGGTTCTGCCCGACAAAAAATCGGAAAAAGTGCGCGAGCTTCAAGCGCAAGGGAAAATTGTGGCCATGATTGGCGACGGCATAAACGACGCGCCCGCTCTTACCCAAGCTAATATTGGTATCGCTATGGGCGAAGGCACGGATATTGCCATGGAATCGGCCAATATCACTTTGATGAGAGGGGATTTGATGCTTATCCCAGAAGTAATAAGGCTTTCCAGGCGAACGATGAGAATAATAAAACAGAATCTTTTCTGGGCGTTTTTCTATAATGTCGCTTTTATTCCGGTGGCGGCTGGCGTTCTCTACCCATTTTTTAAGCTTTTGCTTAATCCAATTTTTGCCGCTGCCGCTATGGCCTTTTCCAGTTTGAGCGTTGTTTTGAATTCACTCCGCTTGAGAAAAATAAATTAAATGTGGTTGCTAAATTTTTTTTCTTGGGTATCATAAATATTAGTCGCCTTACAAGGTTCTTGCTTCGTTGCGGACTGGAACCGAGACGACCTTCCGCCAGCGGGCGGCGCACCCTCCTTAGTCGGCGATCTCCTTACCGTGATCACCACCGACTATTGCGCCGTTTCGCTGGCGGTTTCTTTTTTTATGAGCGTTGTTTTAAATACACTGCAGTTGAAGGCCGATTAAGCTAATAACTTTCAAGTTGAACTGTTCCCCGATATTACAACGATATCAAGCTGACGCTCCACTC
>ERZ1292623.2203-Hain-H51-01um-R1-2203-length-17774-cov-5_pt1 | contig 17774 bp, 19 predicted proteins | sample MGYA00564398_ERZ1292623 | MGnify/ENA primary metagenome ERZ1292623 (study PRJEB36523, sample SAMEA6512633) | groundwater metagenome | collected 2019-01-07 | study: AquaDiva: Metagenomics assemblies of 32 groundwater samples | reverse complement strand
GCGCCTTCGGCGCGACCCCATTTCGGCTCTAAAATCCGATTTCGTTTTTTGGCGGAAGGGGAAGGATTCGAACCCTCGATACCCTTACGGGTATACCGCATTTCGAGTGCGGCGCTTTCGACCACTCAGCCACCCTTCCGCGTGTGTTAGACTCTACTATATTGCAATGGTAAGTCAATTGTTGAATCTCGAATACTATGCTTAACCTCCTCTCCATCCTCGGCCTAGGTTTGCTCCTCGGCCTTAAGCACGCGCTCGACGCTGATCACGTGGTGGCGGTTTCGACGATTACCAGCCAAACCAAGAGCCTGAAGAAAGCCGCGCGGATTGGCGCGTTCTGGGGCTTGGGGCACACCACGACGCTACTCATCGCCGGGGGTATTGTTCTGGCGTTCGGCCTGACCATCCCTGCGCGGCTTGGGCTCGGCTTCGAGTTCATCGTCGGGCTTATGCTCGTTGTCTTGGGCGGCCGTGTACTCTGGCGCATCCGCAAAGACCAGATCCACATTCACCCGCACCAGCACGACGGCGAAGCGCACGTACACCTGCATGCCCACGCAAACAACCCAAGCCACCAACATGCCCACATGTCCTTTGCCGTGGGCATGGTCCACGGCCTGGCCGGCAGCGCGGCGCTCATGCTCCTGGTACTGGCAACAGTACGATCATTACCACTCGGCATTCTGTATATCCTCATCTTCGGCCTGGGCACAATGCTTGGCATGGCCGTGGTGACCATACTCATTAGCCTGCCTTTTCTCGCGGCCTCGCGCATGCATCGGCTGCACATGGGTCTAAGCGTGACCGCCGGACTCGCCAGCATTGCCATTGGTTGCGCCACCATGGCCGAAATTGGTATGGTGCAGGAGCTATTTACTTAAGAAATTTTTATGCGAAACGGCATTGAAACAGGCCCAAGCCAAGAGGAAATGGAAGCGACCATTGAGCAGCCGTCGCAACCAGAGGTGAAAGACGTGAAACCCCCGCTCCACGAATCAATTCAGTCAGTCGAAACGGCCCGAGGTTCAACCTATACATATCTTCCAGACGGACGGACGCAGCGATTTAAAAAGGTCGAGGGTAAAGAGTATGAACCGCAAGATGCCCTGGTCTACGTACCAGACTTTGCATGGGTACCAGCAAATGCACCGAAGGAATCCATACATATGTTTGGTGAGAACGAAACACAGTATGATCAGCTTCTCCTTTCGTATGCACAAGGTAAGGGCAAAAAAGTGCACATCGTTGATGCAAAGGGCCGAATACTGAAAACGAACGAGGATATTGCCGCGCTGGACGGCCGCCTGTTCATAGCTTGCGGTGAAGGTGGAAAAGCAGATTTCCTCATTCCGGTTTCGCGTGAACCAATTATTGGTTGGTCTACTTATGACACACGAATATACACACAGGACGAAAAACAAATGCAGGAACAACACCTTGGCAATAAGGTCATTCGCATTGTAAAAAAGTAACCCATGGCCCTCACCGAATCCATCATCCATATTGCCACGACGTTCATCGAAACGGCGGGCTACCCGGGCATTACCTTGCTTATGGCCTTGGAGAGTATGATTGCGCCAATCCCGAGCGAGGCGGTCATGCCGTTTGCGGGTTTCCTCATTTACGATGGCACGCTCACCTGGATTGCCGTAGCCATTGCGAGCACTATTGGCAGCCTTGTCGGTTCACTGGTGTCGTACTGGATTGGCGCGAAGGGCGGGCGGCCGCTGGTGCTCAAGTTCGGTAAATTCCTGTTGCTCAACGAGCACCACTTAGAAATAACCGAGCGCTTCTTCCAACGCCGCGGTAGTGCGGCAATTTTCGTCAGTCGCTTTATCCCGGCTGTCCGCCATTTCATTTCCATTCCCGCCGGCGTGGGCCGCATGCCCCTGGGGCGCTTCATGCTGTACACGCTCTTCGGGGCGGGCATCTGGAACATGTTCCTGGCGTGGGTGGGCTTCAAGCTGGGTGAGAATTGGGAAAGTATCCGCACGTACAGCGAGAAAATTGACCTGGTGCTCTACGGCATTATTGGCCTGGCCGTACTCTACTACGTCTATCGAGTGTGGCGGCACTGGCGACCTACGAAATCCCCGATTTCGGGCAACTGACGAGCCAGCGAAGACATGATATAGTTGATCATGTTCCATTTTTAATAGGAGGGAATATGCCAAAAGCAAAACAACGACGCAAAGCAGCACATCTGCAGACCACGCACGCCCCGACCAAAAACGGGTTGGGTTTGCAGGCACAAGCATTCCTGCACTCGCTGGGCGTGGTTGTCTACATTAGCTTCGTCTCTTTCCTCATGTTCAATGTCGAGCGAATATTTGGTGGGCAGCCAGATACCTTCCTGGCACCCGTGGCTTTCTTGCTGCTCTTTACCCTCTCGGCCGCCATTGTGGGGTTGCTGGTGTTCGGTCGGCCAATAATGCTGTACTTGGATGGTAAAAAAAGGGAAGCGGTGGAATTTGCTGCCACGACCGTAGGTTTTTTGTTTATTGAGGCCATCCTGGTTTTCACTGTGCTTGCCTTAGCCAGCCTGTAAGATGTCAACGGCAACTTTCGGTTCTGGTTGCTTTTGGTGTACGGAAACAATCTTCTTGAGCTTGAAAGGCGTAACGTCCGTCATGCCGGGTTACTCAGGCGGACACACAGAAAACCCGACCGACACACAAGTCTACACCGGAACCACCAGCCACGTTGAGGTAGCACGCATTGCGTTTGACCCAACCGTTATTTCGTACGAGCAGCTCGTTGAGGTATTCTTCGGCTCGCACAATCCTACGACGTTAAACCGCCAAGGCAATGACGTGGGTGAGCAGTACCGGTCGGTTATTTTCTTCCACGACTCGGAGCAACGGCAAATCGCGGAAAAGGTAATGGCTAAGTTAACTGCCGACAAAACCTTTGACGCGCCAATTGTTACTACTATAGAGCCGCTCACAAATTTCTACCCCGCCGAGGACTACCATCGTAATTACTACGCCAACAATCCAGACCAGCCCTATTGCCAGGCGGTGATAAGCCCGAAGTTGGCGAAGTTTCGAAAACAGTACCACTTGCTGAAAACACATCAGGCTTGACGCACGGCACGCCTCGGCATAGGCTGCGGGTAGAAATACATACCCAAACTGCACGGAGGAAAATATGGACGGATTCACCCTTGGTCAATGGCTCTTGGCGTATATCGTTATTGGCGCGGGACTGACGATGGTAAAGTTCTGGCGATTAGCCTTCTGGCTAGACAATGTAAACCTGGAGGAGGCACGCGGGCCGGAGTCTGACCTCATGATGAGTCAACCGACCTTGCGAGCGTACTACGCTCTTCCGTATCCGAGCTGGCTCATCCTCGTTAGCCATACGTTACTCTGGCCCTTGACCCTAGTCGTTGGCGTGCTCTCTGGCATAATGCTGTTCTTTTTTTGGTTTTTCATTATCTTTTTTCTCGGCATTGCATTGACCATCATACTCATTGCACACGTCATTGCCCGCCCGTTCCAAACCAAAACCTAAGCTTGACCAAAAACCCCTCGACGTGTGAGGGGTTTTTCTTTGTTTCGGCAACAAGCAGTATACTAGAAGAACTTCGCAACATCGCAAGTAGCAATGCCAACGAAACCACAAAGGAATCCAAATCTAACAGACGAACAGTACAACGTCTGCTTCCACAAAGGGACCGAGCCACCAGGTTCGGGCAAATTCCTGCACAATGATGCTGCGGGCATGTACGTCTGTGTAAATTGCGGGCAAGAACTCTTCAAGTCCGATACCAAGTTCGATAGCGGCACGGGCTGGCCCAGTTTCTGGGATCCGGCCGCGGGTGCGAATGTAAAAACGGAGGATGATATGTCCCTGGGCATGCGGCGGGTGGAAGTGATGTGCAGTCGGTGTGACGCCCACCTCGGCCACGTCTTTAATGATGGGCCGGAGCCGACCGGAAAACGGTACTGCATTAATTCCTTGGCGCTGGAATTCAAACCCAAGGTATAGCTCGCCAAAACCCGAAGAACTTAGTATAATCAACGCACTCACGTTGAACTTTTTCTATGCAGAAAATTCGTAAAGCAGTCATTCCGGCGGCGGGTATGGGTACGCGGTTCTTACCCGCGACCAAGGCCATGCCCAAGGAAATGCTGCCAATTGTGGACAAGCCGATTATCCAGTACGTGGTGGAAGAAGCGGTCGCCAGCGGGATTGAAGACATTATCATCGTCACCAGCGCCGGGAAGCGCTCATTGGAAGACCACTTCGACTACCCGTACGAACTGGAGAAGTACCTGGCCGCCGCGGGCAAGCACGAGCAAATTGAAGAGGTGAAGCGCATTGCCAACATGGCGAACTTCATTTACGTACGCCAGCGCGGGCCCTACGGCAATGCCTCCCCTGTCCTTACCGCCAAGCACATTGTGGGCGAGGAACCTTTTGCCGTGCTGTGGGGCGATGAATTCATCCACGCCAACCCACCCCGCCTCAAGCAGATGGTGGATGTATACCAAGAGTACAAAAAATCTGTCATTAGCGCGGTCCGCATTCCTAACCCGCAGGATGTGAGCAAGTACGGCATCGCCGACGTGGAAACGATCAAGGGCACCGTGCACCGCATAAAGCAAATTGTGGAGAAGCCCAAGACCGGAGAGGAACCAAGCAACCTCGCGGCGCATGGGGCCTACATTCTCACGCCCGACATTTTTGCCCATCTGAAAGCCCTGAAACCTGGCAAAGGCGGCGAGCTCTGGCTGGTCGATGCAATAAATTCCTTGGCGAAGGTGGATGACGTGTACGCCAAGGAAATTGAAAATGGCGAGTACTACGACACCGGCAATAAGTTTGACTACCTGCGCGCCAATATCGAGTTTGCCTTACAGCGGGAAGACCTGCGGGAAAAATTACTCGCTTACCTACGCACAAAAACCCAGGACTAACATGGACCCATTCAAGAAGAAAATTATCATCCTGGGGGGCATGCTGGTAGTCACGGTTGTGGGCATTATCGTCTTCCGCCTGGTAACGGGCGGCGGTGCCGCGGCGGATGGAGACATTGTAAAAACCCCGCCCAAGCACGCGAACCTGGCCTGGTGGGGCGATCTCCCGGCTACCCAAACGCAACCGATGATTGCCGCGTACACGGCAACGCACCCGTACGTGACCATTACCTACACCCAACTGGACGCCAAAACTGGTGAGCAGCAACTCATCGAAGCATGGGCGCGGGACGTGGGACCAGATATCTACGCCCTCCGCAACGAAGAGGTGCGCCACTTCTCATCCTCCGGGCTCATTACGCCCATGCCAGAAAAAACCGTGGGCTACACCTACACCAAGAAGAAATCTTTGGGCATTAAAGAAGAAATTGAAATTCGCAAGTCCGAACGGCTGGCCCCATCCAGCGAGACCTTGCAGAATACTTTTGTGGCCGGAGCGTTCAAAGACCTTTACCAGGATGGGCAAATCCTCGGCTTCCCGCTGCAGTTCGACAGCCTGGCCATGCTCTACAACCAGCAGCTGCTGGACGAAGCCGGCATCCTGACGCCCATGGCCAACTGGGACAGCTTCGTGCAAGTCATTCCAAAACTCACCTTGGTGGATGACAAGGGCGAGCTGGTGCGAGCCGGCGTAGCACTCGGCCGCAGCGCGAATGTACCGCGTACGCCCGAAATTTTCACGGCGCTCTTTCGCAGCTACGGCATCGAGCTCACCGATGCCACGAATAGCCAGGTGACCTTTACCACCAACAAGAACGCCACGAGCGCGCTCGCGCTGCTCACGAGTTTTGCCACGCCCACCAAGAAAACCTACACCTGGAACGACACGTTCCCCGACAGCTTGGATGCCTTGGCCCAGGGCAAAGTGGCCATTGCCTTTGGCACGGCCGCCGACTACGCCGACGTAACGAGCCGCACCACCGGCGCGGACATTCGGGTGGCGGCTTTCCCCCAGGGTTTTCAGAAGAGCTTCGTGGCCGACTACAAAGTGCAAACTGTTGCGAAAAAAGCCAAAGATGCAAACGTTGCTTGGGATTTCTTGCGCTTTGCCGCTGACCCGGCCCAAGCCAAAGCTTTGGCTACTGCCAGCGGACGCACCCCGGCCATCCGCACCTTAGTGGACGAGCTGCTGGCGGGCGAATCGAACACTGCGGGCGTCAAAATTTTTGCCCAGCAAGCGGCCACGGCCCTCGGCTGGTTCCCGGGTATCGACCCGGAACAGGGCCGAAAAGCCTTGAACGGTTTGGTGGATGATGTGGCAACCGCCAAGAGCACTGTTGCCGAGGCACTGGAGCGCGCGGGCTTGCTCTTTACCTTGGCGCTCGGTCAAAAAAACTAAGCCATGCAAAAAAAATTCTTCATCCTGGCATTCCTCACCCTGGCAATTATTACCTTGCCGCGGCCGGTGCATGCACTCGCAAATTTACCGCCCTCGATTCTGCCAGAGTGCGATGAAACACGATACAAAATTCAATCGAAAGGCGATGTCGGGATTGTTGGTCCTGAAGGTCCCGCGCTCGGGCAATTGAATACACTAGTCTCGCCGGAAGAATACGGCGAGGGGAAAAAATACACCCCTCAAGAATTCAACCTCGTCGGGTATAGCACCAACCGCAATTGCACGCTCAACGACTTCTTGCAGCTCTTCGTCAACCTGTTCAACTGGATGCTGTACATAATCTCCATCCTGGGCCTGGCCATGCTCTTTGTAGGGGGTGGCACGTTGCTCATGTCGGGCGGCAGCGAAGAGCGTGTGCGTTCTGGCAAAGCTATTATCACCAACACTGTTATCGGCATTGCCATTGCCCTGGGTAGCTGGCTCATCATCAACACGGTCTACGTAACGCTCTTGCCCGAAGGCAGCACGAAGAACGGCATTGCCATTCTCCTCGATAACCAACCCTGGTTCCGGACGGCCGGTTCCAAAGGCTACGCAACCTGCTTTGAGCCTCCCCAGTCGCTCTGCAAGGGCGGGGCGGGCGGCGAGATTGTAAAAGCAGTGCAGGGCATTCTCTACGATGCGGGCTGCTACAACAACCCGGGCCCGCGGGCCGAAGAAGTTGACGGCAGCTATGGGCCGCGCACCTTGGCCGCCTGGAACCTGTACCAGTCCGTGAATAGCACAAATCCCACCGATACAATATCCGGCTATGAGGGGTATACTATTCCGTGTACCATCCTCGATAACCTTCCCAATATTATTAACTGATATGCGCAAGAGCATTGCCTCCGCACTCATTACCCTAGGTACCCTTGGCCTGCCGCTGGTGGCATTTGCCGACAGCGACCCCCAGCTGACCAATCCGCTAGGCATTAATGATCCGAAGTTGCTCATTGTTCGCGTGCTACGCTACGCCTTGGGCCTCCTGGGGGTGGTTTCGCTCATCATGATTATCTACGGCGGGTTCTTGATGCTCACTTCGGGTGGCAATGCCGACACCCTGAAGAAAGCCAAGGGCACGATTGTCTGGGCGGCGGCGGGCATGGCCGTTATTCTGGGCAGCTGGCAAATATTGCGATTTATCTTCGATACGGTAAACGAAGTTGCCAAGTAGCAATTGACGGACACGGCAAAATTGTGGTATAGTCTGCCTGTTCCGTAAGGAACCAAATCCAAATCTTTGCACTTCTGCGCGCAGCAATGCCCGCAAAGTCCAGAATACGAAAGGGGGTGGAAAATATGAAAATTAATCGCAAATTGGTCGCTGGTCTCGTTACGGCGGGCGCTTTGGTGCTCCCGTTCGCGGCTTCTGCCCTCACCATTGATAACGTGGGTGGCACTTTGACCCTCGGTTCCGCTGACCTCAAAGAGACCGTTCTCAACATCATCACTTTCGTGCTCGGCCTCCTCGGCCTCATCGCTGTCATCATGATCCTGTACGGTGGTTTCGTCTGGCTGACAGCCGGTGGTAACGAAGATAAGGTGGGTTCTGCGAAGAAAATCATCTCGGCCGCAATCGTGGGCCTCATCGTGATTCTTCTCTCCTGGGCCATCGTCAACTTCGTCGTCAAGAGCACCGTCAACGTGACGGGTGGCTAGTTTTCTTTGACTTTCGAAACCAACGAGTCCTGCCGCAAGGTGGGACTTTTGGTTTCAGCAGGATCTCGCCTGCAAATTGCAGCCACGGTACACTACCGGTATGACAAAACGGACCGCCTACTTCACCATTGGCATCCTGGGCGCACTCGTGACTGCCTGGACACTCATACTGGCGCTGGCAAAACTTAAAGCCGGGGCAATGTCCGCGCTCGACCTGGGCATCTACACGCAGGTTGCCTGGCACACGGCACATGGCCAGTGGTTTGGACTCACCATCCACCCCCACCTCTACCTAGGCGACCATGTGGAGTTGCTCTTCGCATTAGCCGCAATCCCCTTTCGCATCGGCGCCGGGCCGCTTACGCTCATTGGGTTGCAGTGCCTGGCCGTTGTCGGGGCGGCGTTCGCATTTTTCCATTTTTCCCGACGCTATATTTCCACGGCACTCGCGTGCGGGGCCGCAGCAATTTTCCTTCTCAATCCATTTACGCTTAACGCGCTCGCGTTTGAGTTTCATGCGGTATTGTTTGGCTTGCCTTTTGCTTTTCTTGCCGCCACGGCGTACGTGGATAAAAATCTGGGGAAATTCTGGCTGTGGTCTGGTATCATGCTCCTGGCGCGGGAAGACCTGGCACTGCTGTTAGCTGGATTTGCAGTGCTCGGACTTTTAGAGAAGCGCAACCGTAACTGGTGGCTGTGGCCCGGGCTCGCCGCCGTTGGTTGGTTTGTTGGCGCGGGAATTCTGGCGGGCGCAATAAATGGCGAGGGCTACAAGTTTCTAAACTTGTTTCGACCCAGTACCGTAACTGCCGGCACAGTGGGTAGCGGCTTGCTAGGTATTTTGCAGCTCGGGAACTTCTTAGTACTTGCTGCCTTGCTGCTCTCCGTACTTGCTTTGCCGTTGCGTGCCTGGCGGTGGCTGGTCCTACTGGTCTTGCCGCTGATTGGCATTGGCCTGGCAGGCGCTGGGTCGGGCGACCTTGTATTGCAAACGCACTATGCGACCTTCTTCTTACCTGGTTTGTTCTGTGGCGCGGTGGTGGGTTGGAAAAAACTCTGGGAAAAACCGCCTGGTTGGCTGCGGCGACTTGGGAATCACGCCCTCCCTTTTGCCGAACTTTTGCTAGGGGTTGTAAGCCTCTACAGTCTACTAACATTTGGCCCGACGGTAAGCGCCGTATGGGCCTGGCGAAATGTCTCACCCGCAGAGCACTATAAAACTCGGGAATTAGTCCGGACGGTTATTGAGTATTCTCCCCGCGATGCATCTATTCTGGCTGGGTACAGTGCACTCCCGGAAGTTGTCAACCGACCGCAGGCGTACGCGGCGCACTATGCCTTCCTCGGCAAACGCCAGTTTAGCCAGCGAGAGTACCCCGTGCCGGACACTTTGGACATGGTGGTTATGGATGCCCAAGATTTTGTGACCTACCAGCTGCAATACGGAGAAGGGAAACACCAAACCGACTACGAGACGGGGGCAACGCGGTTTCAGGAGCTGCTCACGAAACGCAGCTTGCACCTGACGAACACGTTTGATACGCTCTTGCACTTTACGCGCTATGACGGCCCGGACAAACTCGCCGAGCTCGTCACCCGAGCACCGCGAGCACCCTTAAGCGGCGTAGAATTCTCATTGCAGAGCGCGTCGCCAACTATAACCATTGATCCGAATACCCAACTCGCGAAACTCGAGCTTATCGGCCAGGTGGGCAACCCGACCCTCGCGAACGTCCAGGTGCGCTTACGCTGGTTCGATACCCAAGGACGAGTTATCGAAACTCGCCTACTACCGCTTGGGTATGGGCTCATTCCCACCTCAAGCTGGCAACTTCATGAGGCGGTGACTACAATCTTCACGCTCTTGCCACCAAAAAAAGCTGTCCGTGCCGAGGTGGAAGCCATAGTGCCGCATGGACATTTGCAGCTCAACGGCTGGCGCGCGGCCGAACCGGTGCTGGATGCAAAGACGCAAGTCGTGAGCCAAATAATTTCGCTTCCGTTTGGGCAAGTTACGACGTCGGGGGAATGATCTCAAACACCTGGGCCACGCCGTTGTCGTACACTTTGCGTAAGTAGTCTGCACTGGCAGGGGCGTACTTTGGGTAACGTTCAATCTCTCGCGGCGTCCAGAGGACGTAGCGAATGTTTGCTTCGCGCAAAAACGTGGCAACGCGTGCCCCATCGCCGCTCTCCAAAGCACCATTCAGTACATCACGTTTCCCGTGGTACTGCACGGTCTGGTGCCCGTGAGCAACGTAGGGAGTGCGGAGGGTGCGGCCGGTGAGCAGGTAGTTGGTGTAGATGGCCCCCGTGGTAATGCCCGGCGGCTGGTCGCGCAACCAAGCCATGGCCGCCGCTGTGCCATCGCTAATGTACAAGTACCCGCTTTCGGGCTTGTCAGTGGTCCAGTAATCCCGCACGTCATGGCCGAATGCGTACAGCGTGGAAACGCAGAGTACTAGCGGCAGCGACCATGCCGCCGCTACCCGCCAGAGAAAACGTCTTTGCTTTGCTTGGCGGTTGGTCCAGGCGAAGAAGCGCTCCACGGCAAAACTGGCCAGGATTGCCAAAATAATGTGGAATGCATTGGTAAAACGACGCTGGAACTGTACAGGAAAGTACAAGAGCAATGCTTGCGTTAACCCCCAGGTCATTAAGAGCAGGCTGGTTGTATCGCGTTGACGTCGCAGCACTGCCCACCCCCAACCCGCCAGGACCAGGAGGAAGCCGTACCCGATGAGGTAGCCCCAGATGGGCGGTGAGAGAGTGATATTCTGCTTGGCCCAACCACCCATGGCCGGCTCGATCGCAAAGCCGACCAGCATGGTAATGACAATAGGTAGCGCCGACAAGCCCATCCAGACAAGACGTCGAATATCCTGCTTGAGCAACGCGGGGGTGAACAGCGGATCTCGGATAACCCGCACGACACTGAAAGCGGCCAGGATGACGAACAAGGTGATGAGATCGTAGGTGTGGATAGTAGCGAGAATGACGGCAATAGCGGCAAAAATGTGCGTCGGCACCCGGCCCGGCGTACGAGCATTAATAAGCGCAAAAGCAAAGGCTGCCAATAGTAGAAGTTGCGAACCAATGAAAAGTGGTGAGTGGAGAAAAGTGAGGTAGGTGAAGCCTTCGGACACCCATAAATCTACGGGGTAGAAGCGCAGGAAGTCACTGTCCGAGAGGATGCGCACGAATGGTGCAACGTACGGCCCGATGCCGCCGGCGAGTACGAGGAAGCCAAAGGCGAACTTCCGCTGACGGCGGCTGGTGTTCAGCAAGATGAGCACGCGGTAGGCAGTCCAGCAAAAAAGCGCCACCATGGCCAGGCGGGCCAGGTGGAAGATAAGCGGATTTGGCGCGTGGAGGACACCGGCCAGTAACCCCAAGAGCGCCCAGAGCGGGCTGAAGAGTGAGGGCGCTTGCGCCTCGGGCGTAAACGCGTTCACCATGAAAGTATGCCCGCTCGTCCGCGCCTGCTCCATCATGGAGTAGTAAACTTCCGAATCACTTAGAGCCTGCGTGCTCAAACCAATCAACGTGGCCGGACCCGTAACTGAACGCACCACGCCAATGAGCGGCGGGATAACGAGCGACAGGATGATGATGAGCATCGCGACTCGAAAGAAGCGTCGCTCTTCTCGCGGTATGGATGGGAGGATTGGCATAACGTACCCCTACTCTACAGCAGAATTGCTTGGCGTTGAAGCTAGGTGCACTGGTACACCCGCGCGGTGGCCGTTGTGTATTGCACCGTACAGTTCGGCAACTTATCGGGGGTAAAGCCGTCGAAAAATTTTTCTTCCCGAGCCGTCCAGAAGACGTACCGAATAGCGTGGCGGTGCAGGAAGTCGGTGACGGCTGCGGGCTCCCAGGTGCGGGTAAATACCGCCCCGAGTTCGGCGAGCTTCTCGGCATACTGCGGTGTCTGGCTGCCATCCGAAAGAAAGGTCGAACGGAGCGTTCGCGAGGTCAGTACGAAACTGGTAAAATCCGAGCTCAAGGTTAGGCCGGCGGGCCGATCTCGCAGCCAATCCATGGCCTGGAGCGTTGGGCTGGGATATTGGTAAGGCAAACGAAAACTCCACCGCGACTGCCCGCCGATAAATGGCTCTGCGGTGTTGAGTAATGTCGTTGGGGCAAAGAGGATAATACCAGCGGTCAACATCCCGAAAAGGCCCAACCATCTTAAGCGCATTATTTGCACACGAAATCGCTCCCAGAAAGGTGCGAGTAGAAAAGCCGCAAGTACCGCCAGGATGATTGTAAATCCACTTAAGAACCGAACTTGAATTTGCAACGGCGCGTAGGCCAGCACCAATGCAACCACTGGCCAAATGATGAGCAAAGCATATTCGCTTTGCCATTTTCGCCAGTGCACAATGCCGGCGGTGACCGCAACGCCTAGTAAGATACCAAAAGTAAGGAGGAGCGCGACAAAAGGCGGGCTCGGCGTCACGTTTTGCTGCGCCCAGCCGGCCATCCCACTGTCGATAAAATACACGGCGGCAAAATACAAAAGCGCCACAAACGCAACGCCACTCATTGCCGCGAGGCGTTGTACGGCGCGGCGCACGTACGCACCACGGTAGCCGCGTTCGCGCACTGCTCGCACCACCGCGAGAACGCCGGCGCAGGCCAAGATGAGCGGCGCATCATATGGATGAAGTAATGCCAAAATGAACATGAGTCCAGCGAAAATGTGGAGCGGTATAGAACCTAACTTTCGCTCATCAAGTATGAGCAATGCGAAAATCAGCAAGATGAGCGTAAGCGATAGAACAAATAATGGTGAATGCGCGGCAACCTGAAAGGTGGTCGCCTGGGGCAGAATAACATCAATGGGGAGTGGGTAGGCATATTGCCCATGGCTGAAAAATCGTGGCAAATGCTCGGCAAAGGGTACGAGGTACAATCCTATGCCAGAACCAAAGAGACCCAGGAGAAACGCAATGGCGCGCGTAGGCCGGTTTTCAGAAATTGTCGCTACAAAAAAGTAGAGTGCAAAGGCCAGGGGGAAGATTGCCAGTGCACGTGCTACGTGAAATGCCAGGACGGGTGGCAGGTGAAACACTCCTGCCGCAAAACCCACGACTGCCCAGAGTGGCTCGAAGAATGCCTGCCTTGACGTAGCGGGGTTAAAGGCATTACGAAAAAATACCGCGCCTTCGGCCTTGGCCTGCTCTACGTATGAAAGGTAAATTGCATTGTCGGTACGTATGGCTGGCCCAAAACCAATGAAGCTCTGGCCCGGTGGTAAACGTGCCACGCCAATGAGAAGCGGCAAGCTGGTAAGGAGAATGAGCGCCAGCGCTCCAAAAAAAATGAAACGGTACTCTGTTCGTTGTAACAATGGCAGCGCGCTCGCCATGCCGTATTATCTGCCTGAATGCTTCTCCACCAGCAGCATGGTCCACGGAATCGGCTGCTTGCCCGTACGGACGACGAATTCTTGCCCGACAAAACGCCGGAAGCCCCACGGCGTCCAGTGGTTAATGTGGCCCGGCGTGTTCCCCCACCCGCGCACGTACGTCCCCCTCGCCAGGTTCATAACGCGCCACAGCGGCTCGTTGGGCACGCTGATAATCGCCCACTTTCTGGTAACGCGGGCAAGCTCCTTGAGCGCGTCCAGTGGTCGATCCAGGTGCTCGAGTACCTCCAAAGCGAGGACAAGGTCAACGCTCGCATCCGGATGTTCCAGTTGGTAAATCGACTCTACACTGCACGCTACTGTCGGATTACTCTGCTTGGTGAGCTCGACCAACGCCGACGTCACGTCGGACGCGTGCAACTGGGCATTGGGTAAAAATGCTCGAAGCTTTTGCGTTGAATAACCTTCGCCACAGCCGACTTCCAGCGCGCTCTTTACATCCGCAGGAATAAGCTGGTGGAGTGTGGTAAAAAAGTTCCGCAAGAACATTTGCATAATTGGGTTCTTCGATTCGTACTTGCCCCGAAAGTCTTCTTCGGGCTTCGTTATGTGCGGTGCATTCATCATTGCGCTGCGGGGTTAGGCCACGAATAAATCCAGACTTCGCTGTCTTCGTACGCCAGGGTCACGCCCGGCACGACGCGCACATTCAGGTTCATTGCAGTGTGGTCTTTCTCCACGAGAATCCACTTGGTCTGGAAGAGGTCGAAGGCTTCGGCAAGATTATCCCGCCGTTCACCCAGGGTGGTCTTTGCCCATGCCCAGTACCGCTCTTGATCTTGCCGGTACAGGAAGGTCGGGTCCAGACCGGCGATGTACGCGTTGGTTGTATCATAATAGAAAAGCACGGGGAAGTCATCCCAATCGCTATGGAACACCACATCCCCTTTTTGCGAGTGCTGCGCCAGCCAGGTGGCCGAGGCCTGGAAGTGCATGGCATTCACGCCTTGGGTGAGGTTGCGGTAGTTCGTCCGCTGGTCCCGCGCGATAATGTACGGCACGCTTACTACTACGTACAGCGCCACCAAAATAGTCACAACGCGGCGTCGCTGCCAGGCTTCGCGCACAAAATCTTTGATGGTTAGCCAATCCCGCCGCCCCAACACGTCGGCGAGCAATGTTGCGCCGGCCAGCGCAATAAATGGCACGGCGTACTCCACGTAGCGACGCGACTTTAACGTGAACGCGATAAAGAATGCCGCGAGCACTACCAACGTCCAGCTTCGATTCGTCGTGCGGCGGATGCGAACGAACGCCAGAATGAAAGCAACCACAAAGGGAATAATAACCACCACGTTGTTGCCGATGAACTCCGAAATATTGTACGGGTACCACTCCCCGCCCACGCCAATGACGTTGCGAAAATTCACCACGCCAATCTGGATTGCCTGCTCCCAGAGAAAATTGAACGTATTTGGAAAAAACGGATTTGCCACCGTACCCACCGCCGCGCCGCCAAGCACGCACCCGAAGACCTGCAGCGGCCGGTACTGTACAAAACCGCGCCACCGCCACCAGGGTGAATGGACGAAATCATGGACGCGCGCACGGAAGCTCCACAGGTGCTGTACCAGATCAAACGCCATGCTCACCGCCAGGTAAATGCCGGCCGCGGCAATGAGCACGAAGAACCCGCCGTAGAGCAGCACAAAGAACCACGCCAGGATGAAGCTCGCCCAGCGCTTGCCGTTGAAGAGCAGAAAAATCCCAATGATAAGGGTAGCCAATGAAAGACTCGGTGCCTTGGCCAGGCTCATTCGAAAAGTGAAAGGCGTAGCCGCCAAAAGCACTGCGCCCCAAATCCAGGCGTGCCGGACCCCTTGCCGCATGAGAAACCACACCACGGTAGTGATGAGCAGTGCAGCGAAGAACACGGTTGCCAGCTTTATCCCCGCCAGCGGATCCATAAGCGTCACAAAAGGCACGAGCAGGACGTGGTACAGCCAGTGCTGGTCGATGTAGTGCTGGCCGAGTGTCGTGTATGGCAGCCAGGGAAAATCTCGCACTGCGCCCTGCTCGGCAGTAAGCACGCCCATACGCGCGTGGTAGAAAGAGTCTGGATCGGCGAATACCGGGTGCGCTTGCAGGGCCAAAAACACGGCAAACGACACAATGAATGTGACAAACAACGTAAGGACTGTCGCGTGTTCACGCCAGGAGGTAGACATGGGTGTAGTATAGCGGTTTTCACCTTTACTGACGTTGTATCTGCACAACTGTTGTGCCGGTCAAACTTTACCCCTAATCACAAAACACCTCCGGACCAAGCATGGGCATCCGGAGGCGTTCTGCTTTTATCTTATTCAATTATATTCCCAGGGTGGGTAGCCGAGGCTTTCATGCCTCGGCAAGTATCGGCTGGGCATAAAAGCCCAGCCTACCCTCATTTTCCGAGTTTGTTCTTGAAATAATTTACCCACCAAATCTCCGCCGGATTCACGTGGTAGCGCAAGCCAAGGCCGAGCGTCAGCGCGCCGCCCAATACGAGTGCTTCAATGGCTTGCGATAAGCGGGTGCGGCTGGTGAGGCGAACGGGGAGGACTTTCGCACCATTCTTCTGCACAACTTCAGCGGTGAGACGAAAGCGCTTCTGGATGCGCGGACTGTACAAGCTGGATTGCAGAAAAAGGAAGGTTGTGCGCCGAACATTCTGCTTGGGATTGCCCAGACCTTCCATGAGGTGGTGGTTGAGTTCCGGAATTGCGAAGTACGTAGCAACGGTTTTGGCTGTCTCGTTGAGTTGGTTCGACATGGCATGCGCCGCGCCAACGAGGTGCTCGGCAGCGACAACGTAGACGGCACGACCTTTCAGGCTGGCGGTAAGTTTTACGATTGGACTTGTACCTGAACGTAAGTCTGTACGGCGTACTGTTCGGCTGGCGACTTCCAGGGCTTCTTCAATGGCGTTCGGCGTAATGTCCAGCAAGCCCATCTTCCGCAGCATGCCGAGCAAACCGAACACCGCGTAGCCCAGGCCGAGGCGCGGCTGCTTGGATGGATTCTCAATAGGGTTGAAAATGTACGCGGGAAGCTTGTTGCTGCGCGCTATGCGACCCAAATTTCCGCCCGCGGCAATGACTGCAATCTTTGCCCCAGACTTCTTGGCGTGTGGCCAGGCAGTAAGCGTCTCCTCTGTGGTCCCAGAGTAGCTTGCGAGAATGACCAGCGTCCGACGACCTACCCAGGCTGGCAACGTATAGTCATTCACAATTACCAAAGGCACGCGCAGCTCCTGGCTGCACGCTGTTTGGATGATATGCGCCCCTAAAGCACTCCCGCCCATACCCGCGAGGACGATCGCATCCACTTTCCCGCGCAGTTTCGGGAACTTCAGGGTACGCAAATCGGCCACAGCCTGACGGCCCTGACGTGCGAAGCGCTGGACAGACCCGAACACGTCTTGCGGATCGAGACGGTTGAGGAGCGCGGGGAAAGGTGTAGGCATGTGGAAAGTTTTTTGTCTGCTCCCACCCTAGCGCGGGTCGAAAAATTGTGCAAGCTAACCTCTTGTCATTGCGAGGGACGTACCCGGCCCGAAGCAACCTCGTTGTATCAAGGTGCACGCAACACGTAAAGCTTGTCACGTAGCCCGAGAGATTGCTTCGCCCCGCGAGTACTTGGGGCTCGCAATGACAATGATGCATTGACCAAGAGCATATATTATTTTATAATCTATACACTTTGGGGGGAATTTTCCTGTTGCTGCATATGTCTGGACATTCCAAGTGGTCAGTCATCAAACGAGCCAAGGGTGTTACCGATGCGCGGCGGAGCCAGGTCTTTACCAAACTCGGCCATGCCATCACGGTTGCTGCTCGACTCGGCGGGCCAGACGCGGCCATGAATTTCCGTTTACGCTTGGCAATTGAAAAAGCCAAAGCCGCGAGTTTACCAAAGGACAACATTGATCGCGCGGTTGCCAAAGGCGCGGGCACGGACGGCAAGCAAATTGAAGAAGTGACGTACGAAGGTTTTGGTCCGGGCGGTGTAGCCCTCGTCATCCAGACTATTACGGACAATCGAAACCGCACAGTTACCGAGTTGCGCACGCTGCTGACCAAACGCGGCGGCCACCTGGGCAGCGAGCATAGCGTGGCCTGGCAATTCACCAGCAAAGGCGTTATCCGCATTGCGGCCGACCAGCTCATTGGCAAAGATAAGGACACACTTGAGCTAGCCGCAATCGAAGCCGGCGCGGACGACGTGCAGGATGATGTGGAAGGCGTGACCATGACCTGCCCGCCCACCGACCTCCACACACTCCAAGCATACATCGAAAACCAAGGCTTGAAGTTGGCCTCGGCTGATGTCG
>ERZ1292623.2202-Hain-H51-01um-R1-2202-length-17774-cov-14_pt1 | contig 17774 bp, 16 predicted proteins | sample MGYA00564398_ERZ1292623 | MGnify/ENA primary metagenome ERZ1292623 (study PRJEB36523, sample SAMEA6512633) | groundwater metagenome | collected 2019-01-07 | study: AquaDiva: Metagenomics assemblies of 32 groundwater samples | reverse complement strand
GGCGAAGAAGGAAGGGGTTGAAGTGCCGCCCACTGCATTTGCCAAATTTGACCGATTGTTGGCTCAAGCGAAAGAATTGTTTGCAAAAGAGAATTATCAAGGAGCTAAACAATTGGCGGAACAAGCCGAAGACGTCCTTGAAGATGTTGATAAAGAAATAGAGAAATTAGAGAAAGAAAAAGAACAGGCAAAAGAAGATAAGGAACGCAAACAGGAAAAAGCTGAACAAGAGCAAGAAAAACAAAAACAGCAAGGGGAAGAAAATAACGATTAAAGCGATATTCCAAAAAAAAGCTCCCGACAACGGGAGTTTTCGTTTCCAAACAATAGTGAGTAGTGCGGTGGGGTAAGTTTATGCGTTTGCGAAATTTCTTAAATCGGGTATGTAGATATACTCATTTTGTCGTTGTATGATGGTTCTAACATTGTCCACAATTCGGGAGCTAGTATAAAAAGGCTCAGACGTTTGACAGTATTTTAGTTTTTTTATATTATTACTATAAATTATTAAAATTAGAAATATATGAACAAGAATTTTTTAATTATATTAGTTGCCGCGGCGGTTTTAATCGCGGCAGGTAGCTGGCTGGTTAATCAGCCGCAGACGGTTCTGGCAAAAGGCCAGAAAGCAAAGTTTCAATTGCCGGCTAATGCCGTGCAGGTATCCGATAATCTTTACAGCTTGGGCACGGCTTTTGATCGTCAAAGCGGAAAGCGAGTGGAGGGTTACGCTATTATTCACAGAAAAGACGGCAATGCGAGACCGGGCGGAGCCAAAACAAAAGCAACTGCCTGCTATGACTTTTTGGCAAAAGACGCAAAATGGAGATGGCTTGAGCCGTGGATTGTAAATTCTGCCAATACCAGAGGTCTTGATCCGACTTTTGTTTTTAATAATCTTGCTGTCGATATTGCCAAATGGGAAACTGCCGCTTCTTATAATATATTAGGCGATGGTATAATGACGGATATAATTTTAGTTGCTGACACCAGCGCGCCGGACAATCAAAACGAGGTATATTTTGCCGATCTTTCTGATCCGAACACCATCGCTGTCACAATTATTTGGGGTATTTTTGGCGGTCCGACTTTCAACCGCAAGTTGGTTGAATGGGATCAGGTTTATGATGATGCGACTTTTGACTGGTCAATGTCGGGCGAAGCGGGAAAAATGGATTTTGAAAATATCGCCACGCACGAACTCGGTCACGCCGTGGGCATGGGCGATCTTTACAATTCAAGCTGTTCTGACGAAACAATGTACGGCTACGCCGCTAATGGCGAAACCAAAAAACGCGATCTTAACGCCGGCGATATTGCGGGCATAAACAAGCTTTACTAATCTCGAGCGGATTTCAAGCGTGCGATCCAATTAGGGGAAAGTAGCGTCAACTTCATACCCTTCCTTTTTGACGGTTGAGAAAATTATTCTGCCTTTTTCAAAAATATGAAAGTCGCCGGTTTCTTCGGAGATTGTAAAAATCGTCGTATTTTTAAGCTCGTAGGAAGCGGAAATTGCCGAAAGATGGCGCATATGAATTTTTCGCTTGAAACCGAATTTTTTCGACAAATCATTGTTCTTGCCGCCGGGATTGACCTTAAAAGCGGTTTTGGTGGGACGGAGACCCTCAATCATAATGCCGGAATCAATAATTTCTCCTTTTCTGTTTATCAAAATGGCGCCGTCGAAACTTACGGTTCTCTGAATTTTAATCGATTCCTGATAAATATTTAGATGATGACGCCAGAAAATATCTTGCGTCTCATCCGGCACGCCGGCGTATTTTCTCCACCATTTTTTTCTCCATCCCAGAATTATAAACATCCCAAACCCTTTCTTCAGTCGGCAGATTTTCAAAACAATCTCCGTCACTCTCATTTTGTGGCTTAAGGGTATTCTTTTGATATCTGAATCCTTTAAAGCCCGCTCAACTCGGCCAAGTAATTTTTTAGGATTAATCTTTCTTATCATTTTATGTTTTTTGAACTATCATAAATAATGTTAAAATAAAAAGCAATATAATCAAGGAAGAAATGAAAAATCCCCCGATGGTTTTTCAAAGGGGGATTATCGAATCCGTCAACGCTTTGACGAACGGTTTTAGTTGTAATTATAATATTCTGGGGTGAACATGATTGAACATTAAAAATAAAAATTATTTCTGAACGGAGGGAAGGAAATGGAAAAAAGAGAAATGGACAGAAAATGGCGGCTATTTAGGGTTATTATTCCGGCTTTTAGCGATATCAATATTTTTACCCGCATCGCCAGAAAAACTACGGCTCTTGGACCGATTATGGTGGCGACAGCGGCAGATAAAATATTGAAATGGCGAGTGGAAGTTATTGACGAAAATAATTATCGCGGAGGGCCGCTTGATAAAAATGGTTTGCCCGACCATAAGATCTTACAGGAAGAAAACCCCGCCGCGGCAGTCGGATTATTTTGCGGGCTTTCCAGTACTATTGAACGCGCTTGGCAAATTGCTGAATTTTACCATCAGCAAGGGGTTGTGAATATTGCCGGCGGCTGGCATACTCACTATCTGCCGGAGGAATCTCTTAAAAAGAGCATTGATATCGTGGTGCATGGTGACGGCGAAATTGTTATCAGGAGAATTCTCAAAACAATAGAGAGAAAAAGAGCATTTTCAAAAATTCCCGGAATTTCTTTTTTGCAAGGCGAGCAAATTAAAACCACTCCGCCAGAAGCAATGATTGATTTAGACAATCTGCCTTTCCCGAATTTCGGCCTGCTTAAATACGCCAAGCTGAAAATTTACCCCATTGGCAGAATTCGCGGATGCAGCAAGAACTGCGAATTTTGCTCCGTGCGCGGAAAACCGCATTGGGCCAGCGCCGAACATTTTTTTAAGATTGTTAAATGGTTGGTGGAAACTAGAGGCGCGCGGGAATTTTTTATCGTTGACGACCGTTTGGAAGAAGATCGCGACGGCAGTTTGGATTTTTTTGCGTTAATTTCCAAAAAATACGGATCCGCTCTTGATTTTACGGTTCAAATAAGATTAGAAGCGGCAAAAGACGTCGCGTTTCTTGACACCATGAAAAAAGCCGGCGTGAGAACGGTCTGTATCGGCTATGAGTCTTGCGTAGATGAAGAATTGCGGGGAATGCGAAAGGGATATTTGTCTTCCGATATGGTGAAATGGACAAAAATCTTCCACAGTTTTGGATTTTTTGTTCACGGAATGTTTATTTTCGGCTATCCCTTAAAAGAAAAAGTTATTGTTATCAACATTGGAGAAAGAATGGAACGTTTGAAAAAATTTATCCGCCAATGCCGATTGGACACTATTCAGATTTTACGACCAATTCCCATAGCGGGGACGGATTTGCGTTCAAGGATGGAGCGCGAGAAAAAACTTTTTCCGCTGGAAATAGTTCCTTGGAGCAAATACGACGGGAATTACATATGCTATCGGCCGGACGATATGACTCTGCAGGAATTCCAAGAATTGCCGACTAAAATTATGCGGTGGTTTTATAACCCAATAAGCTTCGTGAGAATTCCATTGAAAACCATAGTTTTTCCTTTTGATTATTTGATAAGAGGGTGGAAGCGATGGCACCGCGATTGGCGCAATGATATTACAAAATACGGCGGACACCTTTTAATTAGAAGATGGCTCAAACATTACAAGCGTCAATCTTTTCTCAAAAAACTGAAAAATTTTTATTGACAGAGAAATAATTGAAGTTTTGACGGCCTCTCAAAAAAACGAGGCCGTTTTTATTAATAGTTTTTCCGAGTTGTTGCGATAAATTTAAAATGGTATAATAAAACAAATTTATGAAAAAAATAAAAATTGACTGGTTAACAAAACTAATATTAAAATTTTGGCCGAGTTTGGCGATGGTAAGATTAGCTAAGCAAATAGGCATCGCCAATCCGATGTTCAGCGAGGCGCATGATCTTTTTTCTAAAGTCAGGCGAATTGATCTTTTGCCTTTGAAATTCGGTTATCGCGGCTTCATGATTGTTCTTGATAAAAAAACCGCGCTTTATTTTCATCAGAATTATGACCATTTTGTTTATGATGGATTCGAAATGGGAAAATATGAAAAAGGCGACGTCACGATATTCGACGATCTAAGACGGGAAAAGCAAAATTAAAACGCTAAAGTCCAAATTTTTGCATTATACTAGTCAGCATGAGCGCGTTTGAATCAATAAAAAAATACGTTCGCGCGGCGAATTATTTAACTGCCGTCCAGATTTATCTCTGGGATAATTTTTTATTAAAAAGAAAACTTAATTTTGATGATATTAAGCCGCGGCTTTTGGGGCACTGGGGCACTTGTCCGGGAATTAATTTTATTTACGGCAATTTAAATTATTTTATTAAAAAACATAGCACCGACATTCTTTTCATAATGGGACCCGGCCATGGTTATGCGGCGCTTCAGGCCAATTTATTTTTGGAAGGAACTCTTGGAAAATATTATGCCGAAGCGGTTCATGATGAAAAAGGCATTGGCTACATTGCTAAAAATTTCAGCTGGCCCTGCAGCTTTCCGAGCCATAGCAATCCCGGAACGCCGGGAGTGATTTTGGAAGGGGGCGAACTTGGCTATGCCTTGGCAACCGCTTTTGGCACGATTTTGGACAATCCGGAATTAATCGCTGTTTGCGTTATCGGCGACGGCGAGGCTGAAACCGGACCGACAGCCGGGGCTTGGCACTTAAATAAATTTATTAATCCGGCAATAAACGGCGCGGTTTTGCCTATTTTGCATTTAAACGGCTACAAAATTTCCGGGCCCACAATCTTTGGCCGGATGGCAAATCGCGAACTAAAAGCTCTGTTCACCGGCTACGGCTACCAGCCCTATATAATTGAAGGCAATAAGGTTTATGAAAAAATGGTTGACACTTTGGGAAAATGCTACCAATCCATAAAGTCCATTCAAGAACAGGCGAAAAACAGTAAGTCATTTGATGGCAGCCTTGCTAAATTTCCAATGATTATTTTAAAAACGCCAAAAGGTTGGACAGGCATAAAAAAACTTCACGGCATTAAAATAGAAGGCAATTACGCTTCACACCAAACTGTTGTTGCAAATGCCAAAACCGATAAGATGGAACTTAAGGCCCTTGAAAAATGGCTCCGCTCATATAAATTTGAAGAACTTTTTAGTTCGGAAGCCGGATTTTCAAATGAAATTAGGGAATTAATTCCTGATCCCGAATTAAAAATGGGTGAAAATCGGCACGCCTTTGGCGGCAAAGAAGTGATGAAGCCGCTTATTTTGCCGGATATCAGGCAGTTCAGCGAAGACGTCGTTCATCCGGGCGTCATTGGTTCAAGCAGTATGCGGCGCGCTGGGCTTTTTTTAAACGAGGTTTTTAAATTGAATAAGGAGAATAAAAATTTCCGCCTGATGTCGCCGGATGAAACATATTCAAATAAGCTGGACGCAGTTTTTGAGACAACCGCTCGGGCTTTTATAATGCCAAAAAAAGAATGGGATAAAGATTTGGAACCCGCCGGCCGGGTTATGGAAATATTAAGCGAGCATTCGCTTCAGGGGATGATGCAGGGTTATGTTTTAACCGGGCGCCACGCAGTTTTTGCTTCCTATGAAGCTTTTGTTCAAATTATTGCCAGTATGGTCGACCAATACGCTAAATTCATAAAAACTATGAAAGAGTTTTCATGGCGCGGCGATATTCCTTCGTTGAATTATATTCTTACATCATCGGGCTGGCGTCAGGAACACAATGGTTTTTCGCACCAGAATCCCGGATTTATCTCCAACATGCTTAACAAACCGGGCTGTTTTATCAGAGTTTTTTTTCCGCCGGACGGCAACAGCACGTTGGCGGCGTTGAAAGAATGTCTTTCTTCTAAAAACGGAATAAATATTATAGTGGCCGGAAAAACTTTGGAACCGCGGTGGCTGACTCCTGAACTTGCCGAAAAAGAGCTTGATAAGGGCCTGATGATTTGGGATTTTGCCAGCGAAGGAGATCCCCATATTATTTTTTCTGCTATTGGCGACTACCTAACTAAAGAAGCTTTGGCGGCAATTGATATTGTAAAGCGTGAAGCCCCGGAAATACGTGTTAGATTTGTTAATATAATGGAACTTACGACTTTGGGCATCGGCGATGGCAAATGCCGCACCCCGCTTGATTTTGATAAATATTTTACAAGCGATAAGCCGGTGATTTTTAACTATCACGGCTATCCTCACACTTTAAAGCAATTTTTGTTTGATTACGGCAAAGACGAAAGATTTTTAGTGCACGGCTATATTGAAAACGGCTCAACCACAACCCCTTTTGATATGCAGGTTCGCAACGAAACCAGCCGATATCATTTGGCCATGGAAGCGTTTGCTATAATGAAAAAGCGTGACTTTCTGGATAACGACAAAGCCGATAATTTAATCAAAAAATATAAACAAAAATTGGATGAACACTGCGAATATATAAAAATTCACGGTGTTGACCCGGAGGAGATAGAAAAATGGCAATGGAAGGGAATAAAATAACAATGAAGATATTTATAGTAAATACCGGAAGCGAATCAAAAAAATACGCGCTATATCAAAATGGCGATCGTTTATTTTTTGCTCATTTTGAAAAGGAAAATGATAAATTTATCGCGACTTTAACTGATAAAACTGCGGAAAGACGGACATTATTACCGCAGGAATATGAAAATTCAATCGAATATGCGGTTAGCGAACTTTTATCCCGAAAATTTATCAGCGCTGAAAATGAAATTTCCGCCGTCGGCTTGAGAATCGTGGCTCCGGGGAGTTATTTTTTAGAAAACAAAATGATAGATGGCGAATATTTAAAAAAACTGGAGATAGCCAAAGAGCAAGCGCCGCTTCATATAAATCCCATGCTTGAGGAGTTAAACAGTCTTTCCCGCGTTTTACCCGGCGCATCTGTCGTCGGTGTTTCCGACAGTTTATTTCATATTTCAATGCCCGATCGCGCGCGATTTTACGGCATTTCTAAAAATACCGCTGAAAATTTGGATATTTTTAGGTTTGGCTATCATGGCATTTCATTTGAGTCGATAATTAGTAAGGCAAAAATTATTTTTGGGGACGAATTGCCCCAAAGAATTATTATTTGCCATTTGGGAGGGGGTTCAAGCATCGCGGCGATTAAAGACGGAAAAAGTATTGACACTTCAATGGGGTTTACCCCGCTTGAAGGCATTGTTATGGCAAACAGGGTGGGGGACATTGATGCCGGAGCGGTGATTTATTTATCTAAAAAACTTGGCTATGACGCGAATAAACTGGAAAATTATTTAAACACTCAATGCGGGCTTTTGGGGCTCTCCGGAAAAAGCAACGATGTGAAAGAACTTTTGGAAATGGAAAAAAATGGAGATGAAGACACTCGTTTGGCTTTAGAAGTTATGGTTTATAAAATTAAAAAATATATCGGTTCTTATTTTGCGGCACTGAATGGCGCGGATATTTTGATTTTTTCCGGGACGATCGGCGAGCGGTCTTCGATTATCCGTTCGCGAGTTTGCCGCGATATGGAAGCGCTGGGAATTGTTATTGACAATGAGAGGAATAACAGCACAATAAGCGCGGATGGATTTATTCATCACGAGACGAATTCGCCGGTGAAAATCGCCGTAGTGACAACGGACGAGATGGGGCAAATAGCAAAGGAGGTCGCGGCGGTTTTATAATTTCTTATTGTTTCTTATAATTTCAATTAACCATGGATCACTATTATGAAAGAACAAATTAAACAATTATCAATTTTATTGGGCTTTGTCGCGATAGTTATCGTGGGTTTCGTATGGTTCAGCAATAATCCAAAAAGTGAACCGCCAACAACTGCTATTAACGGAAAATCCAGCGGCGTTCTTACTCTGGAAGAATCTAAATATGATTTTGGGACAGTATCAATGGCCAAAGGCAAAGTCAGCAAAGAATTTACGCTTGAAAATAAAAGCCAGGAAGATGTTAATATTGGCGAGGTGTTCACCTCCTGTATGTGCACCGAAGCCGAATTAAAAGCAGGCGGCAGAACCGTCGGTCCGATTGAAAGGCAGACTGTAATTTATACCAGCGCCGGTAATAACCCGATAGTATTAGATTTTAAAGCGGTTGTGACTCCTTAATATGAAACGCAAATTATATTTATTAATTTTTATAGCGGTTTTATTAGGAGCGACAGCGTTATTTTTTGGTTCAATGAAAAGCACGTCGCTTCTTTGGAAAATATCTAATGAAGGAACGTTTCTTCTGCCGCTGGTTCTGGCTTCGTCTATTGTAAATAGTATTCATCCTTGCGCTTTTTCCATACTTCTTGTCACCATTGCTTTTCTATTCAGCGTCGGCCAATTGCGCGCCAACATTCTGAAAATTGGCAGTATGTATATTTTTGGGATTTTTTTGGCGTATGTTCTAATCGGCGTTGGCGTACTGCAGGCGTTTCATCTGTTTGATGTGCCGTATTTCATGGCAAAAATCGGGGCGGTATTACTTATCGCGCTCGGGAGCATAAACCTGATTAATACGTTCTTCCCGAATTTTCCAATAAAACTCGGCATTCCTCATATTGCCCATCGGAAGATGGGAGAACTTATGGAGAAAAGCTCGCTGGCCGCCGCGTTTCTTTTGGGCGGCTTGGTTGGCGTTTGCGCTTTTCCTTGCAGTGGCGGCACCTATGTTACGATATTGGGGTTGCTTCATGATAAAGTCACTTATTTGCAGGGATTTGGCTATTTGATTTTGTATAATTTTATTTTTGTTCTGCCTTTGATTGTTCTGCTTTTTATCGCCAGCGATAAAATTTTATTGGATAAAGTTCAGGAATGGCAAGTTCGGGAAAAGGGCAATATGAAATTATGGAGCGGCATTGCCATGATTATTTTGGGAATTATAATTTTTCTTGTATAAAATAAAATGAAAATAAACGGGAATAAAAATTATTTGATACCCGCGAGCATTGCGCTTTCAGCAATTATTGCTGTTTACATGTGGCTGGGCGCGACCGAAACTAAAACTTTAAAACCGAATCCAAAGATGTCGTTATCGCCGATTGAATTGCCAATTGTCTGGGGCAATCTTGGAGCGCGGATGATAAGCGCCGGAATTATAGATCGCGATAAATTTGAAGCAATTTATCAAAATCGAGGCGGATTAACCGATTCGAACAAGCGTCTTCTTGAAATTTCAGAAAACGACAATCTTAAAATAAGTCAGGAAAATGCCGGCTTTCTGCTTAATTTATTTTGGGCGTTCGGGCTTAGCAACAAAAACGAAATTCTTGAGAAAGGGCCAATGGCCGATCCTCGTTATGGCGATTCTTCCCGGTTTGCTTCAACCGGAGGTTGGAAGCTGGCGAAGGGGAGTACTATGAGTCATTACAGCAAGCATTTGTTCGTTGTTCTTACGCCGCAACAGCAGGCGTTAGTTGAAAAAGTGAGCAAAAATATTTACCGGCCTTGCTGCGACAATTCAACTTATTTCCCCGATTGCAATCATGGCATGGCAATGCTCGGTCTTTTAGAACTTATGGCGTCGCAAAACGCGAACGAAGAAGAAATGTATAAAATCGCGCTTCAGGTAAATTCATATTGGTTTCCGGACACCTATCTAACAATCGCTAAGTATCTGAAAGAAAAGAAAAATACCAATTTGACTGACGCTGACCCCAAAGAAATTTTAGGTAAAGAATATTCAAGCGGTTCCGGCTATCAAAATATTTTAAGCCAGATTACTCCGCCGGTAACACAGTCGGGCGCTGGTTGCGGCTTATAATAAAATTATAATAATATCACGATATCACGATATCACGATATTGAGATATTGAGATATTAAGTTATTGGGATAAAAGAATTTTTATGAATAAAAATCATTGCCATCATTATCATCATCATCCGCACAAGTATCCTCGAGGTATCTTGTGCGGATAGTTATATTATTATATTATTTGTAGTTTTGTAGCAGGGTTGTTGTATCCACGGAAAATATAGTTGATTAAAATACTCCCCAAGAGTATAGTTGAAATATGGAGAAAGAGATAAAAAAACGCGCCGCGCGTCGGCTTAAAATTTTAGAAGGCCAGATAAGAGGTCTGCAGAGAATGGTTGACAAAGAAGAATATTGTATAGATATTCTTCAGCAATCCTCGGCTATAAAAAATGCCTTATCGGGCGTGGAAGATTTAATTTTGGAAAATCACATTTTTACTCATGTGGTTGAGCAAATAAAATCCGGCAAGAAAAGAAAAGCGACCGATGAAATTTTGAGAATTTATAAATTATCCAAAAAGAAATAATTAAATGAAAAGGGAAACATTTTCAATTCAAGGAATGCATTGCGCGGCTTGCGCAATAACCATTGAAAAAGCGCTTAAAAAAACGCCCGGCGTTAAAAGCGCTTTGGTTAATTTGATGTCGGAAAAAGCCGTGATTGAATATGATGAACCGGCAACCGTTGAATTATTAAAAAACGCCGTTGCGAAAACCGGCTATAAATTAATTGCCGAAAAAGATGATGTTTTCGATAAAGTAGAACACGATCATCACAAAATTTTAAAAGAAGCGGAAATCGCGCTTCTTAAGAAAAAATTTATTATCGGCGCTGTTTTATCGGTTTTTGTAATTATTTTAAGCTTTCCGGATTATTTACTACCCGCCGAAGCTTTAACGAAGGCGGGTTTACCCACTGCGATTTCTTGGCGGTTTTTTCTGTTTTTTCTTCTTACTGCCCCTATTGAATTTTGGGTGGGCTGGCAATTTTGGCGCGGCGCGTGGTTCGGTCTGAAAAATTTTACTGCCAATATGGACACTTTGGTGGCGCTTGGCACCGGCGCCGCGTTTTTTTACAGCGCTATTGTTACATTTATAGGTGGATTGGAAGCTTATTTTGACGTGGCGGCGGTAGTGACCACGCTGGTTATTCTTGGAAAATATCTGGAAGCCAAAGCCAAGGGTTCGGCTTCGGAGGCGATTAAAAAATTATTAAAACTTCAGGCAAAAACAGCGCATGTTATTCACGAAGATGGCCGCGAAATGGAAATGCCGATTGAAGATGTCAAAATCGGAAATATTATTTTAGTCAAGCCCGGAGAAAAAGTTCCGGTTGACGGCGTTATTATTGAAGGCGATTCGGCGGTTGATGAATCCATGGTTACCGGCGAATCAATGCCGGTTGACAAAAAAATCGGCGATGAAGTTATCGGTTCAACTATTAACAAAACCGGCGCTTTTAAATTTAAAGCCACTAAAGTCGGCAAAGAAACATTTCTTTCGCAGATAATCAAATTGGTTGAAGAAGCGCAGGCATCAAAAGCGCCGATTCAAAAATTAGCCGATCAGATCACCGGTTATTTTGTGCCGATTGTTTTGTTGATTTCAATACTTTCATTTGCTATTTGGCTGATTTGGGGTCCCGCGCCGTCTTTGAGTTTCGCTTTGATAAATGCCGTGGCAGTTTTAGTGATTGCCTGTCCTTGCGCTTTAGGTCTTGCCACGCCCACCGCCATTATGGTTGGCACCGGTAAAGCCGCGGAAAAAGGAATTATTATTCGTGACGCGTCAGCGCTTGAATTAGCCGGAAAAATTAATGTTGTGGTTCTAGATAAAACCGGAACTTTAACAAAAGGGGAACCATCTGTAACAGATGTCGTTGCGTTTGATGGCGGAGAAGGCGAAATTTTAAAATACGCCGCTTCGCTTGAAAAATTTTCCGAACACCCTTTGGCAAGGGCGGTTGTCCAAAAGGCAAAAGAAGAAGACATTAAGACGATGACCATTCAGAATTTTCGAGCTTTGGTTGGTAGAGGAGTGGAAGGAGAAATTGGAGGAAGAAAATTTTTTCTGGGGAAAAAAGAAGAGCCAAAAGGAGAGAAATTGGAGAATGAAGGCAAGACAGTGATGGTTTTGTCGTCAGACGGCGAGAATCTCGGAATAATAGCTGTGGCGGACACTCTCAAAGATAATGCCAAAAAAGCGGTTGGTCTTTTAAAAAATCTCGATTTGGAAGTCTGGATGATCACGGGCGATAATGAAAAAACTGCAAAAGCAATTGGAGATAAGCTTGGCATTACTAATATTATGGCTAAAATTTTACCTCAAGAAAAATCGAAAAAAATAAAAGCGCTTCAAGCCGAAGGCAAAAAGGTCGCCATGGTTGGCGACGGCATCAACGACGCGCCGGCACTGACTGAGGCTGACGTCGGCATCGCCATTGGCACTGGCACTGATATCGCCATTGAATCAGGCGATATCACTTTGATTTCCGGCGATCCGATGGGAATTTATGAAGCGGTAAAATTAAGCCGCCAAACTTTGAGAAATATCAAGCAAAATCTTTTTTGGGCCTATATATACAACGCCATTTTAATTCCGGTGGCGGCCGGAGCCCTGTGGCCGTTTTTTGGTATTCTTTTAAATCCGATTTTAGCCGGTGCCGCTATGGCGTTTAGTTCAATTTCGGTGGTCTTGAATTCTTTGCGATTAAAGCGATTTAAAGTATAATTAACGCATAGTTTCAAAATTAAATAAAAAATATGGATGAATTAAAAACTTCGGAAGTTAAGAGCAACATGGTGGGAATTTTCATTAATTTTCTGTCTTTTCTTTTGCTTGGGATTATCGCCACCGCGGTAGGCATTATATTTTTTCAGGTTATCAACAAATATCTTCCCGATGTTCTTTCGGCAACTTATAGAAATTACCAGTTCAGCAGTTTCAGCGCGTCGGCGATTCGTTATGCCATCGCTTCTTTAATTGTCGGATTTCCGGTATATCTTTGGGCGGCTTGGTTTTGGTTTAAGAGTTTTGCTTCGCCAGCCGGCGGACCGGAGAAATCAGAGTCAAGATTGTCTAAGTGGCTTACCTATATCATTTTGCTCATTGCCGGCGGGACGATAATCGGCGACTTGATAACGATTATTTACAATTTTTTACAGGGAGAATACGGAGCGAGATTTTTGTTGAAAGCGCTCGTGATTTTTGTTATTGCCGGACTTGTTTTCAGTTTTTATTTCTTGGAAAGAAAAAAAATACAATATAAGAAAGAAACATCTTCCGGTTTATTCTGGCTGGTCGGAAGCGCGGCGGGGTTTTTAGTGATTCTGGCGATTGTTTTGGGGTTTATTGCCGGCGGCACGCCTTATCAGGCGCGTCTTAGGAATTTTGATTTGCAAAGAGCCAATGATTTGCAGATGATTTCTTCAGCCGTCAGTAATTTTGCTTTTGAAAACAGCCGTCTGCCGAAAGATTTAAGCGAGATCAGGGATAATCCCCGCTATAATTACGGCGCCGGCTACGCCGATCCGGAAACAAAAAAAGATTATGAATATAATGTAATTTCTGAAAATGAATTTGAACTTTGCGGCAATTTTGTTTTATCTAATTTGGATGAATTTCAAAATGTTGGCTATTACGGCAAATGGCAAAAGCACGATAAAGGCCAATTGTGCGAAAAGCAAATCGTGACCTTCGGAAAACAAAATATGCCATTAGAGAAAGCGGCGCCTTAAATTACCGAAACACACATGGCAAACAGGCATCTCTCACGGTCAATCGCAATGCAAACCCTTTATGAATGGGATTTTAATGACCGCGATAATTCAAAAATTGACGAGATTTTGAAGCGCAATATCAGAGAATTCGGTCCCGGATTGGAAGACGATGAATTTATTTTAGATTTAATCAAGGGAATTCTTGAAAATCGGGAAAAAATTGACGCCATTATTATTAAAACCGCGCCCGAATGGCCGCTTGAACAAATCAATCTAGTTGACAGAAATATCTTACGTCTTGGTATCTATGAGCTTTTATTTGGCAAGCGCGATGAGGTGCCGCCAAAAGTGGCAATCAACGAAGCCATTGAACTGGCTAAAGGTTTCGGCGGCGAAACTTCCGGCAAGTTTGTTAATGGCGTTTTAGGGACAATTTACCGGGCAATCGGCGAGCCCGGAAAAGAAGAGGGCGGTCCGAGAAAAAGAAAAGGAAAGGACGTAAATGATTAGAAAATAAATTAAAAATGAGTAACGATTTTAAAGAATTACAAAAAAATCTCGGGATAAAATTTAAAAATGAAAACCTTTTAAAACAGGCGTTTGTCCACCGTTCCTATTTAAACGAGAATCCGGCTTTTGAACTTGGCCACAATGAACGCCTTGAGTATTTAGGCGACGCGGTTTTGGAACTTATAATTACGGAATATCTTTTTAAGAGTTATCCGGATTTAGCCGAAGGCGAGATGACCAATCTTCGGGCGGCTTTGGTCAATTCCCAAATGCTTTCTCAAATTTCCGACCGCTTGGGATTTAACGATTTTTTATATTTGTCAAAAGGCGAGGCCAAAGAAATAGGCCGCGGCCGCCAGTATATTTTAGCCAACACTTTTGAAGCCTTTATCGGCGCTTTTTATTTGGATCAAGGTTATAAGGCGGTAGAAAATTTTATTTGTAATAATTTAATTCCGGAACTTAAAAACATTATAGAGAACAAATTATGGCGCGATCATAAAAGTTTGTTTCAGGAAGCGGCGCAGGAGCGGGTTGGCATTACTCCCAGTTATGAAGTTTTAGAAGAAAACGGTCCCGACCACGCTAAAAATTTTAGCGTCGGAGTTTATCTTGGCGAGGAGCTTATTGCTCAAGGCGAAGGCTCTTCCAAAAACGAAGCCCAGCAGCAAGCGGCGGAAAACGCTCTAAAATTAAAAGGCTGGTAAGTATTTATTGTTTTGTTTATGGAGAATTTGTTATAATGCCGGCTAAAGAGCGGATATAAAAATTAAATTAAATTATGAGCTATTTAAATTTAACCAACATTGTCATCGCTATAGTCGCAGTCATCGTTTTGTGGCTGATTTTTACCTTCAATAGTTTGGTTCGCAGGCGGTATCGCGTGAGAGAAGCGTGGTCGGATATTGATGTTCAATTAAAGAGGCGATACGATTTGATTCCTAATTTAGTGGAGACAGTCAGGGGCTATATGGCGCACGAGCGGGGAGTTTTTGAAAAGGTGACCGAAGCGCGGACAAAAGCTTTGGGCGCTCAAAACAAAACCGAAAAAGCCGACGCTGAAAATATTTTGAGCGGAACTTTAAAAACTCTTTTCGCGGTTTCCGAAAATTATCCGGAACTCAAAGCCAACGCCAATTTTTTGGATTTGCAAAGAGAACTGGCGGACACGGAGAATAAAATTCAGGCCGCTCGACGCTTCTACAACGGCAACGTAATGGACTATAACACTAAGACCGAAACCTTTCCGACTAATTTAATCGCCGGACCGCTCGGATTTAAAAAAGAAGAATTTTTCGGTGTAGAGTCGGAAATTGAAAAAGAGCCGGTGAAAGTGAAATTTTAAAAATGACTTTATACGACCAAAAAGGTTCCAATATCAGAAAGACCTGGTTGTTATTCACGCTTTTTTTAGTTATCGTTATCGCTATCGGCTGGCTTTTCAGCCGGATTTACGCCAACCCGTCAATTTTGTATTTCGCGGTGGTTTTCAGTATTCTGATGAATGTCATCGCTTATTGGTATTCTGATAAAATTGTATTGAAGATGACAAGAGCCGTTCCGATTGAAAAGAAAACCAGTCCGGAACTTCACAATATCGTGGAAAATCTTTGTATTACCGCTGGTTTGCCTCTGCCGAAAATTTATTTAATTCGCGAAAAACAGCCGAACGCTTTTGCCACCGGCCGAAATCCCAAACACGCTGTAGTCGCTGTAACAGAAGGTTTGCTGGAAAAATTAGACCGAAGCGAGCTTGAGGGAGTTTTAGCGCACGAATTGTCTCATATTGGCAACCGCGATATGTTATTGTCAACGGTTATCGTGGTTTTAGTTGGTTTTATTTCCATTCTTTCGGATATGTTTCTGCGTTCAATGTTTTTCGGCGGACGCCGCGATAGAGAAGGCGGGGGACAGGCGCAAGCGATTTTAATGATTGTCGGAATCGTTTTAGCAATTTTGGCGCCGATTGCGGCAATGCTTATTCAATTGGCGATTTCCCGAAAAAGGGAATTTTTGGCCGACGCTTCAGGCGTCTTGTTTACCCGTTACCCCGAAGGTTTGGCAAGCGCTTTACAAAAAATTTCCAGCGATTCAACGCCGATGCGGGTTGCCAATAATACCACTGCCCATCTTTGGTTGGACGACCCATTTAAAGGAAAGAAGAAAATCTCGTGGTTTCATAAAATTTTTATGACCCATCCGCCGGTTGAAGACCGGATAAAGGCCTTAAGAGAGACGATAGAATGATAAATGGAGAGGTCGCCCCGAAGGAGCCCCCTTGGAAAAATTGGAAATAATTAAAAAATATGGAGAGGTCGCATAGTGGCCTAGTGCGGTTGCTTGGAGAGCAACTATCCTGGCAACGGGATCGCGAGTTCGAATCTCGCCCTCTCCGCCAGTTGGAAAAAGAAGCGTTTGGCTCGCCCGCTACGCGGGCTCGCCAGCCGATTTTAGGCGCAAAATTGAATTTTTTGTCTTTCAAAATAAAGTTCGAGCCGACATTTTTTAGAAATGTTAGGATTTGCTGATTGTCGCTTTGCGATAATAGAATTTTGGCTTGTTTCGCCTCAAAAATCATTTTTTTCATCGGTTCGAGCCAATTATTTCCCATTTGTTCAAAATCTCGTAATTTTTGCTCAATATCTAGTTTTTCGTTGAGCAGTTTTTGTTTCTTGGCTTGGTATTCTTCAATAGCCAATCCCTTACCTTCAATGTAGAGGTCTAACAAGTTTTCAATTTTCTGCTCAACTTCCGATTTTTGATTTTGGAGATTTTGAACAAAATTTTCACTATCTTTTTTAGCTTGTTCTTTTTCCTTGTCCAATTTGGCAAGCATATTTTCCGCCCACTTATCCGGCAAAGAAACTTTTTGAACAAAGCTTCTCATTTGTTCAACAAGGGCTTCCTCTCGTAAATACTTTTCATTACAGGTTTGCTTTTTCTTGGTGCAACGATAATAATTGTGTCCTTTTTGTTTCTCGGCGGTTATTAAGCAACCGCAAGAACCACAACGCATTAAACCGGAAAAAGCAAATTCATGTTTTCTCTTTCGTTTCTTTTTTCCTCGGTTATTCATTACTTGTTGAACAGAATCAAAAAGTTTCTTTGAAATAATTGGCTCGTGAGTTCCTTGATAGAATTCATTGTTAAATCTAAATACTCCATAGTAAAAATGATTTTTGAGAAATCGCTGGACACAGGAAACAGAAAGCGGTCTTTTTCTATAACTTGAAATTTCACTATCAGCCAAAAACTGCTTTACGGCTTTTAGCGTATATTCGCCGGTGGCGTAAAATTCAAACGCTTTTCTGATAAACGGGGCTTTTTCTTTATCCAAATCTATTTCTTTAGTGCGGTGATTATTGAGATAGCCGAGAGGCGCGAAGCCGGGCCAAATTCCTTTTCGCAGTTTTTGGCGGTGTCCTCGCTTGATGTTTTCCGAAAGATTATCAATATAGTATTTACTTTGTCCAAAAGCGATAGAGAGCATGAATTTTCCCTGTGGCGTTGAATCAAACCAAAATGTAGGGAATTTCAAATCTAAAAGTTTTCCTGTGTCCAGCAGGTAAATGATTTTACCTCCGTCTATTGAATTTCTAGCCAGCCGGTCAGGATGCCAAGCCAAAATTCCGCTGGCTTCGCCAACGCAAATCCGATCAAGCATTTCGCCGAAAATTTTTCGGCCAGGTTCTTTGGCGGTTTGCGCCTCGCAAAGCGAGGCGACGATTTCAAGTTTTTCTTTGGCGGCAAATTCTTTTAATTCGGAAAGTTGGGA
>ERZ1292623.1549-Hain-H51-01um-R1-1549-length-21966-cov-9_pt1 | contig 17784 bp, 24 predicted proteins | sample MGYA00564398_ERZ1292623 | MGnify/ENA primary metagenome ERZ1292623 (study PRJEB36523, sample SAMEA6512633) | groundwater metagenome | collected 2019-01-07 | study: AquaDiva: Metagenomics assemblies of 32 groundwater samples | reverse complement strand
ATGATAAGAAGGAGAGCAATGTAAATGATAAGAAGGAGAGCAATGTAAATGATAACGGAAAGAAGGATAACAAAAAAGAGAATGGTCAAAACAAAGAAAATAACGGAAAGGGAAATTCTCGCAAAAAGAATTAGAGATTATATAATACTTTATGGAATATGACTTATACACATACGATAAGGAACTAGCTGAGAGTGTTGTTGATTTGATTGGTAGGGCTTATGTCGTTGATGGGAGTGAAAGACCTGTTTTGTATCAATTTTGGGATATTTCAGAAGATAATATCAGGAGATTAGCCGGGCATATTGAAGAGTATGGAGAGATGTTTGAAGTCAGAAATTCTTTATCTGGCGGATATATTTGGCCTGCGAGAAATTCTAATAGTCTTGCTGAGATTTTAAATGCGCAATTTAATTAGCGTTAAGTATTTAATGAGCCTTTTCTTTTTCGTGTTATGAAAGTGTATTTTATGAGGCACGGAGAGACAGATTATAATGTAAAAAAATTGATTAATTGTGATCCTGGGAAGAGAATTGGCTTGAACAATACCGGGAGGAAACAAATTTTGGATATTGCTATGAAACTTAAAAATGTTCATTTTGATGCTATATATGCTTCTGAGTTTTTGAGAACTCAGCAGAGCGCTGGCATTATTAATGAAAATCGCGGAGTTCTGGTGAAGATAGACAAAAGGATAAATGAAGCTAAGATTGGATTCGAAGGGGAAGTTGATTCTAAGTATCAGTCTGCCGCTTCCGAGGACCCTCTTGGTTTTAAGATTGAGGGCGGAGAGAACTGGTATGATGCGAAGAAAAGAGTTTCTAATTTTTTGAATGACTTAAAAGCTAAAAAATATTCCTGTGTCCTTGTTGTTACGCACGAATTTGTTGTTCAGGTTGTTAATGGAATTGTTAATAACTTGCCGGATAAAGAGGCGCGTTTTATTAGGTTTAAAAATTCAGAATTTTTGGAATTTGAGTTGTGAAAGAATTTTTGTGTTTTTTATAACTTGAAAAATAGCTATAATTTGATGTGAGGCGCGAAGCGCCGAACGCGCCCGGCATTGATGATTTTTACAGAACAAAAGGGCGTTTAAGGGTGATTAAACGAAAATTAAACTTGTGGGAAAGAATTTTTGTGTTTTTTATTTATGTTTCAACGCTCCCGCGGGACGAGTCTTACTTCTGTTGCAATGAGCGGGGCTTGAACTATGGCTACAGGGCTTTTGTGGTGTTAATGGCTGGCGGAGCTAAACAGGAATGTAAAAGACTTTTGAACAGAATATTCTTTTATTGTGATATATTTTGAATAATGATAAAGCATATATATCTTTTTTATTGGTAAGTCTTATGGGGGGCGCAAAGGTTATTGCTATTGGACAAGGAGGAGGTCCGACACCTGTTATTAATAGCCAGGTTGCTGGGGTGTTATACGAGGCAAAACACTCTAATGTTAGGAAAATTCTTGGATTAAGGAATGGACTTGAGGGGTTGCTTTATGACTGTCCTGAAAACATAGTTGATATTACTGACTTAAACCCTTTTAGCATTAAGACGGTTCCTGGAGCTGTTTTGGGCACGACACGGATTAAACTCGATAAGGATAAGGATGATGATAAGATTGAGATTATTAAAAAAAGGATGCATGAGAACTCTATTGATGCTTTGATTTATTTCGGAGGAAATGACTCTTCTTATGTTCTGCAATCTTTGGGAGACGGCTTTATTTTTGTTCATGGGGCTAAAACGATAGATAATGATTTGCCTTGCTGTCATCACACTCCTGGTTTTGGCTCTGCTGCATTATTTAACGCCAAGGCAATTAGAAATCTGGCTTTGGACTTGTTTTCTTTTAAAAAGATGGTTAGAGATATGAGTGGAAAGATAGTTTATGGAGAGACATCAGCTGTTATTTATCAAGTTATGGGAAGAGATACAGGATGGCTCGCAATGGCGAGCGCATTTGCTAAAGTTGACGAGGGCGGGACTATTAATTCTAGTTTTCCTCCGCATATAGTCTGGCCTGCTGAATTGGAATTTGATGAAGAGCGCTATTTAAATTCTGCCGAAAATTTTCTTATGAAAGAAGGAAAGGTTTTTATTGTTGTCAGCGAGGGGGTTTCAAAAACAATTGATGGAAAGAAAGTTTCACTTGCTGAATTGTGCGGGGAAGTTAAGAGAGATGAGCATGGACATACAGATTATGGACGCACTGATAAAAGCGCGGCAGAGTATCTTAGCGGGCTATTGAAGAAAATTAATATTAGATGCATCCAAAAAATAAAATCAACACAAATTTTGCCGCAGCATTTACAAAGATGCTATGAAATATCTTTGCAAGATTCTGCTGAGGCTTTTTTAGTTGGACGGGAAAGTTTGAGAGCTGTTATGGATGGAAATCACCAGGTTTCTATTGTCCTAAAAGAAAGTAATACTTATTCTGCAAAACCTGCTAGAGTGCCTCTTAGCGAAATAGCCGGCAAAGTAAGGTATGTTCCTTCTGAATATTATAACGGGAATAATATAACCGGGCCGACACAATCTTTCATTGACGAATTTATTCCTGCTATCGGAAGTTTGGAGCAATTACCGAGTTATTTTGAGCTTAAGTAGAGAATTCCATTTCTGTTCTTAATTCTGTAACGGCATTGATATATCTTGCTATTCTTCGGAAATGATTGAATATTTCTAATTCATCATCACTCAACTCTGATCCTTTTCCAGGTTTCTTTTTGTATATTACTGGGAAATAGAAATATATTTCCTGGTCTCCCTTTGACATTTCTATTGCTTTTTCTTTTGTGTAGTTATAAAATAAATCATAAAACTTGTTGAGCTGCTCAGCTACTCTTGTTCCCAGCTCTTCAAGGTTGTTTAATTTCTTTCCTTTCATGTCTTCAAGCAGATGAAACGACACATTTTTGAATTCATCTCCAATCATTTCCAATATATACAGCATAGTGAAGATAAGGTTTGTTTCTCTTGTTTCTTTGAACGAGGTTTTATTTAAAACTCGTACGCAATAATCATGGAATTTGTCTACATTTATATCAATGTCGTGGGTATGCTTTACCATTTCCACATTGTTTGTTTTTATTGCCTCAATTAATTCTTCTCCCATCTGAAGAATGAGCAAAAAAACTCTTCTAAGAGATGTTTCGAACTCTTTACTTGTGAGTTCTGCAAGGTCTCTAATAACGAAATAATCTTTATGGTGCTCCACAATTTCAAACCCGATAAAACGGTTGGTTATTTCCTGAATTGTCTCAAAGGTTGAATGCTGCCTGGATTTCTTGCCATATTTCAAATCAACAGCGTGGCGAGTAAAGAACTTATATGGGCTGTCATAACTTTCATTGGGATTGAACTTGACTTTTACTTCGTCGTAACCCTCTCTATAAACAGACATAAAATACTTCCAGATTAGAGGTATATCGAGGTTGGATATGTCAATTTCAATTTTTTTCTTTTCATCTTTTTTTTCTGTTGTGATAAATAACCCGTTTTCTTTGGCGAGAACATCAATTTCATCTCCGGATTTCAAATTAAACTGTTTTGCCCACTTGCTTGGGATTGTTATGGTGAGAGTATTATGCCCTTGTTTAATAACTTTTCTTCTCATTTTGTATAATAAGTGATAGAATATATAAATCTTTTTGCGATATATTATATATTCAAAATATATAGCATTGTTATGTGCTATAGGGATATTCTTTATATTGAGATATAGTGAGGTATGTGATAATATTGTAATTTTTTATATATATTTTATACTGCATCTTCTTATGGTTGCGCTTGAGTATAAACTTGATGCCGGGAACTCTTTGTTGGACAGTTGTGGTAATTGTGGTGCGGAACTTTACATTCCTCGTAAACTTGATATTGAAGTAAGAAAAATGAGGAGCCGGCGCAAGCGCCCTGTTCCTATAATGGGGCAGCATGAAGGCGTTTATGTAAGCCACGGCGGTTATTATTATTGCAGCCATAAATGTGTAAAGGATTATACCGATTAGCGATTAGCTCTTCTTATATAAACTTTCTTGCTTCGTTGTGATGTTTTATCTTATGCGCTTGTTTTGTCCGCAGTCATTGATAGCTTTCTTCTGTTTTTAAATATTTAATATAGTCCTGAATATTTTTGGCATATTCATTATTGACAAGAGCTTTTAATTAAAATCCGCTTAAATTTGAATGGGCGAAGATAAGAGATATGGGAAACGAATAAAGCCGGAGAATATCGTCGCTTCGTTGCCTGGAGTTTTTGTTGGCCAGAAAGAATTGTATGAAATTGTTTGCTCTTTGTTGGGACCTTATTCTAAAGGGAGAATAGTCGGAGGAGAGAAACTTGATAACTGGATGCGGTTGTATTATAGCAGAGACATTCCACCAGAGCGCGAGTTTAGCGTATATCTTAGGGATGTTAAATTCTGCTTGGGGGATAGGGAATACAAAATCGAAGAGAGTTTTGAGAACTCTCATGAATATGGAGAGGGCGGCGAGACGCGCCGCTATGTTTTTTTATTACGCAGTTCATGCAGGGTGCTGGGAAGCCATAAATTTATTTCGTATAGCGTGAATAGCGACGACTCGTGCGAATATCCTACAAGAACACAGAAGGCGACTTATTTATTAGAGTCTGATTTTTTCGCCAAAGAAGTTTTTGGCTGCTTGTCTGGATTTGGGAAGGTGCGAGCATGAATTTTTTGATGGAGCTATTGAAGATATGAGCACAGATATTACTGATTATAAGAGGATTAAGATAGAGGGAATGGAGAGAGACCTGGATGGAGTCATAGAGGGAATTATTGTATTGGAAGATATTATAGAGCGGAATAGATTTGATTATAGAGAAGCATGGAGGAAGTTTCTTCCTGAGAAAGATTTTGCTCCTTATGAACAAGGAGTCGGGCTTATGAGCTATACTCCTATTGTTTCAATGCGAAAGTGCCTGCCGGCATATCAGGAATTTAGTGGCAAGGTTCGTGATGTTCCTTATTATCTTCTTGTTTTAAATCAGGCGAGGGAAAGTAGACCAAAAAGTGAAAGCAAGCCGGCTGAAATTAAGGAGACTTTCCACTGCAAATTATGTGAAAATGTGCTTTCCCGTGAGATGATTATTTCAGAGATTGGTGACTACTTTCTTGCACCGAATGGATATCCTTATCATATGTTTGCTTCACTGCTTATTCATAAAGGAGAGAATAAAAAACAAGGGGACTTAGGCGTTGGCGATATTGAGACTTTTATGAAAACTTCTGTTTTACTTAACCAGTATGTATTTTACAATAGTATTGGCGCGGGCGCCTCTATAGCAGAGCATCAGCATGCGCAGGTTGTTGACCCAGCGGAAATAAGAACAGATAATGAGATAGTGCCTTATCCTATTTTAAATAATTCGTTTGTTGGAAGAGAGCCAGTTAATGGAAAGAGAGACGTGTTTCGTCTTAGGAATTACGCCTTTGATTCTCTTATTTTTACTGGCAGAGATGCTCCGTATAAAGCAAATTATGCTGTGCATTTAATAAAAAGTGATAATAACGCATTTAATATTTTAATTAATAAAAATGAGGTATTTGTTATTGGCAGGAATCCGAGCCGTGAAAAATCAGTTTGTATTATGAGAAAAGTAGGAGGTTATGAACTGAGCGGAGTCGCGCTTTTGGGAGACATAGAGGAGAAATCCGGAGAAATGAATTTGAATGTAAAGGGAGCAAAAATATTCAGCAATATGACTTATGAGATTCTTAGTGCAAATTTGCGCTCTGCTACAGTAAATCTTGATGGGGTGGCGTGTCATTTTTAATATGAAAGCCATACTGCTTTCTGCAGGTTATGCAACAAGACTATATCCGCTGACTTTGGATAAGCCCAAAGCGCTATTAGACGTGAATGGCCGGCCGGTTATTGAACATATTGTTGATAAGATATCCAAGATTGAGAATGTTGACGAGATAATTATTGTCACGAATAATAAATTTTATGATAATTTTGCTGAGTGGAAAATGGCTTGTGAATGCAAAAAGCCTTTGTTTATCATTAATGATAATACAAATAACAATGAAGAAAGATTGGGTGCTATTGGAGACATAAATTTTGCTATAGAAGAGAGAAAGATTGACGATGATGCTATTATTGTAAACTCTGATAATCTCTTTTCTTTTAATTTGAATGAGATATACGAGTATTTTATTTTGAATTCAGACACTATCGGCATGTTTGACGTTGGTAGTTTGGATATTGCAAGAAAAATGGGAAATCCTCTTCTTGACAAAGAGAACAGAATAGTTTTGTTCAAGGAAAAAGACCAAGACACTAAGTCAAGTTTGTGTTCTGTAGGAATTTATCTTTTTTCCAGAAGCACAATGAAACTTTTTTATAAATATCTTTCAGAGGGAAACTCCCCTGATAAATCCGGGGAATTTGTAGAGTGGCTGTATAAGAGAAATCCTGTTTATGGGTATGTTTTTGACAATAAAAGAGAATATTGGTTTGACATTGGCTCGAAGGAAGATTATAATAACGCGTGCGAGTATTTGAGCGGGTTAATGGAAATTGATAAAATGAAGATTTTGCATAATCAGGATGAGAGTGAAAAATGACAAACGAATCCGTGGAAAATTATAAACGTGTTAATTGGAGAGAATTTCGCGAGGACTTTTGTTTAGAGTGTGGTAATAAACTGGAGAGAGAATTTGACAGGTATTATGGTTCTTATTACTATTCTCATAAAATAGCTTATTGCACGAAGTGCGAATGGTGGAATTATGATTTTTTATATGAGGACACGAATGGCGATTCAGACTCTGGGGATACAATACAAGGAAAGGGTCTTGAGCATTTAGTTGATTTCATAGCACCACAAGGAAGCTCAGCAACACCGCTTGGAACGTTGGTTATAGAAAAACTCAAAAACAGAATTAAACAATTAAAAGAGCTAAGAAAATGAAAATTTTAGTTACCGGGGGAGCTGGATTTATAGGAAGTCATGTTGCTGAGTTGCTGATTGAAAATGGGCATGATGTTGTTGTTATTGATAATCTTTCTTCCGGAGTTAAAAATAGCATAGACTCCCGCGCTAAATTTTACGAGGTTGATTTAGCAGATAACTCACGCGTGCAATACATCTTTGATAAAGAGCGTTTTGATGTTGTTTATCATCTGGCTGCACAGATTGATGTAAGAAAGTCTGTCGACAATCCTGTTGAGGACGCGCGGGTTAATGTTCTTGCTAGTTTAAATCTGCTTGAGCTCTCTGTTAAACATGGAATTAAACATTTTATTTTTTCATCTACCGGAGGAGCAATTTATGGAGATAATGTTGCTATACCGACTAATGAGGAATCATTAGAAAAACCGCTTTCTCCATACGGGTGCGCAAAATTATCTATTGAGAAGTATCTTAATTATTATAATGCTGTTTACGGACTAAAATATACTGCTTTGAGGTACTCTAATGTTTATGGGCCTAGACAAAATCCTCATGGAGAGGCTGGAGTAATAGCTATTTTTTTTAATAAAATGCTCCGAAACGAGAGCCCCATAATTTTTGGAGGCTTTCAAACAAGAGATTTTGTTTTTGTTGAAGATGTCGCTCGAGCTAATTTGCTGGTTTTGAGTGATACAAAAAGTGAGGTTTATAATGTTGGAGCAGGCTTTGAGACTTCTATCAGCGGGCTGTTTGAAAAGATGAATAGTTTTTTTGGAGGCAAGTTTATCTCAGAATATAGAGAGAAGAAAAAAGGGGAGCAGGAAAGAAGTTGTTTGAATTATGACAAGATTAAAAAGAATTTGGAATGGAAACCGGAGATTATGATTGATGAAGGATTGAAGAAGACGCACGATTGGTTTTATCAGAGATATATCCTTATAATCTAGTGAAATTAAATTTATAAACCTCTTTTTGGCTAGAACTATGGAGCAAGATGATATTAAAACCAATAGGCGAGAGAGTTGTTTTGAAGCAAGTTGAAGGGGAAGAAAAAACAAAGTCTGGGATATATCTTCCAAAGTCCAGCGAGGAGAAAAAACAAGGCGAGATAGTTGAGGTTGGAACATTCAACGATGGAAAACAACTTCCTTTAAATAAGGGAGACAAGGTGATTTATGGAGGATATAGCTCTGAGGAATTTGAGATTAATGGAAGAAAGCATTTGATTGTTGAATTTAAGGATATCCTAGCAAAATTTGAGGAAGAAAAATAATGGCGAAGCAGATAATATTTGGGGAGAATGCGAGAAGAGCGCTTTTGAAAGGCATTGACAAAGTTACAGATACAGTTAAAATGACTTTAGGTCCTAAAGGGAGAAATATTATTCTTGATAAGTCTTCTTCTCCTTTGATTACAAACGACGGTGTTACAATAGCTAAGGACATTGAGTTAAAAGATAAATTCGAGAACATTGGAGCTAAGTTGATTAAGGAAGTCGCATCTCAGACGCAGGATAAGGCCGGCGATGGAACAACAACTGCAACTTTGCTTGCTCAATTGATGATTGCTGAAGGATTGAAAAATATCGCGGCTGGTTCAAACCCTATTGAGATAAAAAAAGGGATTGAAATTGCTACAGGAGAAGTTGTTAAATATCTGAAAAGAAAATCTGTTTTAGTTAATAGCAGAGAGCAGATAGAGCAAGTTGCAACTATTTCTGCAAATAATGATGAAAAAATAGGGAAATTAATTGCAGAAGCAATGGAGAAAGTTGGAAGCAAGGGGGTTATAGCTGTTGAAGAAGCAAAGAGCATTGAAACGAATCTTGAACTTGTCGAAGGCATGCAGATTGATAAGGGCTATATTTCACCATATATGGCGACTGATCATGAAAAAATGGAGGTTTCTTATGAAGATCCTTATATATTAATCAGCGACAGGACAATTTCTGCTGTGAAAGAATTAGTTCCAACTTTAGAGATAGTTGCGCAGGAATCAAGGCCTCTGCTGATTATTGCAGATGATGTTGAAGGCGAGGCGCTTACTACTTTAGTTATTAATGTTTTGAGAGGAGCAATTAAGGTTTGTGCTATAAAAACACCAGGCTTTGGGGATGAAAAAGAGGAATTGCTCGAGGATATTGCAGTTTTGACAGGCGGGAAAGCTATTTTCAAGGGGCGGGACGATAAACTTGAAGATGTTTCAATTGAAGACTTAGGTTCTGCTAAGAAAATAAGAATAACAAAGGATGAGACTCTTATTATTGAGGGCAAAGGTAAAAAAGCAGAGATAGAGAAAAGAATCAGAAGTATAGAGGCACGGATTTCTTCTGAGGATTCAGAGTATGCTAGAGACGACTTAAGAAAAAGACTTGGTAAACTAAGCGGAGGAGTTGCTGTTATTAATGTTGGTGCTGTAACAGAAACAGAGTTAAAAGAAAAGAAAATGAGAATTGATGATGCTTTGCATGCAACAAAAGCTGCTGTTGAAGAAGGAGTTGTAGTCGGGGGAGGCATAGCTTTGTTTAGGGCTATGAAGGAAATTGATTTATTGAGAGTTCCTGCTGAGCAGACCATAGGGCTTCGAATTGTAAGAAAATCACTTGAAGGACCAGTAAGACAAATAGCTATCAATTCTGGGAAAGATGGCTCCGAAGTTATTGCAAATTTAAATGGGAAACCTGATAATTTTGGATATAACGCCCGCAGTGATAGCTATGAGGATTTATTCTTGTCTGGAGTAATTGATCCAACGAAAGTTGTTAGAAATGCTTTACAAACTGCTTCCAGTATTGCAGCCATGGTGTTAACAACAGAAGGTCTTGTTGCAGATTTTGAAGAGGAAAAAGATAAATTTTCGGAGTCAAATCCTGCTGTTATTATCTAAATGTCAGAAAAAAGACCTTATGTTTCTTATGTAATAAGAGCTGATATAGATGATAAAGGAATAGCGTATACGATAAAAAGAGCAGTATTGTCATTTTTAGAGCATCACGGTCTTGAGGGAAAAGTCTCTGACTTTAAAGCTACGTCGAACAGGTTTGAAGCTAATCTTTTGATATATAAAAGCGACAAACCAGATCTTAATTCTCTGGCATTAAGAGATTATATAGATACCAGCGGAAAACTGCCGTCTCAATTGAAAAAGCGCCCTGAAATAGAGATTAATCCGACAACGCAGGAAGAAATATCTGCTTTTTTGGAGAATCAAGGAGAGAGAATAGTAAGTGAGGGGACAAGAACTGATGATGAATGGGTTTTAGCCTTTCAGGAAGTTGCTAAAAAAAATAGCGAGGAGGCTAGTAAGTATCAAGGCAGAATAGATGAACTGGAGCAAAGAGTTAATTTATTGAATAAAACTATTACAGAAAGACAAAGACTGTTGGAGGGAGAGCAGAAAAAAAGAAAATCTCTTGAAAGTAGGTTGTCAGAGGTTGTAGCAATAGAATTTGACAGCGCTTTATCTGCAATAATAGATGGCTACGTTGCTAAAGGTTTGGAAGCATTTTTTAATATCTTTGTTGACCACAGCACTCTTGAAGAAAATGAAGATACTAGTTTTTTACTAGAAAATTCCCATAGAACTGATATTCCTGGATTGTTCGAATATGTTAATAGAAAAATCTTCACTGATTTCAAGTCTGATGAAGATATTGACAGATGGAAAAGATACATGGAGGAGGCTAGTTCGTGGGAAAATTCTCAACAAGGCAGGAAACTCTTAGAAGAGAAAAAAAATCTGGAGAAAGATTATAAATTTATCGGCATGGTTGAGCGGGGAGAGATAGATCTGAGCGAGGGCACACTTAAGCTAATAAAAGAAACTATATCAGATAAAAAAATTGAGGATATTGAAGATAGGATTGAGAAATATAAATCTATTTTTGTCCTTGAAACTGAAAAGTATGGGCGGCTTGAAGAACTTAAGAAAAAACATGGGCAATTTTTGACAGTCTTTAATAATTCTAAAAAAAGACTTGCAGAAGAAGTGGAAATACCAATCGTCGTTCATGTTTCTTTGGGAGAGAGTCCTGATTTGTCAATTTATGTTCCTTCTTTCGATGTGAGGAATCCTTTAAATTTGTATTTGGAAAAGTTAATAGGAGATAAATCTGAAAAATTGGGGAATTGTTTGCTTGATGCTTACCAGTACAGGGAAAACATCGCAAGGATACAGTTTATTTATGGTGACTGGAGTGCAGAACAAAAGATTAATAATTTCAAGGAAAATATAGAAGTGATTGACTCTATACTCTCTGAAGATAGGCTATTGGTTTGTCTTGGTGCAAAACCTAGAATAACCTGCGTTAAGGATTCCTCTTAGATTGTCCAACTTAAAATATACAATCCGACCGCGATAGTTAATGCAGTAAAATATGCTCCTTTATTCCACGCAATTATTTTGGCTCCGTCAAACGGCATGATAGGAATCATATTGAAGGCGGCTAATAACGCGTTGATTGCAAGACCATAATTAAGAATGTTCCCGACCAGACCTTGATTTCCAAAAAGTAAAATTAGGAATAGAAAGATTATGGCTAGAATTATGTTTGTTGCCGGACCAGCCAACGATATTTTTCCATTTGTTTTTTTAGTTATATTCCCTCTTATGAATACTGCTCCTGGAGCAGCAATTATAAACCCAAATAAAGAGAATAATACTGCAAGCCATAACATGTTGTAAAAAGCTCTAAATTCAGCGTAAAGCCCGTATGATTGTGCTACATATTTATGCATTAATTCGTGCAACAAAAAGCCTGCTCCTGCTGTGAGAAAAGCTATAAAAAACACAATAAAAAATACAGAATTAAACGTTAAAAAAGATTTATATCCTCCAGAAAGCAAAATTGCGAATGCCAGCGATATCATAAACCCTGCAAATAACAGGTCTTTTTTTTCTTTTAGGCTAAATTTCATTTTTATCTTAAGAAATTGCAGTATATAAGTTTAGTTTTATTGTTAAAAGGGATGCGATTTATTCATTAATTTATCTGCAGGAGGATAAGTTTATAAAGTAGACTGTAAAGGTTGATATAAGAATAATATTTTTACAAAACTTTCACATGGCTGTTATCAATATGCAAACAATGAGGTATATTAATTTACTTGATAAAGCTACCCGTGTAAAAACCAGCAAATGTTTCTTTTATAATAACACAATCTTTTTTGCAGTTGATGGAAGAGATGTTTCAAGGGCGATAGGACCTTCTGCAATAAATGTGAGGATGATACAAGAAAGAATAGGCAAGAGAATTAAGATTGTTAAAGATGCTGATGGGGTTAATGACGCGCAGAGGTTTATTGAGGATATAGTCTCTCCTGTTAGGATAAGGTCTTTAGATATAAAAGAAAATTGCATGACGATTGTTGCCGGGAACAGCCAGAATAAAGCTATTCTTATAGGGCGAAATAAAAGAAGATTTATAGAGTTGAAGAAAATTGTCCAGGAATTTTTTGGAGTTGATTTGAAGATTGCCTGATAGGAATCTTTTTAAAGCAGATTTTTTAGAGATAAAATATGAGATTAATAACTGAAAAAGGATTAAGGAGTAATGTTGGCCATAGGGCAGAGATAGACAAATATAGCGGAATATTGAGAGAAGACTGCGACGGATTTAATATCTCTCTTTTTCATCGTGAAAAATATAATATCGAAAACGGAGATTACATAGTCGTCACAAGTAAAATACGTCTTGGAGGATTAAATAAAGATTTTGTTAGCAGAAGAACGGGATACTTAGTTGATTGCCGCGAGTAAATTATTCTTTTCAATTGAATTGTATTTACCGTCAGATTTATAAACCAAATTCTCAAGGTAACAATATGGGTTTGTTAAATGCCAGAAAATTGATGAAGGGAAGAAGGAAATTTAGATGGAGTGATAAGGTGTTCAGCGCGAGAGTGAAGAAACTTAAGATTAAGTCTGATCCGCTTGGAAGGTCTTCCCAAGCAAAAGGAATAGTTATTGGGAAATTTCAAAAAGAAGCTGCACAGCCGAACTCTGCAATGAGGAAATGCTGCAAAGTTCAGCTTATCAAAAACGGCATTTCTGTCGGGGCATTTATTCCGGGAAATTTAGCTCAGAGATTTATTGACGAGCACGATGAAGTTATTATAGAGAGAATTGGAGGAAAGCAGGGGCGTTCTAAAGGGGATATAAGAGGAATAAGATTTCAAGTTATTAAAGTAAATGACCAGCCTTTACAGAGACTAGTTGAAGGCAAGATTGAGAAGGGAAGAAGATAATGGCCTGGAATCAAGCTGTCGGCTTCACTTACGAAGAACGAGATTATAGGAGATTTATGTTTGTTAGAGATGGTGTTAGACTTAAAATTTCAAAGAGGATGCCTGGTTTAACAGGAAAGGGCTTTCATCTTAGATATAGAGAAAGAGATGCTAGGCACGAAGTAAGCACTCTAGAATTTTGCGGAATTGATTATATCGTTAGAGAAAGCACTTTTCCACCATCAAGAAGTATGTTGCAGAATAAATACTCTGTTTCAGTTTTTTATTCTTCTATAGACAACCAAGACTTAGAGAATTCTTTTTCAGAAGAACTGATTAGGGCTATGGAACTAGCAAAGAAGGAGTATGACGAATCTGATGAAGCGCACAGAAGAGGAGAGGTATTAGCAAAATGACATCACAAGAAACAGTTCAAGAGCAGATAAAAATATTTGATATATACGACGTTTCTAAAATTGAAGTTAAGGACTCGGCTCTTAAGCCGTATATTAATATTGAGCCGAAATTGTTGTTAAAGTCTCAAGGCAGGAACATTGGGAAGTTTGGAAAGGTTAAAGTTGGTATTTTGGAAAGAATAGCCAATAGAATTGCTACTTCCGGACATGTGGGGAAAAAACATAAGATAATTACAAGCTGGGCGTCTGGGAAATACAATAGAAACATGAAGACTGTTCTTGAAGTGCTTAGCCTTATTGAAAAACGTAAAAAAATGAATCCTATTCAAGTTTTAGTTGATGCGATTGAAAACGGCTCTCCTAGAGATGAAATAACTGTAATTGAGCATGCGGGTGCGAGATATCCCCAGGCTGTTGATTGCAGTCCTTTGAGAAGAATTGATTTAGTTATAAGGTGGATGACGCAGGGAGCTCATCAAAGATCTTTTGGAAAAAAGAAGAAAATGGCAGAGGCATTGGCAGATGAGATAATTAAGGCATCTGAGAAGAATATGGAGAGTTACGCTGTTTCAAAGAAAAACGAGGCTGAAAAACAAGCTGATTCTGCGAGATAAAGATTTAAAAAGCTATTTTATTTTCAACACTTGTTCTCGATGTTTTCGGGTAAACCATAAAATGGCAGATAAAGAAACAAGCCTGCAGAAAATTCAAAGATTGATATCAAAGCAAGAAACAATAAGAAACGTAGCTACCAGCGCGCACATACATCATGGAAAAACGGCATTTACTGACAATCTTCTGGCAGCTGCCGGGATGATGGCTGCGAAGAATGCTGGTAATTTAGATGAGGGAATGGCTACATGGCAACATGCTGATGAGCAGGAAAGATTGATGACTGTCGATGCTGCAAATGTTTCTATGGCGCACGTTTACCAGGGCAAGGAATATTTGATTAACTTAATTGATACTCCAGGGCATGTTGATTTTGGAGGAAATGTTACCAGAGCCATGCGCGCAATTGATGGGACTTTTGTTTTGGTGTGCGCTGTTGAAGGGATTATGCCTCAAACAGAAACTGTCCTGAAACAAGCATTGAGAGAAAGAGTTAAACCGGTTCTTTTTATAAATAAGGTTGATCGGCTTATTAAAGAACTTAAACTTGGGCCGGAGCAAATGCAGCAAAGATTTGTGAAACTGATTAACGATTTCAATAATCTGATTATGCAAATTGCAGAGCCCGAGTATAAAGAAAAATGGAAAGTTAGTGTTGAGGAGGGAAGCGTTGCTTTTGGTTCAGCCAGAGAGAACTGGGCGCTTTCACTTCCTTTTATGAAAAAGAAGAATGTGAGTTTCAAGGATGTTTATAATTTGTATTCTTTGGATGAAGAGAAAAAGAAAGCGTGGGTGTGGGAAAATGCTCCATTATACGAAGTTGTTTTGGATATGGCTGTTAGGCATCTTCCTAATCCTCTGGATGCACAAAAATACAGAATTCCTAAAATTTGGAGGGGCGAGATGGAAAGTAAATTTGGGAAGGATTTGTTGGACTGCAATAAAGAAGGCGAAGTTGGTTTTATTGTAACGAAAATCGTGATTGATCCAAAATCTGGAAAGGAGTTTGCTGCTGGAAGACTTTATTCTGGGACTATTGAAAACGGGATGGAAGTTTATGCAAACATGGCAAAAAAGAAAGGAAGAATACAGCAGGTTTTGGTTTATAACGGAATTAAGCCTGAGCAACTAGAGAGTGTTCCTTGCGGGAACGTATTGGCGATAACTGGTTTGAATCTTGAAGTTGGGGAGACAGTCAGTGTTAATGCACAAACTCCATTTGAGGAAATCAGACATATATTCCAGCCGGTTATTACTAAGTCAATTGAAGTTTTAAGATCCTCTGATCTGCCGAAGCTTATTGAGGTATTGAGGAGAGTCGGAAAGGAAGACCCTAGTATTAAAATTGAAATAAATGAGGAGACTGGGGAGAATTTAATCTCTGGAATGGGCGAGCTTCATTTGGAGATTATTGAAGGAAGAATAAAAAATGAAAAAGGACTAGAGGTTAAAACTGGAGCACCAATTGTTGTTTACAGAGAGACAGTTACTAAAGAAAGTCCAGAGGTTGAAGTGCGAACGCCAAATGGACATAACATTTTTTTCTTCAGCATTGAGCCGCTTGAAAAAGAAGTTTATGATTCTATTGAGAAGGGGGATTTGCCAGAAGAGCGCCTTAAAAAGAGAGCGGAGCAGACATGGAGCAAGCTTTCTGATTTGGGGATTAGCAACGAGGAAGCTAGAGAATACAAAGAAATATACAAAGGGAATGTTTTTCTTGACAGAACAAGAGGAATAGTTTTATTGGGGGAAATTATTGACTCTATTATGGATGGCTGGAAGCTGGTTATTGACAGCGGGCCTCTTGCCCGAGAGCCTGTGATGAAATCTAAATTTGTATTGCACGACGCGAAAATTCACGTTGATCATATGCATCGCGGACCGGCGCAAGTTTATCCTGCTGTAAGACTTGGTATGCATGAAGCTATGAAAAAAGCAGGCGCTTCAATGCTTGAGCCGGTGCAGACGCATTTAATTGAAGTTCCGGTGGACTTTATGGGAGCAGTTACTTCATTAGTCGGAAGCAAGCGAGGAGTACTTCTAGATGTTCAGCAGGAAACCGGAATCGTTTTAATCAAAGCTAAAATACCTGTCTCTTCGATGATTGGCTGGAGCAATGACTTGAGATCTGCAACAGAAGGAAGAGGATTTTCAAGTTTAATGGACCAGGAATTCCAGAGATTACCAAGTGAGTTTCAGGCAGAGGTTATTAGGAAAATCAGGCAAAGAAAAGGACTGGCTGAGAATCAATGATATGAAGTGATATATTATTAGCTTACATATACAGCTCTTCGGCTATGTTTTTTACTATCCTTCTTGAAATATTTTTTATTTCTGCCAGCATATGAATATATCCTTTTTTCTCTGTCCAGTTTTTATCTTTTGGATCTCTTCTTGATTCATGGCAGGGCCCTAAAATGTCCAATTCTGATAAATAACCGGCTACTTCTCTTGCAAGAACACAAATTTCGTAATATTTTGGATATTCTACGCATATTTTTTCTATTGTGAGCATGTCTGTTGGAATTATCAAGTCAGAATGACTTATTACTTCTTCGATATATTTTATTTTGTGACTTGAAATGTCAAAACCCTGCTCCGCCATAATTTGAATTATTGTCCTGCTTGCTTTGTCAATACCTTTTTTTCTTAAAGACATTATGTTCTCAAGATCTATTCCTGCTGACTCAATCTTTATGTCATTAATATCCCTCTTTTTGAGGAAATATTTTGTATATTCGGCAAGAGCTATACTTCTTCCTTTATTATTGTGGCATACATAAAGAATTTTCATTTTTTAATTGAGCAGATTTTTAGAAATTTTTTGAGCTCATCAACGAAACTGAATCTGAATTTTCTGTTTTGTTTATTGATTTTGCTGCTCCGAGCAATGTGAGCTCATAAGCTCCTCCTCCTTGTTCGAGACATGAAATTTTTTCTATAGGGGTTCCGCAATAAAGTGCTTTAACATCACCGTTAGAATCTTGCATTCCGTCTACTATGAAGATAATTACATCTTCGCAGTTTGTTAAATTATCTCTTATGTTTAATACAGAATATACTGTGAATCTATTTCCACTGCCTCTTATAATTTCTCCTATTGAGCTTACCCCGCTTTGCGTCGTAACTCCCCCAAATGATTGACTGTAATCTGTATCAATGTAATTATTAATTGTTTGATTTTTCCATCTAAATATGCCCGGCGTTAATTCGCTTCCTGTATTTGGAAAAAGCCTGAAACCTTCTAGAGTATATTCTCCGGAAATTATAGGAGGATTGATGCTTCTTGATAATCTTGGCGGAGCGCCTTCTTCATTCATTCTGTTGATTACATCATTAACATAGGGATTTTGTAGTATTTCGTCTGGAGTGTTTAATCCTGCCACGCCTGTTGTGCTATACCTCGGATTGGTGTTATTAGAATCTTCTATAATAGTGAAACAAGAAGGAAGAACTAAAGAAGCTAAGCCTGCTATGATTCCTTTTGCCGCATCGCGCCTTGTAGGATTGTTCATGATACTTTTGTCTTAGTTAATTATATAAATATTTGTATATTCTTACTAATATGAAGTGTTACGATTTTGAACCAAGAGAACATGCTGAGT
>ERZ1292623.2199-Hain-H51-01um-R1-2199-length-17788-cov-8_pt1 | contig 17788 bp, 25 predicted proteins | sample MGYA00564398_ERZ1292623 | MGnify/ENA primary metagenome ERZ1292623 (study PRJEB36523, sample SAMEA6512633) | groundwater metagenome | collected 2019-01-07 | study: AquaDiva: Metagenomics assemblies of 32 groundwater samples | reverse complement strand
CAGTAACCCCATTCACACGAACATCTGTGCACTGTGCAGAGAGTATTGTTGCCACAAGCAGCTCCATCGGATTGTTGAACTTAAGGGCAATCTTTGGATGCGGGTATTTTTTTAGAAGGAGATTGATTATATTTTTTATGTCTGCAATTGTCATTATGCCTTTCTTCCACACCGTGGACAGATTCGGGCGTATTTGGCGACTTCGCCTTCCCAGCCGCATTTGCGGCATTTTATCCTTGTGCTGTATCTCGGCTGCTTTGATACCTTCATTGCACGCAATAGTTTTCGCACTAATATAATGAAGATTGCAGCAAGGACAATGCCTAAGGCAACATCCCTCAGCCTGTAGCCGTCATAGATAATCTGGTCAAGAAACCGCTGAATCTCTTCCATTATTCTATCTCTCCTGAAATCCTGTGCAGCCTGTCGGGAAAGTCTGTAAAGATACCGTCAACACCAAGTTCAATAACCCTCCTCATTTCATACCCATCATTTATCGTATACACAAAAAGCCTCATCCCATTTTTATGAGTCTTTGCAATCATCTCCTCTGATAAAACTTTATCAGAGATATGAAAGGAATATGCCTTTAAAGCAACCGCCTTTTTTATTGCCTTGTTCCAGTCCTTTTTATTATAGAGAAAACCAATTATAATATCATCAGAAATCTTGCGCAGGTTTTTAAGGCAGTCAATATCAAAGCTTGATATGATTGTGTTAGCTAATAACCTGTCTTTTTTTAAAAGGCTGTAAACATTCCTTTCAATATCAGTATAATAGCCTGAGCCGTGCTTGATTTCAATGTTCAGTTTAATTTTCCCTTTGACGAGCTTTAAAACTTGCTGCAATGTTGGAATGCTTTTATTGGCTTTTCTAACCTCTTTTAGAGCTATATCTTTGATAAATCTTTTTTTAAGGATGCCTGTTTTCAGATATTCGTCATGAAGGACAACAATATGCCTGTCCTTTGTCTGGTGGACATCAATCTCAATCATGTCTGCATTCTGCTTTATTGCAAGCCTGAAGGCAGGGAGCGTGTTCTCAGGCGCGTGGCCGGATGCACCCCTGTGTGCTATGTTTAATATATCTGGCAGTTTTATTTGCAATTGTTTTTTTACTAATAATTATTATACATTGGCAAGGTATTTTTCCGGTTTGAGGCATATTGAGTCAACAGGTGTTATATCTATAGGAGAAAAGGAAAAGGTGGTATTAAGCCATTTTCTGAATATCTTTAGGGCATCTTCTATCTGAAAGGTTACGATATCCCTGACATCATCAAGGCTGACCTTGCCCATCCTGATAAATAATGCGCCGAGAGGCTCCTTGTCTCCCTCCCTTTTCTGCATATCAACGGTCTTTAATAATAGTTCGCCGTCCACCTTTCCCTGTGCAACTACAATATCCCCCAGTTTCTGGCCATAGGGCGACTGCGCGCCTATTAGTAAGCCGTCCTTAAAGGTAAGGGTGCCGAGGTGCAGCTGGTTTTCAAGGGTCAATATACCGCTAAGCTTTTTTGCTGCAATAATAGAAAGTACATCATTAAGCAATATGCTCTTTTGCTGCATGATTGTTAGCCCCTGAAGCAAGAAGGGCTCAGAATTAATTGAGCCCTTCCTGCAGATTAATCTTTTATACGGCAGCTACTTCTTTTATCTCAGGAATCTTTTCCATCAATATTCTTTCTACGCCCATTTTCAAGGTATATATTGAACTCGGGCAGGTGCCGCATGCGCCCTTTAGCCTTACTGATACAACATTATCTACAACATCCACGAGTTCTATGTCGCCGCCGTCAGCCTGTAATGACGGCCTTATTGTCTCAAGCGCCTCCTGTACCCTGTCTTTTAGCTCCATTACCTTTTCAGTCATCTCTGAATCACCTCCTTAAAGATTAATATCTCCTCTCCCTTTTTTATATATGGACTGCAAACATTACAAGCCTTCCCTTGCTTTTTATTCCTCTTTCAACGCCGTCCTCTGCAATAATCATCATGCCCGGCTTTATATCAATCTCCTCATTCTCGCGGATGAAAGTCCCTTCACCCTCTATGCAGTAGAATATGCCCAATGCGCTCGGGTGCGGCGGGATCTCCTGCCCCTTTTCAAGGCATATCAAAGGGACCTTTGTCTTCTTTGACATGTAGAGAATAATCGGCATAAACTCCGGATTGAATTTAACCTTCTCTTTTATGTTTATTACATTCTCCATTGATAATTCCTCCTTATTAAGATTTTATTTATAATATACCCTATGGCAGGCAATGGAGAATGATATAAATCATAACCATTATTCTCTATGAAAATATTATAATAAAATTAGGGTTACCCTGTCAAACAAATAACCACTACCCAATTTAATAAAAATTATTGTATAATAATAAACTATGTCAAAGAGGTTTAACAATTTATTAAAGATAATGTCCAGACTCAGGGGAAAGAATGGGTGCCCGTGGGATAAGGAGCAGACAACAGAGTCCTTAAAACCGTTTCTGATAGAAGAGGCTTATGAGGTTATTGAGGCAATTGATGAAAAGAGTCCTGAAAAAATGAAAGAGGAGCTCGGCGACCTTCTCTTACAGGTTGTCTTTCATGCACAGCTTGCAAAGGAGAGAAAAGACTTTGATATGGAGGACATATTAACAACACTTGAGGAGAAGCTGATAAGAAGGCACCCGCATGTGTTTCAACCCCCCTTTAATTCCCCCCTTACTAAGGGGGGAAACAGGGGGGTTGATGCACAAGAGGTTTTAGTCCAATGGGAGAAAATCAAGAAACAAGAAAAGGCAAACATCAAAAGAGAGTCTATGTTAGACAGCGTTCCTAAAGAGCTACCTGCTCTCCTCCGCGCCCATCGTTTGCAGGACAAGGCATCGAGGGTCGGCTTTGACTGGAAGCATATAAATGATGTCTTTGCAAAGGTAGAGGAGGAGATAAAGGAGTTCAAAGGCGCTGTTGAAGAAAAGAAGCCTGATGAAATAGAGGATGAGCTTGGAGATATTTTTTTTGCATTGGTAAATGTAGCAAGGTTTTTAGAGATCAATCCAGAGGATGCCCTGCGAAAGACCATAAGCAAGTTTATCTCGCGATTCAGATATATTGAAGAAAAGGCAAAAGAGGCTAAGAGAGAGCTAAGCGATATGACATTAGAGGAGATGGATAAGTTTTGGGAGGAGGCAAAAGGGCGTCATGATTAATAAACCTCAAGTAGCCATTGTAAAGGCAGGGTCGTATAATGACAACCATGTCTATAAGGATATTAAAAACGCAGTTGATCTCCTCGGCGGCATAAATAGATTTGTCAAAAAAGGCAATAAGGTTCTGCTCAAACCAAACCTGCTCTCTGCAAAACCGCCGGAGGCGGGCATTACCACACACCCGGCAGTGATAAAGGCAGTTGCAAAACTTGTAATGGATGCAGGCGCCATACCCTTTATAGGTGACAGCCCAGGGGGTAGGGCAATAAATTTTGAAAAGGTTGCAGCAATAACAGGCATGAAGCAGGCTGCGGATGAATTGGGGATAAAATTGGTAGAATTCAAAAATTCTATGGAGCTGTCAGCGACTAACGGCGGGATATTCAAAAAGCTCAATGTTGCAAAAGAGGCTGTTGATGCAGATGTGATTATCAACCTTCCAAAGTTAAAGACCCATGTCCAGATGTTTCTGACGCTCGGCGTCAAAAACATGTTCGGCTGCATAATCGGCCTGCAAAAGGCACAGTGGCATTTTAAGGCAGGCGTTGACAGGAAATACTTTGCAGCAATGCTTGTTGAGCTATATTCCCTGCTCAAACCTTCGCTTACCATTGTAGACGGCATAGTTGCAATGGAAGGCGACGGCCCAGGAAGCGCAGGTAAGCTGAGAAATCTCGGCTTGGTATTTGCAGGCACTGATGCTGTTGCGCTTGATACGGTTATATGCAATGCATTAAGCATAAAAGAAGAGGAGCTTCCAATCCTTGCTGCTGCAAAGGAGAAGGGAATCGGCATAACAGAGATGGAGAAGATTGACGTCTTAGGCGAAAGGCTTGAAGATGTGAGAATTCATGATTTTATAAGGCCGAAGATGATTGACGTTATGTTCGGGCCTAACCTGTTAAAGAAATTTCTTATGAATAATATTACATCAAAGCCAATAGAAGACAGAAAGATGTGCACCCTGTGCAGCAAGTGCATTGAGGCATGTCCAACAGATATTATCAGCATTCAGAACAAGAGGCTTGATTTTAATTATGACAAGTGCATACGATGCTTCTGCTGCCTTGAGGTCTGCCCTGAAGGCGCAATGCAGGTGAAACAGGGGGCGCTTTTAAAGCTGTTTAGTTATTTTTCATAAGGCTGATTTACAAACCTCTTTTTGCCTTTTCATATTGTCACCTTAGAAAAAAGGTGTTATTATAATCAAAAAGATTTGGGATGAAAGAATGAAGGCATTAGCAGATAAAAACACCTTTACGCCTGATGAGGAAAGGGCATTAAAAGAACTAACAAACAGCCTTAAAAATCTCTTGGGCGAACAGTTGGTAAAATTAGCCCTCTTTGGCTCAAGGGCAAGGGGAGATTATGATAAGGAGTCTGATATAGATATAGCTATTATTGTCAGGGGACTGACAAGGGAGCTTAAGAATCAGATTTTCAATATGGTCGCTGATATAGAATTTAAACATTTTGTCCCCCTTTCCACCCTTGTGCTTTCTCAGGAAGATTTTGAACACCTTAAAAAAAGGGAAAGAAGAATAGCCCTTGACATAGAAAAAGAGGGTGTATCATTATGACAGATGAGAATAAAAAAGAGAACATCAAAACAGAACTGGAAAGGGCTTCACAGGCATTTGACGCAGCCGCTCTTTTGTTTGATAATGATTTTTTAAACGATGCCATTTCAAAACTGTACTACTTTCTTCTCTATAATATCAGGGCATTGCTTCTGGCAAAGGGGCTTGAACCTAAAAGCCATGAAGGAGCTTTAAGACTCTTTGGCCTTCATTTTGTAAAAGAAAATCTCTTTAAACCATCAGACTCACACGTCTTCTCCCGCCTTATGAAATTTAGGGAGGAAGCGGATTATAATCCTTCATATATGTTTAATAGGGAAGATTTCATTGCATTCAGGAAAGAGGCAGAGGAATTATCCGATAAGATAAAGGGCTATCTTAAAGAGAAAAAATTTATTTGAGTTTATCTTTTATTGAGTATTATTCCACAGTATTGTTTTCCATTCCTTGACAATCACAAAAACCGTGATATATTTGAAAATAAGGATTTTTTTATTCAAGTTTTTGAAGGGCAGGGTGTTTCTGCAAGCTCGTTAGATTTTGATAAGGGGGGCATTATGAAGGCCGTAAGGCTGCTGTGGGCTTCAAAGTATTATGGCATCATTATATTATTTTCATCCCTTTTATTACCCTCTCAAGGCTGCATGAAGTTGGAAAATGTTCCTTTGGTATGGAAGCCAACTACAGAATACCAACGAAAATTTAAAGTTATTGTATGGCCTGGACTGGAAAAAGTTACTATTCGCATTCCAACTTTTGCTGATAGACGGAAAAATCCACAATTGATTGGGGAAAACCGTGAGAGCCAATCAAAGATACTGCCGGTTGTTACTAAAGAGAATGTACCTGAGTTTATTACTGCAAATATTGTAAACCTTTTAGAAAGAATTGGACTACAAGTCATTGATGCTGATAAGGAGAGTGATTTCATACTTAAAGGCGAGGTAAAGAATTTTTTTGTGACAGAAACAAATGTTTATACTGGTGATGTCAGTCTTAGGGTAGAGCTTATTAACAAGGAAGGTAAAACAGTGTGGTTTGGAGTGACTACTGGGGCTGATAGACGTTTTGGGCGATCATATAAGCTGGAAAATTATTATGAGGTGCTCAGCGATTCACTTCAGGAGGCTGTATACAAAATGGTTTTAAATGATAGCTTTATGAAAGCGCTAAGAAATGAAAAATAATTTTTTCTAAATTATGTAGAGAGAAGGGCAAAGGGTTGCCCTGAAAGAGGCATGATCCCTTTTATTATAAAATAAGCGAGGACAATTATGAGGCTGAACATAGCTATTTTCTTTTTTGTTTTCTTTCTTTTGGGTTATGGAAATGGATTTTCTGAAATAACTGTAAAAGGTCGTACACCAATAAAAGAATATCTTTCTCCTTGTGAATTTGAAGTGCCAATAAATCTACGCAATAATGATATATGGTCAACTACAGAATTATCAGAGCATATTTGTGATAAGGTTACTATTGAGAAAATTGAGATTAAAAAGAAATACGACCAGATAAATGTAATAATATCTATATTAATAAAAGTGTATACACGGCCGCCAAAAGATAGGTTGGCAATCCTTCAAGTATCATTGAAAAATGATGTCTATTAAAGCATTAATGAACCTGCTCCCGAAATTCACCACCATAGTGGGCGAAAAATGGCTAAGAAGCAATAGTCACGCTATGGAAAAATACATTTCGGAGAGATTGTTGTGGTTTAAACAATTGGAAAATGACTTGAGCCTACTTGGCAAGCAAGTATCGGAGAGAGACTTAATTTTATGCTATCGTAGTGCCCTCTGCGACTGTTCACAGGTCCAAAAGGCAATTTATGAAGTTCACGGAGTTGCGATCTTGTCCTCTATCGCAACGAAAACAGAACTCCATGTGCCAAGAGATAACAGTAGCAATAGGAATTTTGATGTTCGCGTGAATATACAAGGGTTTGTTATAAATGCTGAATCAAAAACTCGTAAGGATGAATTTCCATTTAACCTTCCCAGTTCAGGAAATTTTTATGCAGGATCACGTCCAACATTGGACCCGCATGATTCCAGTGATTTGGGCATTGAATCCACCAAGCATGCTTCAGATATAAAGGAAATCAGGAATCCTGAAAGTACCGTTATCAGGCAGTGCCTGATAGAAGGGCTTGGACAGCTCCCCCGTGATGGTTGTAATATTATAATTTTTGGACACATAGAGGGAGACCGCCTCAACCTCGAGGATGCTCTTCATGGCAGCGTAGTGGTGGAGGTTGTTCGTAATTTAGAGACTAAGGAGTATGCCACAAGATGGGTTCGCACTCCAACAGGTGCCTTTAATGTTGGCAGCGCAGGTGAACCCTTTCTATCTCTCAGTGCAATTCTTTGGACAAGGTTATTACCTTCCTTTAATAACGAACTCATACGAGCCTATAAGTTGTATCTGAACCCAAATGCACTTCACCCACTGCCTAATAAAGTAAAGACAGCTTTAGAACACTTTATTAAAGAGCGATCTTCCCCTGAAATAAGGGTTTGATGATGGCAGATTTTCTAATAAATCTGATAGAGAAAAGCAAGGAGTGAAGTTTGAAGGTTGAATGCTATGGTGCAAGCCGGCCTCAAAGCAATCGGCCAGGCAATGAGGATGCATTCCTCATCATTCGGGAAAATTTCGTCATCGCTGCTGTTTGTGATGGGGCTGGAGATGCTCAGCGGGCAGCCCAAAAGGCGCTGCGGCAGTTTCAGCTTCTTGTTCAAGCTGCCTCGCCTGATCAGATTCTTAACCCTGACATATGGAAGGGATGGTGCAGGATTCTGGATTCAGCTCTCCTCGGACCTTCTGAGAGTACTTTTCTTGCAGCGGCTGTTTTTGGGAGTCAGGCTCTCGTAACCTGTGTGGGTGATTCACGAGCATACCTGATTGGCGCTGAGAGCGGTCTTAAGATTCTGACCAATTCCAGTGCTAAGTTCCGTCTGGGCAGTGGCAAGGCAAAACCCTTCTTCATTAACCTCTCACTTAATCTCAGGGATATCCTTCTGCTCATGACTGATGGAGCATGGACTCCACTTTCTCCGTCTCTTCTTGAGCGGATTGTTCGCGGCGCTTTCTCCAGACACTTTTCCGATCTTCCAGGAGTCATCCTTGATGCAGCAGGAAAAACTGGACGCTGGGATGATATGACTGTAGTGGCTCTGCGGGTCATTAGCCGCTGATCATTGCCTTCACCCCCCTCTCTTTCAATCTCTGATTTATTATCCCCTGAAGCCTTACGACGCTGGAAACAGAAATTCAAGAAAGTCTTTTGTAACAGATAATACCTCAGAGGACTTTTCCTGAGCCTTTTCAGCATCAGGCTTTTCATATTCTTCAAAAGGGAGCCATAATTTGTCATTTATAATCCCAGGGTATCTGCTTAAACTGACATCAGGCTCAATAGCCTCTGAAGTCTCTGCTATCTTCAAAAGCTTTTCCTTCCATGGTTCTTGCAGATCAATATTTTTTAAATTTTCAATCAGCACCTCGCCAATGAAATGCGTCTTTTGAAAAATTCCATAGGCAATAAGGATAGATTTTATACACTTCTCTACTGATTGCTGAAAATGATAAACCGCTTTATCATAAAAGCCTTCATCAATTAGCTTACTCCCTATTAAATAATCCCTTTCTCCGTCTTTAAGCATTGCCATAGAAAAGTCTTTGTTGCTTACATTTGAAAGGTAGGTTACTGCCCCGTGTCTGACAGGAAATCTCCATCCATCTTTAATTTTCTTTATACCTTTATCAATTATATATCTTTTTGTTTCATCAATTAATTTCTTTAAAAAATCATCTCTGTCTATCAATATTATTCCATCTTCTGCTATATCAAGAAAAAGCGGATTGTGGTTTTTAAAGTTACAAACAATCTCCGCAGATGAAAATAAAAGAATATCAAAGGGAAGCACAGGAAGATTTTTTTTAATAAGAAGTATCTCTTCCCCCCTTCTATGCCGTTTTAGAGCAATTCCGTCTGCAATTATAAGAAGGTCAATATCTGAATGGGCAGCAGCCATCCCTTTTGCCCTTGAACCAAAGACAATTGCACCGAGGATTTGAAAAGGGAATTTAGCTGCCTCTAAAGCAGTCTTAATCTTTTTTAAAATATCTTCAGCCAACTTTTTAACCTCTTTTATTATTATAGCATAAAAGCTAATTTCTGGTCTGGCTGTGCTCCATTTTCATCTTTCAGAGGCGTTTTGATCAATCCTTGCTTTTTTCTACCATAAAATAAATTTCGGAAATCTCTTTGCAAGGAAGTAATCTATGCCAAATGCCCTGCCTGCCCTTGTGAGCATAACAACCAACTGGCTGACTGCGATTATCCAGAATGTCCAGTACCACTGGCTTTCAGCATAGCTTGAGGCAAAATAGAAGTTCATTATCATTAAGAATCCAAAGAAACTGCTTAACACTGTCAGGATTCCAAAGATTAATGACAGGCCGACAAGTATCTCTCCGATCATAACCTGATAGCCGAATATCTGCCAATGCGGAATTGCAAAATCTTCAAGAAAATATTTGTACCATGGGTAAGGATTCTCTTCTGCCCAGAATTTGAGTTTAGATTCAAGCCCCTTCATAAAATTCGGGTGGAGCTTTTGTATGCCCATCTCAAGCCACAGTATGCCGAGTGTAATCCGCAAAAGCACAGGGCCAATGGCAGAGGATTTCTGATTCCAGCTTTCTTTAAGGAAGTTTCTCACACTTTTCATGTAACGCCATTTAAAAGTTTAAGCACACGGCAAAATAAAAAGCTCCAGATGCAAGGCGGAGCGAGGCTGAAGCGACAACGCAGCAGTTGGACTTTTTAGGAAGCCGTTTATAGTTTATCCTCGTAGACCTTTATCTTTGCCTTCTTCTTCAACCCCTCCACATAAGCCATATATGCCCTTTCCTGTTTCTGAAGCAAAAGCACATCTACATTTCCCTGTGCAGGGATATTTTGAGCCTCTCCTTCAGAGTAGCCGACAGATTCCTTTATCAGCCTCCGCATCTTCTCCTTTATAATGTCTTCCTTTAAGTTTCTTTCAAATGCAGCAGGGGAATATTTATTTGCAGACAGCACCCTTTTATACATTTCAGGGTTAAACTTTCCATCCTTTTGAAATGCGGGCATTGAGCTTATAATATCAAAGACCTCTTCATCGCTTACCATCAATCCTGTCTCAGACGCAGCGCTTAATATTATCCTCTCTTCAATAAGGGAATTTAGCACGGTTTTTTTAAGATTCATCTTTTCAATCATTTCATCTGTATATTTATCTTTTAGTATCTTCTTGTATGTATCCACTGTCCTGAAATATGCCTTTTTGTATTCATCAAATGGAATGGCCTCGCCATCAACGATTGCTATGACATTGGAGCCAGTTGGATTGACAGCCCCCCTTCCCCATACAAGAAATATTGTGCCTACAAAGGCAATGATTACCACCCATAAGGTAATTACAAGCAAAAACTGCATCCTCTCACGTAAAATCTTTATCATAAAACCTCCCTCTAATTGATGTAATCTGTTCTTTAATCTGTGTAATCATTAATTATACTTTTCTGCATCATAAAGTGCAATATTTTTTTGCTTTCTTGACATTGATAGCCAATATGGTATTATTTATAAATAGTTAGGTTATTAAAAAGGCGGCTGCAGATTACGCAGGGTAAAGAGCTTGTTGACAAAGCATTTATTCATGCTTAGTTTGTCATTCCTGCGAAAGCAGGGAACTATACAAATAAACTGGATTCCCGCTAAAAACATGCGGGAATGACGTTTATGGGCGCTTTGGAGGTTTGTCAATAATCTTTAAAGTCTGCACTAATCTTATATAGTTGTGTAACAGGGATATTATTTTAATAATGAAGATAGAAGGTTTTGGGCTTACAGATTTAGGAAAAAAAAGAAAATTAAATGAAGACAGCCTCGGATTATTTCCTGAAAACGGCCTCTATGTAGTTGCAGACGGCATGGGCGGCCATGCAGGCGGCGAGATTGCAAGCAGATTGGCAGTAGACAGCGTTGAAGAGTTCATTAAACTCTCTGCTAACAGGGATGATATCACATGGCCGTTTGAAATAGACGAGGCAAAATCCAAAGACGAAAACAGATTGAATGTTGCCATACGGCTTGCAAACAGCCGAATCTTTCAGGAGGCATTAATAAATAAAAATCTGAACGGTATGGGAACAACCATTGTTACTGCGCTCTTTGCTGAATCGCATCTCTATATAGGCCATGTTGGCGACAGCCGCGCATATCTAATAAAAAATGATGAAATAAGGCAGCTGACTGATGACCATTCTGTAGTCTATGAGCAGATGAGGCTGGGCGTTCTTTCGAAGGAAGACGCAAAGACCCATTCATTAAGGAATGTCCTTACAAAGGCATTAGGCACAGAGCCTGATATAAGGGTGGATATGAGGGCAGAGAAGGCTGAGGCAGGCAATATATATCTTTTTTGTACAGATGGGCTTACCAATATGCTGACTGATGAGGAGATGCATAATATAGTAAAGAATGAAGGCAATAATATAGAGAATGCCTGCAGGGAATTAATAGCTGCTGCCAATAGAAACGGCGGCATTGATAATATTACAGTCATAATTCTAAAGATTGTATGATATTAGTAGGTCTTACAGGCGGTATTGCAAGCGGCAAAAGCGCTGCATCAAAGATATTCAAGAAACTTGGCGCTTATATAATAGATGCGGATGTCTTGGCAAGGGAGGTAGTTGAGCCTTTAAAGCCTGCATGGAAGGAGATTGTCAGGAGCTTTGGCAAGGGGGTCCTTAATAAAGACAATTCAATAAACCGCAAAAAACTCGCAGAGATTGTTTTTAATAATAAAAAAAAGAGGGAGCTGTTAAATTCAATAGTTCATCCGAGGGTTTTAAAAAGGGCAAAAGAGATAGAAAAGGAGATAGCAAAAAAAGACCCTGAAGCTGTTATTATCTTTGATGCAGCGCTATTGATTGAATCAGTCGCCTATAAAAAGATGGACAAAAATATTGTTGTTTATGCTGATGAGGATGTTCAGGTTAATAGGCTTATAAAAAGGGATGGGTTGACAAAGGATGAGGCAAAAAAGAGGATAAAGGCTCAGATGCCATTAAGACAAAAGGTGAGATTCGCTGATTATATAATAGACGGAAATAAAGCGCTTAATATGGTCAAAAAACAGGCAAAGGCAGCCTTAGGGAAGCTAAGGGAGAAAGGTAATTAAAGTGATAAAATAGGAAATTATTTACCTATTTTTGGCAGAAAGATGGAAAATCTTTTCTCTTTTTGTGTTTTGTTAACACATTAAGTCTATAGATTATGCATTTTAAAAAGATTTATTCCTGCTATGATATGCTTAAATTTTATCAATCTTTTCAAGCCATTAGAAAAGATTTCATACAGCAATTGTTAATTTGATGCCCTCTTCTATAGGTTATTTGCCTTCTTATCTCATAACTGGCACATAGTTTGCTTTAATAAATAGGTTATTGGGTAAACAAATTGTCTGGAGAGACTTGTTTGGACGTCAGTTTTTTTTCAAGGAGACATATAAAATGAACAGTTATAACTGGTATGTTGTTAACACAAAGCCGAGGCAGGAAGACCTTGCAGAAAGGATGATAACCCAGATAGGGGTTGATGTCTTTTACCCGAAGATAAATGAAAAGAAGGGGCTCTTTCCCGGCTATCTCTTTGCCCGATACAATCCAATGGAGCATTTCAAAAAGATCAGATATTCAAGAGGCGTAAGGGATATTGTCAGTTATGGATACAATCCCGTATCTGTTGAAGACGATATTGTAGAGACAATAAAGGCAAGAATCAGGAATGGCTTTGTCCAGATTTCCAATGACCTCTTTAAAAAGGGGGAGAGGGTAATAATAAGAGAGGGTCTTTTTAAGGATTTTGAAGGCATATTTGAGGATGTAAAGGATTCAGAGAGGATCATAATACTCCTAAATCTTATCTCCTATCAGGCAAGGATTGTGGTTGAAGCGGCAAAGGTAGGAAGGGCAGCATAGATTAAGGCAAAAGGCTAAAGGCAAAGGGCTAAGGGCTAAAGGTAATAAAATGCAAAGGGCAAATGGCTAAAAGTTTCTACCTTTTGCCTTATGCCCACAGCCTTTTGCCTATTATGTAGACATAGCCAATAAGGTATGAACCAGTATCGGTTCATACTAAAGCTTCAATTTTTTTAAACCAGTGATGAGTTGGCGAATAATACTTTTCTTTTTGAAGGCAGAGACTGCCTTAATGGCGGAAGCACATCCAAAGAAGGCTATAGGCTAAAGGCAAAGGGCAAAAGGTAATAAAAAAAACTGGCAAAAGGCAAAGAACAAAGGGCAAAGGGTTGAAACCTTTCGCCTTACGCCCTTAGCCTTTCGCCAATATGTATTTATTTATGAGTAAAGATGGTTTTAAAGGACTTAAAGTCTGGCAGAAGAGTAAAGACCTCGCAGTCTATGTTTATAAAATGACAAGCACAGGAAAATTTAGACATGATTACAGTTTAAGAGACCAAATCAGGCGAGCAGTAATATCTATCCCAAGCAACATTGCTGAAGGTGATGAGAGAGAAACTGATAAAGAGGCGGTAAGGTATTTTTATATTGCAAAAGGCTCATCAGCAGAGGCATTAACTCAAGCTATAATAGCTTATGAAATAGGTTATATACAAGAAGATGTATTTAAAGAAATAGAAAATGAATGTATAGAAATATCTAAAATGCTATCAAAGTTAATAACAGCTCGTTCAAAAACCTTTAACCCTTAGTTTTTTAGTGTTTTTGCCCTTTAGCCCTTAGCCTTTTGCCTATTGCCCTATTGCCTTTAGCCTATAATTTTTAGTCTTTAAGTATTTTAGCCCTTAGCCTATTGCCTTTAGCCCTTAGCCTTTTACATATGTGCGGAATCTGCGGAAAATTAAATTTTAAAAAGACCGAGCCAATAGATGCGGAGCTGATCAGGGATATGGCGTCTGCCCTTCACCACCGCGGGCCTGATGAATACGGTTTCTATAATGACAAAAAGATCGGACTTGGCCACAGCAGGCTTAGCATTATTGACCTTTCAGGCGGCAAGCAGCCTATGCACAATGAGGATAAGAGCATCTATATTGTATTCAACGGCGAAATCTTCAACTATATAGAACTCCGTGAGGAGCTTATAAAAAAAGGGCACACCTTCTATACAAAATCAGATACAGAGGTAATAATCCATGCATACGAAGAGTATGGTTACAGGTGTGTAGATTATTTGAACGGCCAGTTTGCCTTTGCTATCTGGAATAAAAGACGAAACGAATTGATGCTTGCAAGGGACAGGATGGGGATAAGGCCGTTATTTTATACAGTATTAAAAAATTCCCTAATATTCAGCTCAGAGATAAAATCCATCCTTCTTGATAAAGAGGCTGCAAGGGAGATAGACCTCTTTGCGCTTGATCAGATATTCACCTTCTGGGGGGCCATTCCGCCGAGGACGATTTTCAAGAATATAATGGAGCTGCCGCCTGCCCACTATTTAATAGTAAAAGATGGCAGGATAGATATAAAAAGATATTGGGATATGAAATTCCCGGAAGAGGGAGAATATGCTGATCTGCCAGAAGAATATTATGCTGAAAAGCTTGAAGAGCTTCTGATAGATTCCACAAGACTGCAATTAAGGTCAGATGTTCCTGTCGGCGCATATCTGAGCGGCGGCTTGGATTCATCCATTACAACTGCATTGATTAAAAAATATACAAATTCACCGCTGAAGACCTTTTCAGTTGCCTTTGAAGACAAGGCTTATGATGAAAGCGGATTTCAAAGGAGCCTTGTCAATCACTTAAATACTGACCATAAAGAAGTGATATGCAGCTACACTGATATTGCAAAAGCATTTCCAGATGTTATATGGCATACAGAAAAGCCGATACTACGCACAGCGCCAGCGCCGTTATATCTCCTTTCCAAACTCGTCAGGGATAGCGGTATAAAGGTTGTTTTAACAGGCGAGGGCGCAGATGAGGTTCTTGCAGGATATGATATATTCAAGGAGGCAAAGATAAGAAGGTTCTGGGCAAAGATGCCTGATTCAAAATTCAGGTCGTCGCTTTTAAGAAGGCTCTACCCATACCTGCCTGCAATGCAGACCCAGTCAAAGTTCTATCTTGAGGCATTCTTCCAGACAGGGCTCTCAGAGCTTTCAGATGAATTCTTCTCACATCTCCCGCGCTGGAACACAACAGCCAAGATTAAGGAATTCTTCTCAAGTGATGTTAAGGGTGTCCTTAACGCATACAATTCAGTAGAGGAGATGAGAACAACGTTAGGTGTTGATTTCAGCAAATGGGACTGGCTTTCAAAGGCTCAGTATATTGAGGCAACAAAGCTCCTTCCGGGCTACATACTTTCTTCACAGGGAGACAGGATGGCTATGGCAAACTCAGTGGAAGGAAGATTTCCATTTCTTGACCACAGGGTTGTTGAATTTTGCTGCGCCATTCCGCCTAATCTAAAGATGAAGGTATTAAAGGAAAAATATATATTAAAAAAGGCGCTCGGCAAACACTTGCCGCAGGATATTGTTAAAAGGACAAAACAGCCTTATATGGCGCCAGATTCCAAGAGTTTCTTTGGCAATGGGGAAATTCCAGAATATGTAGAGGATATGCTATCTTCAAAGAGCATTAAAGAGAACGGATATTTTAATCCTCAATCAGTAGACAGGCTTGTTGCTAAATGCAGGAAAAACCTTGCAATGGGATTTAAGGACAATATGGCGCTCGTAGGGATACTGTCCATGCAGATTGTAGACAGGCTGTTTATAAAAGGGAAAGATGAACGGTTAAATGAGTTGAGTAAGTTGAATAGGTTGAATAAGGCAAGTTACGGGCTGCGGGCTGCGGTTTAAAGGCTTGGAAATTTGCCAAGAAAAAACGCCTATTTTGCCAAAAATATGATATAATTTCTTTGAAGGAGAAAGATGATGTCCTTAACAATAACAATACAAGATGATTTAGTAGAAAAAATTAGAAAAATCGCAGAAGAAGGCGGATTTGAAAATGCAGAAGAGTTTATTTCTGCTGCTATTGAGCAAAAACTATTAGAAATAAAAAAAGAGAAATTCTATCGTATTACTGATGACATAAGGGCAGGCATAGAAAAACAGGGCTATGCAGTAACACAAATTATAGACGAGATAGAAAGACTCAGGCATGAAGATCACCATAGCGGTTGATGCTCAACCCTTTTTCTCTGCCCTTTGAACTGGGGAGGAAATAAAAATGGAAAAAGAAAAATTTAAAAAATACACAGATGAAATTTTTAATGCCCTCAATTACCATGATGAAAGCGAGGCTATTGTAGATTTTGCCATTCTTTCCGCTTCCTCAAAGTATGCAGAGTTTTATGATGAATGTCAAAAATTTGAAAAAAAGTACGGAAAATCCTTTGATGATTTTGCAGGGAAGATAAGAAGAAAGATTGGGACAGAGAAATTTGAGGAAGAAGACGACCTCATGGCTTGGCAGTTTGCCAAGGAGAATATGGATTATTGGGAAAATAGATTAGAGGAACTGAAGAGTGCTTTACAATCTGCATCGTGAATACAAGCACATTATTAAAGATATACAAATTTTAAAGTTCAGGACCCTTTTAAATTCTTATGAACTGCTTGCAGAAATAATTTTTATAGACGACTCAATTCTTTATATAAAAGAATATCTCTTTTTAAATGGTAAAAGAAAATATTCGTATCATTGGCAATCTAAGGATGGCAACTTAATAACCCGATGGGACAATGCTCCTCACTGGCCTGATATTCTAACCTTTCCGCATCATAAACACATTAAGGATGTTTCACAAATTGAGGCTTCAAAAGAAAAAAACCTAAAAGATGTTTTAAAGTATATAGATGAATTTATTGGATCATCAACCAATGACTAATGCCCTAACCATAGATGTAGAAGACTACTATCATGTATCTGCCTTTGAGTCTATAATTAAGTATAAGGACTGGGGAAGGTTTGAAAGCAGGGTAGAAAAGAATACAATGAAGATATTAGAGCTATTAAATACCTTCAAGATAAAGGCTACCTTTTTTATATTAGGCTGGATTGCAGAGAGGTCGCCTCAGATGGTAAAAGAGATACAAAAAGAAGGGCATGAGATTGCCTGCCATGGCTATAGACACCAGCTTGTGTATGAAATAGGCCCGGAAAAATTCCGTGAGGATATTACAAGGTCAAAAAGGATATTGGAGGATATTATAGGTAAAGAGGTTATAGGCTACAGGGCGCCAAGTTATTCCATTACAAAAAAGTCACTCTGGGCTCTGGATATTCTTATAGAAGAGGGTTTTAAATACGATTCAAGCATATTTCCTATCAGACATGACAGATACGGCATCCCTGATTTCAGCCGTTTTTCAAAGAAGATAAGCCTGAATGAAAAGGGTGAAATCTTAGAAATTCCGTTATCAACAATACAGCTCTTTGGGAAGAATATCCCAATTGCCGGCGGCGGGTATTTAAGGCTCTTGCCCGTCAGGTTTATTGAATGGGGCATCCGCTCTCTTAATAAAAAAGAGGCGCAACCAGCAATTATCTACTTTCATCCATGGGAGATAGACCCGAAACAGCCAAAGTTGAATGGAAGCAGGGTTTCAGTATTTCGTCATTATGTTAACATAGGCAAGACCTTTTCTAAGCTCAAAAGGCTGTTAAACAACATCAAATTTGGGCCGATAAGAGAGGTATTTTCTGTCGGATTTACAGCGCCTGTTTCTTCCCAATGACCTACATTAGCCAGGAAAATATCATTAAAAATTCTCAAATTGACAAAAAGTACTGGATGCGAATAGCTCTTTTGCTCAGCGCCTTTGTATTATTTTATGCAAAGGCATTTGTTACCCTATTTACAGTCTGGTGGAACAGCTATACATACTCATTTGGATTCTTAATCCCTATTATCAGCCTGTATATTGTTTGGCTGCAAAAGGATAGA
>ERZ1292623.1749-Hain-H51-01um-R1-1749-length-20392-cov-9_pt2 | contig 17790 bp, 19 predicted proteins | sample MGYA00564398_ERZ1292623 | MGnify/ENA primary metagenome ERZ1292623 (study PRJEB36523, sample SAMEA6512633) | groundwater metagenome | collected 2019-01-07 | study: AquaDiva: Metagenomics assemblies of 32 groundwater samples | reverse complement strand
CTAAACGTCGAGAACGTCGTGTAGCCGCCACACAAGCCCGTGGTGAGGAGCAAGCGCATTTCCGGCGTAATCGCGACACTGTGCACGGAATACCTCATGATGAGGCCGAGCAGAAACGCGCCGGTGACGTTCACAGCCAAGGTGCCAGCGGGGAATCCCGCACCGGTCCGGCTCTGTACTGCGATCGTGAGCAAGTATCGGAGTGCGCTTCCGATTGCCCCTCCCAGGCCGACCATTGCGACGAGTCTGAGCGACGTGAGGTTCACCCGCGTTTCCTGGGAGGATCAAAGGACGGTGCGAGCTCAGCCACGGCGGCGTCCCTGAGGCGGCGGTCGAACGCGACAAAGGCCGTCAGCGGGCGTCCGATCGTCTGTTGCAGCACCAGGGCGGCTGCAAGTTGAAGGGCATCCGCGGACCGCAACGCGTGGCGGGATAACAGGTCGCGCGCTGTTCGCGTGACGTCCCCGCTGATCTCAATCACCGTCCACGCACTGAGGTCGGCGACGAAGGCGGCGGTCGCTCGATCCCGCTGCGCGCCCGTGAGGGCTTCCTCGCGAGCCAGCCGCGCAAATGCGGACACGACCTCGACTTCAGAGAGGCGAGACACAGCGACGTCACCCGCGGCCAGCTGACGCCGCACCCGGCCGCTATCGTGCTCGCGCACGTAGCGCTTGACGATCGCGCTGGCGTCGAAGAACCGCACTTACCAGCGATCGTCGCGGTCGCTCAACACCGCCGAGGAGGCCGTGCGCCCCCGGGACGCGATTGCCGCGAAGCGGGCCACCGCTCGTTGCCGCGGCAACGTGACGAGGCCGGCAGCGGCGGCCTTGCGCAGGGCCGCGAGCGCCGGATCGGCCGAACCGGCAATGGGCCGCAGTTCCGCGATCGGTTCACTTCGATCCGTGACCAGGATGACGTCGCCGTCACGGACGCGCCTCAAGTACGCACCCAACCGCGTCTTCAGTTCGCGCGAACCGACGATAGACTTGGTGGATTTCGCCATGTGGTCATTGTAACCACATCGCCCTTCGGCGGCAAGCACACCACTGGCGCCGACGCCAGCGCTCTACTGCCGCTTGCGGGGCGGGTCGAAGAAGGGCAGGCTACGCACGAGCGCGCGCGGGCGCTGGCGGCGGTGCTCCACGGTCATCTCGATCTCGAGTTCCGTGCCTGGCTCGCCATGCTGCGCGGCCACATGGCCCAGCGCGACGTACTTCTTGAGCAACGGCGACCACGTGCCGCTGGTGGCGTACCCGACCTGCTGGCCATACCGCAGCAGCGGGTGGCTGGACCGCCAAGCGATGTTGGGGACGTGCGGCGCAAGGCCGCGCTCATGGTGCAGTTTCTCGAACGACACCCAGTCGATTTCGACGCCGACGAACTTCCACGCCGAGCCGCGGCGCTTTTCGTCGCGCAGCGCCTGCTGGCCGTTGAACGTGCCCTTGGCGTCGCTCACGGTCCAGCCAAGGCTGAGTTCGTATGGCGACGATTCCTGGTCTTCGATGAGCGCGCGGTGCGAGGAGAAATAGTCCACGTCGAGCATGACGAGCCCGGCCTCGATTCGGGCGATGTCCAACGCCCAGATGCCGGCGGGGCATATACCATATGAAGAGCCGACGTCCATGAGGGCGTCCCACACGGCGACGGCGTTCGCCGCGTCCACCCAGATCTCGTAGCCCAAGTCGCCGGTGTAGCCGGTGCGGGAGATGGTGACCGGCGTCTTGCGGATGGCGGTGTGGACGAGCCGGAAGTACTTGAGCGCGTCGAAGTCGGCCAGCGACAGTTGCTTGAGGATCTCGCGTGCCAGCGGCCCCTGAAGCGCCAGAGCTCCTGTGGAAGCGGAAACGTCCTCGATCTTCGCGTCCATTCCGCGACCGCACATGGTGAGCCAGCGCATGTTCGGCTCGGCGCTCGTCAACCGGAACGTCGAGTCGTCCAGGCGGCTGATGGTGCCGTCGTCGATGACCTTGCCGTGCGCGTCGCACCACGGCGCATAGAGCACCTGGCCAATCGCGCATTTCGCGACATCGCGCGTGACCATGCGGTCCAGCAGGCGCGCGGCGTCGCGGCCAGTGATGCGGTACTTGAAGAGCGGCGAGACATCGAACATCGCGGCCGAGTTGCGGACGGCGGCGTACTCGCGGTCCGGATGCGGGTCGTACGACGACGCGATCTGGTGGCCGGCCCAGCGGCGCCACGTCTGCGCACGGACCAGCGGCGCGGTGCGCGAGTGAAACGGGGTGCCGGCGAGCAAGCTCATGGGCACCAAAGCTGACGGCACACCCTCGTTGGCGCGAGGGCGAGTTGAGTTCAGCGCGCGGGCGCCAGTTGGCCGCGCAAATGCGTCGGCGCCATGACGTGGCTCGGCAGCGGGTGGAGGTCCGGGTGGATGACATGAGCGAGCAGTTCCAGGCTGTCTACCAGCCTGGGGCCCGGCCGGCTGAAGTACGCGGCGCCGTCCGTGACGAACACGCGATTGTCGCGCACGGCGGGCACGTCCGCCCATCCGGGCACGGTGTCGAGCAACGGCACGTCCTGCATGGCGCGCTCGGTGGTGAAGCCGCAGCAGGAGATGAGGACGACCTCGGGTTGCCAGGCGACGACTTCGTCCCAGCGCAGGGTGCGGGACTTGGTGCCCTCGCGACCGAGTCCGTCCACGCCGCCGGCGAGTCGAATGAGCTCGGGATTCCAGTGGCCGGTGGAGAACGGCGGGTCGAGCCATTCGAGCAGCGCCACGCGCGGACGTGCAGCGATCTGCTTGGTGCGCACGACCACCGCGTCAATGCGAGCCTGGAGCGCTGCGATCGCGCGTTCAGCACGCTGCGGTTCTCCGACGGCGTCACCCACCTGACGGATGCACGCGAGGACCTCACCGAGCGTCTCGGGCTCGAGATTCACGACCGGCGGCAGGTTCGGCAGTTTGCACGCCGCGTTGCGCACTTCGTCTTCGGCTACGGCGCACACATCGCAGAGCGCTTGGGTGACGATGATGTCGGGTCGGAGCTGCTCCAGCGCCGCGACGTCTAACGAGTACAGCGCGTTCTGACCGCTCAGGCGTTCGCGCACCAGACGGTCGATCTCGGCAGACGAGGCGTCAGTCGGAATGAGGGTGTTCGTGACCTTCGGCAACATGAGCACCGAGGCGGGGAAGTCGCACTCGTGCGTGACGCCCACGAGCTGATCTTCAAGGCCCAGCTGGGCAATGATCTCGGTCGCCGACGGAAGCAGGGAAACGATGCGCATCGGCGTCACGTGCCCTTGCGGCGCGCCAGCGCGGCGACGTTTGCGTCGTATCGAGCGCGGGCGCTCTCAACCGCGGCGCGATTGCCCTGCGCCCACTTGCCGAGGGCCATGATGGGCCGCAGAAGCGTGCGCCCCAGATTGGTGAGGGCGTAGTCCACGCGTGGCGGGATGCTGGGCGTGACGGTGCGGGTCACGAGGCCATCGCGTTCCAGGCCGCGCAACGTGAGCGTCAGCATCCGCTGAGAGATGCCCTCGATGGAGCGGCGCAGCTCGCTGAACCGGAGCGAGCCGTTGCTGAGCAGGCCCACCACCAGCACGCTCCACTTGTCGCCGATGCGGTCCAGTACGTCGCGAACCCCGCAGGCGTCCGCGCGCGCAGGCGTGGTACCCAGTGACCTCAATGTGCCTGCTTGTCCACGAGCCATTCGCGGTTACGATTGGAGAGCAAGTAACAATAGTATACCGAGACACCCCATGACAACATCGCCCCCGAGTTCCGCGTCGACAACCGGCCGCACCGCCCTGCACGTTACGCTGTGGGTTGTTCAAGTACTGCTGGCCGTCCTGTTTGGAATGGCCGGCTTCATGAAGACGACGCTCGTCATGCCGGAACTCGGCGAGAAGCTCTTTTGGACCAAGGACGTGGCGTTGCCGCTGGTGCGCTTCATCGGCGCGTCGGAGCTGAGCGCATCGCTTGGCTTGCTGCTGCCCGCGCTTGCGCGCGTGAAGCCGATGCTGACCGCCTGGGCCGCGGCGGGGCTCGTCGCGTTCGTGGCGTGGGGGCGCTTCACCGACCGGCCGATCGCGGAGCGCTGACGGTGCGCGTGCGTCCGGCGTAGTATTGCCGGATGCACGAACCGGCGGTCACGCTCACCGACTACGGGCTGACACTCGAGTGCTGGCTGTTCGCGGCACTCATCGCCAAGTCAGCGCCTAAGCAGCCGGTGAAGCGGCTGTGGATCGCGTTCTTCTTCTTTGTCGGCTTGGCGTCGTTGTTGGGTGGAACGGTGCACGGGTTTCTGCCGGACCAGTCGTCGCTCTGGCACGACATCGTCTGGAAATCGAGCCTCACCGCCATCGGTTGCACTGCCGCAGCCTCGTGGATGTTGGGAGCGCACCTGACCGGCTCGGCGAGCCTGACACGATGGATGCCGCGGATCGCTGCCGTGCTGCTCGTCGCCTACGCCGGCATCGTGGCATTCGTCTCGCACCGCTTTTTCGTAGCCATCGCGATGTATCTGCCGGCCACGGTCTTCCTCACGATCGCCATGGTGATGGCGCACCTGCGCGAGCCAAAGCGGGGCTGGGCAGCCGGCATCATCGGACTCGCGCTCACCTACGCCGCGGCTGCAGTGCAACAGGTCAAGGTCGCGGTGCACCCGGTGTACTTCGACCATAACGCGCTGTATCACGCGATTCAGGCAGTGGCGCTGTACCTGCTGTTCCTGGCGCAGTCGCGCGTGAACCGGTCGGCGGCCGCTTAGGGCTTTTTCGCGAGCGCCCGTAACGCGTCCGCGCGCGCTTCGGCCCCGAGTGCTTCGTCGAGCTTTCCCGCGAGGCGCCATCCGTCGGCCTCGACTTGAAGCAGGTCTGCCCAGGCCGGAAGTCGTACCGCGCCAAGCATGCGCGCGGCCGTTGCCGAATCCAGCGCCCGCAACAGCGCCGCGTCCTTGCCGAGCAGTTCGCCCTGCGCCGCGCGCGCGGCTTGAACGATTTCGGCGGGCGCGCTGCCGCCGATGAGCTTCTCCCGCAGGCGCGCGACCGCCGCGGCGGCCGCGGCGATCATGTGCAGGATGTAGTCGCGCTCGTCGCGAAGCATGAGGAATCCTACCGACGAGGTCCGACGAGCCGGCGGGTAGCCGCGAGATACTGGCCGCGGTCGAAGCCGCGCTGGTCAATCATGGACTGGACCGCGCACCCTTTGATGAAGCTCACGGCTACGGCGGCGAGGGCTTCGGGCCGCGTCTTGCCGAAGCGCTCCGGCTCCGATCTCAACACCTCCTCCACCATGGGCCGAAACGCCATCCGATAGCGCGCCAGCTCGCGCCGCATCTTGGTGCGGATGGCCGCGTGCCGGATCCCCCGCGCCCAGAAGTCGAAGAACAAGAGGATGCGGCGAGGCTCGCTGGACAGGCGGTTCATCTCCTGTTGCACCAGTGCCAATAGCCGCTCGAACGGCGAGCGAATGCGCGCGATCTCGTCGCCGACGTGCAGCTCCGTGGTGGTGTCGAGCAGCCAGTCGAGCAGCGCGATGGTGAGTCGCTCCTTGGACTCAAAGTGAAACAGCACGAGCCCCGTGCTCACGCCGGCTGCGTCCGCGACGCGGCGCACGGTGACGCCGTCGAGGCCGCGGCTTCCGGCGACGGCGTATGCCCCCTTGATGATTTGGGCCCGTCGCACCGATTCGGCCGCGTGTCGTCCCGGCATTGGCGCTTAGACTCCTGCCTCTGGCGGACGCCGCTCGCCGTCAGCGATGCGGCCAAGAAGGCGCAGCAATCCGTCGAGAATGGTGAGGGGATGGGGCGGGCACCCCGCAATCCACAGATCCACGGGAATCGACGGCGGCACGCCGCGCCCGGCCACGGCACTGTCGCGGAACGGGCCGCCGCTCGCGGCGCACGCACCCACCGCGATGACGATGCGAGGGTCGGACACCGCGGCGTAGGTGCGCTCCAGCGCGTCGCGCATGTTGTCGTTCACGGAACCGGTGATCACGATGCCATCCGCGTGGCGCGGTGACGCCACGAACTGCACGCCAAAGCGGGCGAGGTCGAACACCACGTTGCCGAGCGCGACCATCTCGCCCTCGCAGCCGTTGCAGCTACCGGCGGACACGGAGCGCAGCCGCAGCGACCGGCCAAGCAGCCGGCGCATCTGATCATCCAGCGCGGTTGCCGGGTTCATCGTGCCGCCACGCATGACCAGTCCCGCGCGAGTCCGGCTGGCGAGCCCGTACTGATGATCGTATGCTGCCTCCTCAGGCGAAAAGAGGCACGCGCCCAAATCCAGCTCGGCGACACCCGCTGCACCGGAGCGAATCACCGGCCGACCGCGAAACCGCTCCGGAAACGCAACGTGATCCGACGGGAAGTCCAGCGTCTGCGAACCCTGCGCAAGGCGCGTGCGAAGAAAGTCGAGCACGACTAGCGACTCCCGCGGTCAGAGATCATGGCCGGCGTACGACAGGTTGAAGCTCTTGTTGCAGAGCGGGAAGTCCGAGATCTGGTTGCCTGGCATTGCCATGGCCAGTGCAGGCCAATTGCGGAACGACGGATCGGTGACCTTGTGGCGACGAACCTTGCCGTGGTCGTCGGTGAGTACGGCATGCACCACCTCGCCCCGCCACCCCTCTTCGATGGCGACGACCAGCTCTCCGGCGGCGAAGGCTCCACAGGGCACGCGCACTTCGCCACGCGGCAGCGTGGCCAGTTGTTCGGCAACGAACTCGAGTGAGCGGCGAATCTCGACCCAGCGAATCAGCGCGCGGGCGTAGACGTCCCCTGCCCACGCCGTCGCGACGGGAATCTGGGCGTAGCGGTAAACGCCATACGGATGGTCGTGGCGCACGTCGCGATGGACCTCGGCGGCGCGGGCGACGGGCCCCACAAACCCGTGCTCGATGCACGCATCATGCTTGACGACCCCCACCCCTTCGAGTCGCGACTGGACGGAGGCCGCGCCAAAGAACAGGTCCGCGACGGGCCGCAGCTCGGCTTCGAGCCGAGTGGTGCGACGGCGCAGTTCGTCCGCCATCTCCGGCGTGATGTCGAACGCGACACCGCCGGGACGGACCAGGCCACGCCCGTAGCGGTTGCCGGAGATCGTCATCAGCATGTTGAGGCACTCGCCACGCAGCCGCCCGAAGTACGCGGCCGCTGGCTGGTACGCTACGTCGCCCGACATTGCGCCCAGGTCCCCGACGTGATTGGCCAGGCGCTCGAGTTCGAGCGCGATCCCGCGGATGTTCTGGGCGCGCGCCGACTTGTGGCACCGCGATAGCGCTTCGAGTGCGCCGCAATACGCATTGGCATGTGCGATCACGGTGTCGCCGACAATGGACTCCGCGACGTATACTGCCCGCGGGCCGTCGAGCGTCTCGAGCAACGACTCAACGCCGCGGTGCTGGTAGCCGAGGCTGATGTCGAGGGACAGCACCTCTTCGCCGTGCGCCTGAAAGCGGAAATGCCCTGGCTCGATGATGCCGGCATGGACGGGCCCGACAGCCACCTCGTGCACTTCGTCCCCGCGGAACGGAGTGCGCGGCAGGGTGTCGTCCAGCGGCGGCGATGTCGGGCTCCAGGCGGCCGGCCGATGATCGGGCGCATGCCTTCGGAGCGACCGTAGCGACGGATGGCCTTCGGGCACGACGCCACACTGCTCCGCCATCTCGCATTCGAAGAGCGCTGCTTGCGGGCACTCGGCCGCGATCGCCGGATAGCGTTCGCCGACCCGGGCGGTGGCGGCGCCGAGCTGGCCGCGTTCGTCATCGGCGACGATGGCCACGATGCGGAGCGCACTATCACTCTCCGGCGTGCCGAACAGCGTAACGATGCGCCAGCCATCATTGACCGCGCCGCGCAAGGCAGCGCGCAGTACGTCAATGCCGTGCTGAGGCAACGCGTCGAGTCGCGCCGTCCGGCGGTTTCCCAGTCGAACGAACGACTTTCCGGGGGACGTTTCCGGCGTGCTCATGGCGCGCGGCCTCCCAGGGCCTCGGCGGCGCTTGCGATCGCGTCGCTGAGGGGAGCGGGCATGTACACTCCGAGGCCCAGCACCAGAATCGCCAGTGCCGCCGGCGCGGCCACGAGCCATGGACGCTCGGTGCCAACGGTGGCGGCCGTCGCACCAGCTTCCGCGCGCTCGCCATAGACCATCTCGAGGATCATCGAGGCGATCCCGACGAAGATGATCGAGAGCAGCACGACGAGCACCACGGCGATCCACGGGTACTGGTCAATGGCTGCCTTGATGATCGTGAACTCACTGAGGAACATCCCGAAGGGCGGCGACCCAGTGATCGCGAACAGGCCGATGACCAGCAGCGTGCCTGATGCGGGCATTGTGCGCATCAGTCCGCGGATGCGGCCGGACGACGAAGTTCCACACGCCAACACCACGTTTCCAACGGCGAGGAACACCATGACCTTCGCGAGTGCGTTGTTGAGCGTGTGAAGCACGGCGCCGTAGGCCCCGACGCCGCCGAGCCCGAGTGCCAGGGACAGCAGTCCCATATGCTCGATGCTGGAGTAGCCCAGCAGCCGCTTGATGTCGCCCTGCCCGATGATGAACGCGGTGGCGATGGCAACCGAGAGCAGGCCGAAACCGATGAGCGGCGGGCGGACGAACGGGCCGGCGCCAGCGGCGAAGCAGATCGCGGTGACGCGGGCGAGTCCGAGGAAGGCGCAGCTGGTGAGCGCGCCGGCCATCAGCCCGCCGACGAGGCTGGGCGCTTCGCCGTACACATCGGGCTTCCACGAGTGCAGCGGCGCCAGTCCCATCTTGGTGCCGAAGCCGATCAGCATGAAGACGAACGCCGCGCGCAGCCACACGGGATCCAGCGCCGTCGCATTGGCGAGCATGTCGCCGAACACCAATGGACGGCCGGCGGAGGCCGGCTGGGCCGTGGCGAGAAGAAAGACGCCGAGCAGGGCGAACGCGATGCCCACCGACGAGAGCACCAGGTACTTCCAGACGGCCTCCAGCGAGCGGCGATCGTGGCGGTGATAGATGAGCGGCGCCACCGCCAGCGTGGTGGTCTCCATGCCGATCCAGAGCAGCGCAAAGTGCTGGCTGAGGCATACGAGGGTCGCCGCGGCAAGAAAGCCGAGCATGCAGCTGACGAACGCCCTGCCACCGCGCGGGTTTTCCTCGCGCAGGTAGCCGATCGCATAGTGCGCCAGCACGAGGAAGAGCAGGCTCACGATTGTCAGGATGACGCGGCCGAGGGCGTCGTCCGCGAGCCAGCCGTCCCACAGGCGATGGCCGGGCGTGGCCCACAGCACGGCAACGAGCAGCAGATGCGCCAGTGCCGCGAACACGAGAAGTCCAGCGCGGAACGCCGCCGGCAGGAAGTACGCGAGCGCCGCCACGACGGCAGGGACGAGCACCAGGGCGAGGAGAATCATGGCGCGGGTCAGTCGCGCAGTTCGCGCAGGTTGGCGGCCGACATCGAGTCGAATTCGCGATTGATATGGAAGATCACGATTCCCATCACGAACACGCCGACGAAGACGTCGAGCAGCACGCCGATTTCCACCAGGAACGGAACGCGCGCCGACTGCGTGAGCCCGAAGAGGTAGATGCCGTTCTCGAGCATCAGGTAGCCGACGACCTGCGTGATGGCCTTGCTGCGCGTGATGAGCACCACGAGCCCGATGATCACCGTCACCAGCGCCACGGGCACCAGGAGCGGCGTCACCGCCAGTGGCAGCGGCAGAGGGAGGACAGCGGCGACGGCGAAGGCCACCGCCAGCGCGGCAGTGCCCAGGAGCATGGACGCCATGTAGCCGATGAGCGGCTCCACTTCGCGACGCACCGAGGCCTCCCGAATGGCCCAGCGAAGAAACCAAGGCAGCAGTCCCGCCTTCACCAGCGCCGTGCCCGCGGCCAGCACCATAGTGTGCGTCGACCACCCGGGGATGAGGAGTAGCGGGAGTGCGCCAAGCAGCAGCCCCTGGAACGCGATCGCCCGTATGCATGCGCTCACGCGGGAGGTGGCCAGGACGGAGAAATTCGCGAGGACCACCAGCAGAAGGAGGAGTTCGGCGAGACGGGTCATTGCAACTCCAGGATCAGGCCGAACAGGGCCAACGCCGACGCGCCCGCGAGATACAGCGCCACGCGCGGCAGCCGCAGTCGCGCGATCATGGATTCCACCACGCCGACCGCGACCCCCATGACGACGAACCCGCTGAGCAGGACGCCCAGCGATAGCCAGGCGCTTCCACGCGCGCCGGGGAAGAGGATCGCGAGGATGATTGCGGCGAAAAGCCCCAGCTTGAGCGCGCTGGAGTACAGGATGAGCGCCAAGTCCGGTCCGCTGTTGTCCAGAACCATCACCTCGTGAACCATGGTGAGTTCGAGGTGTGTGGCGGGATCATCGACGGGAACGCGCGAACACTCGGCGAGTGCGAGGCCAAAGACACTGACGGCGAACAACACAGCCGACGCCGGCACGCGACCGGTAGCTTGTGGCGCGCCGCCGCCGAGCATGAGCGTGAGCGACAGCGAGTGCGAAGCAATCGCGAGCCCTGCGATGGTCACGAAGAGCCCGACCTCCGCGATGCTGGCGAACGCCACCTCGCGACTTGCTCCCATGCCCTCGAAGCTGGACCCCGTGTCGAGCGATGCGAGCACGAGCACGAAGCGTCCCAGCGCCAGCAGGTAGACGAAGGCGACGGCGTCGCCGGCGAACGCGAGTATCGCGGTGCTGCCGTCGAGTGGCAGGAGGGCGGCCGCGACGAGTGTCGTCGCCGCCAAGATGACCGGTGCGAGACGGAACACCCACGTCGTCGTGGTGCTGTACACCAGTCCCCGGCGCCATAGCTTCCAGAGGTCAGCGTACAGCTGCCACACCGGAGCGCCGCGACGGCCGGCGAAGACAGCCTTGGTGCGCGTGGTGATGCCGGGAATGAGCGGTGCGCCCACGCCGAGCAACAGAAGCGCCACCACCGGCGAGAGGGTCACGGCCGGACTCCCAGCGCCAGATACGCCAACATCGCAAGCAGGGCGGCCATCACGTACAGCAGGTAGACGTGCAGGCGGCCATGCTGCGCCGCGTGCAGCCGCACGGCAAAGCGGTGCAGGAAGTGCCACACCGGCAGCGCCGCGCCATCGAGCACGAGGTCCGCGGCACGCGTGTGCAGCGCCGCCGGCGCGCGCTCCGTCCGTACGCCGCTCAAGGCGCCGAACGTGGCGATGAGCGGCGCCGCGAACGAAGACGCCGTGTACTGCATCCTCGGCGAAACGGCCAGGTAGCCGCACGCCCAGGTCACCTCGGGGCGTGCTGCGCGGCGGCGGCTGGCAAGCGCGCGCGCGGCCCACAGGACGCCCACCAGGAGAATCGTCACGCCGCCCACGAGCGAGAGCGTGGTTGCGCCGGCCAACACCGCCGCCGGCATTTCGTCGGTGGGCGTGCCGGCGAGCTGGCCTGCCGCCGTGCGGACGAGCGCCAAACCGGCCGCCGGTGCCAGCCCGAGCGCGACGCAGGCGGCGGCCAGCGACAGGATGGGCACGTACGCGCCCGGACCTTCCCGGGCATCCTCGCCACGAGCACTGCGAGCGGTCCCCAGGAAGATCACACCCGACACCTTGGCAAAACACGCAAGCGCCAGCGCGCCGATCAGCGCCAGCGCCGGCAATCCCACGAGCGCCATGCGCAGCGCGGGCCCCGAGTCCGCGCCGGCGAACATGCCCTGATACACGATCCACTCGCTCACGAATCCATTGAATGGCGGCACGCCGATGATCGCGGCCGCGCCCACCACGAAGCCAAGCCAGGTGAGCGGTATGCGCCGCGCCAACCCGCCGAGCGCCTCCATGTTGCGGGTGCCGGTGGCGCGGTACACGGAACCGGCGCCGAGGAAGAGCAGGCTCTTGAACAGCGCGTGATTCACGGTGTGCAGCAGCCCTCCGGCGAAACCCACGATCGCGACAACGGGTGCGTGGTGCGATACGCCAAGGGAGCCGATGCCGATGCCCATCAGGATGATGCCTATGTTTTCGACGCTGTGATACGCCAGGAGGCGCTTGTAATCGTGTTGCGCCAACGCCCACAACACACCGAGAATGCCCGAGGCGATACCGACAAAGAACACGGTCCAGCCCCACCACGCCGGCGCACCGCCGAGCAGGAGCAGCACGCGCAGTAGGCCATAGATGCCCGTCTTGATCACGATGCCGGACATCAGGGCCGACACGTGGCTTGGCGCCGCGGCATGCGCCGGAGCCAGCCAGAAATGAAAGGGCACGCAGCCTGCCTTGAACCCGAATCCGACGAGCGCCAGCAACAGAATCGCGGTCACGACGCGCGGGTCGAGCCCCGGCGCCGCCGCGGCGAGCGCCGCAAACGACCAATCGGGCGCGTCGCCGGCCCAGGCCGCGAACATCGCGAACAGCGCGAGCGTCGCGGTATGCGTGGCGACGAGGTAGATCAACCCGGCGCGCCGCACATCCGCGGCCTCATGGTGTGTCACGATCAGCACGTACGAGCTGATGGCCATGATCTCCCATGCGCCGAGAAAACCGACGACGCTGCCCGCCGTCACAACGAACGCGATGGAGACGACCAGCGCCGTGAACGCCAACTGCGCAATCGCCGGTGACCGGGACTCGCGGGCCAGGTCGTGCGTGCCGAACACGGCGCACGCGGCGCCGACCCCGAGTATCACGATCAGGAACACGGCCGAGAGTGCGTCCACACCGAAATACCACGCGCCGCCGGGAATGGAGGCAGGAATCGTCATCGCGACGGGAGTGCCCGAGACGAGGACGTTCGCGGCGGCGACAATGCCCAACGCGCACCCCGCAACGACGAAGGCTTGAAACGCGACCATGGCCGCGGCGGCGGAGCGCCTTGCGATCACGGCAGAGAGGCCGCCCGCGAAGATGAGCGCCAGGCCAGCCAGCAGCAGCGTCACGGCTGCTTGGCCGCGAAGGATCCGGTGGTGCGAGAGGCTTCCAACATTTCGATGCGGCCCAACACGTCCTCCGCGGGAGCGCGCTGACGGATCATCTCGCGCAGGGTGGGGTCGCGCAACAGAAAGCCCAGCTGCGCCAGGATCCGCAAGTGCACCGGGACGGTGGGGCTCACGACCATGAACAGTGCATGCACGGGCTTGCCGTCCATCGCGTCGAAGTCAACGGCGTGCTTCAGCAGGCCCAGCGTGACGAAGGGCTGGTCGAGATGCAGGACGATCGGATTGCGGACGTGGGGAATGGCGATGCCGTCGCCGATGCCTGTGGACCCCATGGCCTCGCGCGCCTCGAGCACGCTGAGCAGCGTGGCGCGGTCCTGCTCTGGCGGCAGGGGTAACCGCTCGACGAACTCGCGCAGAACGTCGGCCTTGGCCTTGGCGTCAATGTCGAAGAAGATGCCGCCGGCGCGCAGGAGGGCTGACATCGGCGGCACTTCATCGGGCGCCCGGCGCGCATGATCCAGCAGGCTGCGCGATACGGGCACTCCCTGCTCGACGGCCCACTCCCAGAGCTCGACTGCGTTGAGGTACAACCGTTCGCTGACTTCGTGGACCGGCAGGCCGCGTTCGCTGATCCAGCGGCGCACGGTCGCGTCGCTCACGCCCAGATAGCCCGCGGCTTGGCGAAGCGTCAGTTGCATGAAAGCGTCGGGTTACCCGGGGTCGAAGGCCTGCTCCGATAATATTGAACGCCGGTTCAGCGTCAATCGTCGGCGATACGCTCGCGCTCCACGGTCGGGCGCGCATCTGACGGCGGCGCTTCCTCGGACAGGCCCACCGCCCGGCGGGCGCGGTTGAGCGCATCGTCCAGGTTGCCGAAGACGTTGTCCTCGCCGATCTCGTCCAGCACCGCGGAGCCAGAGAGCGCCACCATCGGCTGCGTGTGCACGTCCGACAGCAGCACGAGCGTGCCCTCCACGCGCGAGCGATGCACGACGTCCTTCAAGGCGTGCATCCCGGTGGAATCGAGTGCCATCACCGACCGCATCCGGATGATGAGGACCTTGGGTCGGCTGCCAATGGACGACAGGGTGTCCTTGAACAGCTCGGCTGCGCCGAAGAAGAACGGCCCGTTGATCTCGTATACCTCGACTCCCGCCGGAACGCGCCTGCTGCTCACCGAGTTCGGATCGTACTCGTCGCCCTCCTCGTCCTCGATCTCGCGCGTGACCGCGGTGATGTTCGTGACCTCGGCCATCCGGCGGATGAACAGGAATGCGGCGAGCACCATGCCGACTTCGATCGCCACCGTGAGGTCCACGACCACGGTGAGCGCGAACGTGGACAGGAGCACGGCGACATCGCTCTTGGGTGAACTGAGTTCGGCCCTGAAGGCGCGCCATTCGCTCATGTGGTACGCGACGACGACCAAGATGGCCGCCAGTGTCGCCATGGGAATGAGCGCCGCCCACTTGCCGGCGGCCAGCGTGATGATGAGGAGAACGACGGCGTGCGTGATTCCAGCCACCGGCGTACGCCCACCGTTCTTGACGTTCGTGGCCGTGCGCGCGATGGCGCCGGTCGCCGGGATGCCGCCCATGATCGGCGATGCGATGTTGGCGATGCCCTGCGCCACGAGCTCCATGTTGGAGCGATGCCGGCTGCCGATCATGCCGTCGGCCACCACGGCGGAGAGGAGCGACTCGATCGCGGCCAGGATCGCGATGGTGAACGCCGGGCCCACCAGGCTGGTCACCTGCTCCAGGGTCGTGTGCGGAAGGCGCGGCATGGGGAAGGCGGCGCCAATCTCGCCAAAGCGCGACCCTACCGTCTCCACGGGAATGTGGAACACCTGGACGATGGCGGTCGTGACGATCAGTGCCACGAACGGCGCGGGAATGCGCCTGCTGACCCGCGGCCAGGTCACAACTATCGCGAGCGCGAGGGCCGCGACGCCGGCCGCCGCTGGCGTGACTGATCCGATGTTCGCCGTGTACGCGCCCAGCTTCTCGACGAAGTCCGCCGGAATGGTGCCCATCTTCAAGCCAAGGAAGTCCTTGATCTGGCCGGCGAAGATGATGACCGCGATTCCGCTCGTGAACCCGGTCGTCACCGGATGCGGAATGAACTTGATCATTCCGCCGAACTTGAAGACGCCCATCACGATCAGGAGCGCGCCGGCCATCAGGGTCGCAACGGCCAGACCGTCAACACCGTGCTTTTGCACGATGCCGTAGACGATGACGACAAACGCTCCGGTGGGTCCGCCGATCTGCACCTTGGATCCGCCCAGCGCCGAGATGAGGAATCCGGCAATGATGGCGGTCCAGAGGCCGGCGCCGGGCGCGACGCCGCTCGCGATGGCGAACGCGATGGCCAGGGGGAGCGCCACCACGCCGACCACGATGCCGGCCAGCACGTCGCGGGTGAACTGTTGCCGGTCGTAATTGGGGATTTCCGAAACCAGCTTCGGAATCAGGACCGAGCGCCGCGTGAGTCGGTGGTTCAAGTGAGGGACGAGGGAGGAGGGAGGAGGGAGGAGGGAGGAAAGAGGAGGGAGGAGTGGCAAAAGGACAAATCTATTTCGAGAACCCCACGACCTTCGCATCTGCATCGGCCTCTACGAACTCGAGCAGGCGCTCGCCTTCGGCGACCAACTCGGCCGCGGCCGACCTGGCGAGTTTCGCGAATGGCGAGAGCCTCAGCGCCGCCACCTTCTTCTTGACGCCCACCCGCCAAGTGCCGGCGATGAAGCCGTCCACGGTGAACCCGCCGACGACGATCAGGTTCTTCGTCACCAGCCTGCCGCGGTGTTCGTCCGCGATGATGCGCGTCCGATCGTCGTGCGAGAGCGCGACATTGTCGTACTCCGGCAGGAACCGCACCGGGGCGGGGGTGTCGGCGTCCGGGCGCGGCGCCTTGGGAAGGTCGAACAGTTCGCGTTTCCGCTCGTCGCGGAACGTCACGAGCTTTTTCCGAAGTCTCTCGAATACCGGGCGCAGGTCGCGCAGGCCGGACCATGTCTGCGCATCGCCCGGTGTCGCGGGCCCGAACGCGGCCAGATACCGCATCACCAGCAAGTCGAGATCATCCGAGGACGCGGGCACCGCCTTCCTGAGCCACGCATCGGCGAAGGTGAAATCGGCGTTGGAGGAGAAACCCCAACGTTCGCCGGTGGGCACCATGACGAGCGGAACGCCCAGGCGCACCGTGTACGCGATGGCGCGGACGTCGAGTTTGGGCCACTTGGACTTGGCCGCCGCGCGAAATGCCTCGAACGGGGCGGAGTTCCGCGTGAAGAACTCGCGGCCCGCCTTGTAGAACGGCTCGATGTCGGCGCCACCGAGCCGCTTGCCGACGATCGAGTTGGCACCGCGCACGAGCATGTCGGCGAGGCGAGGGCGAAAGAGGAGGAAGTCTTTCGTGGTGAGCAGGTGGATCGTGCCGCGCATCGCCGTGGCGCGCACGACCTTCCTGGCGCGGTAAAGCGCGAGGAGGTCTTCGCGCTGGAATTTCTGCATGCGCGTCCACAGGCCGACGAACGGAGGGCGGGGGACCTGCGCCTGCATGCCGGCCAGCTGTTCGATCACATCGGCCGGCGTTGCTTTCGTGCGTGACAACAGGTGCTGACGGGCGAGGAGGGCGCGATTCAGTTGCCGCCTTGTCAGCACGGTCGCCGCTGTGGACGTTGGCAGCGCCCTCCCCACCCTGAACTACGGGAACTACATCTGAGATGACGGCGGCGTGATGCCCTTGAGGCGCAGGTATGTCACCATATTGCCGTAGTGCTCGTAGTCGTGCGCGCCGTTCATGCCGAGCAGGAACATGCGGTTGGACTGTTGACCCATGAACGAGGCCGGCGTCATGGCCTGCGCATCCGTTTGCGCGTACGCCTTGTCGCAGTGCGCGGCAGACTCCTTGAGCGCCTGCATGAACTCGGCCTTGGTCTTTTTGGACTTCTCCACGCCGGCATCCATCATCGGTTCGCCGAGCGCGAGCGAGCAGAAGAGGTGCTCGCCGTCGGCCACGTGAGCGAACAGCTCGCCCAGCGAGCGTACGGCGGGTGTGGGCTTGAAGGACAGCAGCGAGTCCGGCGTCTGCTCGAGCGCGCGCACAACATAGCCATGCGGGATCATCCAGACGGCCTTGGCGGCGGTGACGCCGCCGTTGGACGGCGACGGCATCGCCGGCGTGGCGGCTTGCGCGGTGGGTTGCTGGGCCAGGGCGGGAGTTGCTGCGAGAACGAGAAGGGCAATCACTTTGCGCATTGTATGCTCCAAAAGGGTCTGCTCAATCATAACAGCCGGCCGGGCGTTTCGTTGAGTACGGCCATCGTCCTGAACTCCAGGCCGGGCCAACCCTGTTGGGTATGGCAGGTTGGTGCGGGGCTTGCGACTGCGGACCGGGCACCGGATGATAGGACTCCCCTTGTCGGAGCGTCCAATGCGAGTGATTCGCCTGATTCCCGTTGTTGTTGCGCTAATCAGCGCTCCGGCCCACAGCCAGCGACCGGCCCAGTCGGTCACCCCGACCGACTTCGATTCGCGCCTGTCCTCCGACCTGCGTTTCCGACACATCGGCCCGGTGGGCAATCGTGTCAGCGCGGTGGTCGGGATCCCCGGCGACCCGAACGTCTACTACGCCGGCGCAGCGAGCGGCGGCATCTGGAAGACCACCGACGCCGGTGTCACGTGGCAGTCGATCTTCGACAACTTCGGCGTGTCATCCATTGGGTCGCTGGCCGTGGCGCCGTCGAATCCGAACATCGTCTGGGCGGGGACCGGCGAGCCGCACATCCGCTCGCACATCTCCATGGGCAACGGCATCTACAGGTCCGCCGACGCCGGGCGGACGTGGCAGCGCATGGGCCTCGAGGAGAGCGGCCGCATCAGCCGCATCCTGATCCACCCGG
>ERZ1292623.2198-Hain-H51-01um-R1-2198-length-17796-cov-18_pt1 | contig 17796 bp, 20 predicted proteins | sample MGYA00564398_ERZ1292623 | MGnify/ENA primary metagenome ERZ1292623 (study PRJEB36523, sample SAMEA6512633) | groundwater metagenome | collected 2019-01-07 | study: AquaDiva: Metagenomics assemblies of 32 groundwater samples | reverse complement strand
AACTGTGAGCGACAGTATTGTTGCTGAGACTAGCGTGGCACAGCTGTTTTCTATGCCAGGTTATAACGTCGTAGGAGGTATTCACCTCTTCAGCGCTACGCACGATACCATTGTCCAGGATGCTGGTGTGCAGATGCGCGTGGAGACGCTTCTGCAGTAACCGCAGTGCCCCCAATCGCGAAAGTGGTTGGGGGATTTTTCTTTTCGCTTTCTACTTACTACCACTATGGGGTTTACAAAATCACAAAAAAGAGACATATTCGTTTCATATCATGGAGAGCTATAATGCCGAACTTGAAGGGCGGGAGTTAATGGAACGGGCTCGCAATGGTGACAACGCGGCTTTTTCTCTGCTGTATGACCGTCATGCGCAAGATATTTTTCGCTATGCATATTTTCGCGTTCGTAACGTGGAAGAGGCGGAGGATATTATGCAAACGGTGTTTATGAAAGCATTTGAAGCATTGCCTCGGTTCCAAGATCAAGGGAAATCTCCTCTGGCGTTTCTTTTCACCATTGCGCGGAATACTGTCATTAACCAATGGCGTAAGAAAAAGGAAGTGCCAGTTCACGACCTTTTTGAAGTTCAGCCTCAGCTTGCTGGTGTTGTGGATAATGTCGTGAGTGCTGCTATCACTAAGGAGATGATGCAGTCGGCTCTTGCTACAGCGGAGATGCTCACACCCGATCAGCGTGAAGTGATCATGCTTAAATTCATGCACGAGTTGGATAACAAAGAGATCGCTGTGGTGTTAGAAAAGAGCGAAGAGGCGGTCCGGCAATTGCAGTCGCGGGGACTTCGCACCATGCGCGACCATATGAAAAAGGACTATGACATACTATGAATGAACAAGATTTTATAAAAGCGCTCGCGCGCTATGAAGCCCATGAAACGCCAGAAAACATTCTGCGCGATTTTCCCGGTCACGAAGACGAGCTTCGCTCGCTGTTTGGGGTTGCGAAACTTCTTACGTCTTCGCGCGATATGATCTCTCTTAGAGAGGGGTCCTTTGATCGGATTAAGCGGAATGTCACACAAAAAGCCCAATTAGGTTATACTGGAGAAAGGGACAGATCGGGTCGATTGTTACGTAATCCATTACTTATAATTATGAACAAAACAAAAGTTCTTTTGCCACTCGGTGTGCTTGCAGTGCTCGTTATTGTATTTATCTCCATGAAGGGAACGCCAAATACAACGGAAGATGAATCGTCTAAACTTATGCAGAATAGCGCGATGGTTTCCGATGACGACCTTGCTTTTGACGCAAACCTTCTCGGTGCGGAAGAGTCAAATTTTGACCTTACCGAACTTGAAGCGATTCTCTCTGAAGAGAGCGAAGTGAATGCGTCGCTCACGACGTTATAGATTATAATCCACTAAAAAAATTACTAACGGTATGAAAAAAATTATTTCAACGCTTGTAGTCGCTGCGTTTGGGTTTGCACTTGCCACCTCCGGCGTGTCTGCACAAACTGGAGCGGATACGGCAACTCAAAACCAGACCGTAAAGCAAGCTCGCGTAAAAAGCGTAAAAGCTTTGAACGACTTGCGCCAAACGGCTACGAAGCTTAGGACTGCGCAAGGAGAAAATCGTGCATCTCTTGTTCGCAATAAACTTCAGAATGCAATTGACGTGATGGAGAGCCATCTTGAAAGCTTGGACGAAAATGAAAATCTTTCGGCTGATCAAATTACAAAGCGGAGAGCTACTATTGAAGAAGTTCGTGCGCGACTTACTGATATTCGGGCACGTATTCTTGCCGCTAAAACTGATGCAGAAGTTAATGATATTGCGAAGAGAATTCGCACTGAACATCGCAAAACGACAAAGAGCACGCTTGGAGAATCAGCTTCAAAGTTAGGGCGTGCGATCCAAGTTGCTGAAGAACGCAGTGCAATGATGAAGGCGCGTATTAATGAAATGCAAAACGTAAGCGTCAACAAGGCGGAGTTGAACACTATGCTCGCCGAAGCTGATGTAAAGATTCGGACTGCAAAGACCGATCTTGCCTCAATCGTATCCCGCGTTGGAACTACAGATGCAGATCCTGCAAATGTTACTACGCTCCGAGAATCTCTCAAGGGGGTTCAGAAAAATATAAAGGAGGCGTATCATATATTTCGTGCCGTTATTGCGAAGGTTGGAACAGCTGCAAATTCTGCTGATGTTTCCCAGTAACGATAGTAAACGTTAACGCATAAAACCCGTTCCAGTTGTGGAGCGGGTTTTGCGAATCAGGTACACTTCACGGCATACAAAACTCACCATGACTCGTCTTATAACCGGACTTATCGTTGTAGCTATTATTATCGTGGGGGGCTTCGCGCTCTTAGGCAACGAAGAGGGTAGAGGAGACGTGATGCGTCTTGGCGTTATTGCTTCTGCAAATGAAGGTGCGCCCGTAGGAGCTATGATACGGCATGCGCTTACTATCGCTGCAGAAGAAATTAATGCGACGGGAGGGTTAAACGGAAAGACAATTGAACTTATTATTGAAGACGGTGGATGTAATGCGCAAACTGCCGGCATTGCCGCGCAGAAACTTGCGAATCTTGATGAAGTTACCGCTATCTTTGGAGGATCGTGTGAAATAGAAATTCAGGCGGCAGGGGAGATTGCCCAGGCGGCAGGAATCCTTATGATCACCCCGTATCTCCGGGTTTTTGAACATGAGGACGGAGATGTCTTTAGTATTGCCCCCACCGAATCTGCGATTGCCAATATTTCCGCACGTTATCTTATCCGTGAGCGATCACTTAAAACTTTGGCGCTTGTGCGAGAGTCGTCATATAGCGAATCTTTCGCAGCAGAATTTAAAAAAGCATTTCAACAGAACAGCGGCAAGGTTGTAGAGGACTATATTTATACATTAGAGAACGCAGCGATCTCGGAAGACGATGTCAAAAAAATATTCGCAGGGAAGCCGGATGTCGTCTATGTGCTTGCAGAAAATATTGAACGCGGTGCGGGCATAATCAAACAACTACGCGAGTTTGAAAAGGATGCGGCGTACATAAGTAATTTGAATTTTTTCACGGCTGGCGCAGTCGCGGATCATTCGGAAGCATTGGAGGGCGTTATCGGTATTGGTTTTGCTCCTGATTATGAAAATAATGATCGTGCGAAATCTTTTCTAGAACGATATCGTGAAGAATCCATGGGTGCAGATCCGGGATCATTAGCGGTCGGCGCGTATGACGCTCTCCACCTTTTTGCGGATGGTGTGCGGCGTGTGGGTGCGAGAACGGAAGATATGGAATCATGGCTCGCGCATATAGAGAATTGGCCGGGTGCTTTAGGGCCGTTCTCTATGGAGCCGAATAAGACGATTCGTATCGGATTACGAGTAAAAACTATTACGGACGGTAAAATAGAAAATAGTATTTCGTATTTGCCGTAAACAGGCTACGCTTTTGCGACAACGAGGACGGTAACACTTCCTGATCCCGCCTCGCGGAGCGTGCGGACTGCCTCACGTGCAGTTGATCCTGACGTAAATACATCGTCAATAAGTAAAATATCTTTTTTGAAAATCTGCTCGTTATTCCGTACCGCAAAACTGTTTTGCACGTTACGCAACCGCTCATCGCGGTTTTTTGTTTCTGCTTGTGGTGCCGTGTCCCGGATTTTTACGAGAATGTTTTCATATACAGGAAGTTTGAGTTCTAGCCCCAAATAATGAGCGATTCGCTCCGATTGGTTGAATCCGCGCGTGCGTTCACGTGCTGCGTAGAGAGGGAGTGGTAGGATTGCGTATTCTTTATCTCTTATGGGCAAGGTGCGGAAATATATTGCAACGAAATCAGCAAGCGGACGGGCGGCTACCGTTTTTCTACTGTACTTTAACATCCAAATTAAATGCTTCGTAATTTCATTGCTATAGGTTGTTGCCGCGGCAAGTCGAAACTGAACTGCCTTGTGGCAGATTTTTTTATTTTCAGCGAGGCGTGATCCGCAGATGGGACAGATAAGTGAAGTATGAAATTGCACTTTTGCAAAACAATCGTCACAAAGAAACCGCAGTTTTTCTGATTCTTCAAGCGGTGCTTCACAAACAAGGCAAATCGGAGGGAAAAGGATGTCTAAGAGTATCTCCCATGCCCCACGTATCATATGCTTCATGGTATACTTTTCTAGTGTCCTGTTTACAAGATATCTTATCATGGCAGATAAGATTTTTCATGGGTATTCAAGGCGTGAGGAGCGATGCGTACCTGAAAGGTACGTAAGCGACGAACAACAAAGAATATAATGAAAAAGAACATCTGCCCGAAGGGAAAGAGCGTATTCGGCAAGCTTCTTCGTCGCTCCTCCTTGCAGTGCGTTCCACGCACAGCTTCGTCGTCACTTCTTGAATCTTGTCCAAATACGCTCTTTCCATGGCAAGCTATTTTGTAAACAGGACACAATATACTTTTTTTGAGCAAAATATGGGATTATTCAGAAATTTTCTAAACGAAAAAACATTTTTAGGAGTTGATATCGGTACTACTTCCATAAAAATTGCGGAAGTGGAGCGGAAGGAGCAGGGGTTTGAACTTGTAAATTACGGCGTTTTGGAAACGCACGGTTATCTTGAGCGCTACAATGAAGCGCTCCAATCAAGCACGCTAAAGCTTTCGGAAACTAATACGCCGTTCTACGTAAAGATGCTTTTGAAGCACGCAGGAATTCATGCAAAGTCATCAATTGTTTCTTTACCGGCATTTCTCACGTTCTCCACGCTAATTGAAGTGCCTTCCATGTCGGATAGCGAAATCAAAAAGTTTATGGAATACCAAGGCAGGCAATATATTCCATTGCCGTTGGAAAATATCCAGTACGAATGGGTGAAAGTAGGAGAGCGGAAAGACGAGACCGGATCAATTAAACACCAAGTTTTTTTAGTTTCGGTGCCTAAAGAATACGCCGCGGAATATAAAAAGATTTTTGATCAGGCGAATATCGTGCTGAAGGGGATTGAAATAGAGGGTATGGGGCTTGCCCGTTCGCTTACACTTGGCATGAAAGATCCTACACTCATCGTGGACATCGGCGGGCGATCAACGAGTTTTTCTGTTGCGGTTGACGGCATGCTTAAGTTTAGCGGGCAGACAGATTTTTCCGGCGGATCACTCACACAAACTGTCGCGAAGGGGTTGGGTATCAGCCCATTGCGCGCCGAAGAATTAAAAAAACAACGTGGTCTTATCGGCCTTGGAGGAGAGCACGAGTTATCCACACTAATACAACCAACATTGGATGTTATAATAAGTGAAGCGAAACGCGTCGCAACTGATTTTGAATCCAATTATAAAGAAAAAGTTGCGCGAGTCATTCTATCGGGCGGCGGAGCGAACATGCCGGGATTGGAAGAATATTTCAGTAAGCAGTTCGGTATGGAAGCGAAGCGTGCGAATCCGTTTCAGTACGTAAAACTTCCCGCAGTTCTTACACCGATTGCGCAGGAGTTAGGGCCCGTTCTTTCTGTTGCAATTGGTTTGGGAGCGAAAGGCCTTGAATAATTTTTTCCTTCAGCGCAGCTTCTGTGAGTATAGGCATATATGCCACAACAAGGATTTGGACAATTGAATAGGGCGGCACTGGGACGGGAAAGACTAAACGCACCCCAAGGGGCATGGCGGCTTATGCTTTTTATGAGCTTCGTGTTTGGTGTTTTCGTCGTAAGTTATTTTGGTCTTGCGTTTGGATATAAAGCATTCTTAAGCGCGCAGATTGTAAAAGCCGAAGAGGAGCTTGCTTTGCTCGCGAGCGAAGTGTCACAGACTGAGAGCGAACAATTTTTACAATTTCAATATCAGATTATTAATTTACAAAAACTGCTTCAGAATCACGTATTCGCGTCTCGTATCTCGCCTCTCGTGGAAGCGAGTACAAATCAGCGCGTTTTTTATACCAGCATGAGTTTTGATTCCGGTCAGGGCAAAGTTGCGCTGAAAGGTAGTGCGGATACGTATCAAATACTCGCGGAACAGCTTGAGGCTTACCAACGCATGACCGGGGCATTGGATTATCAGATTACGAATACGCAAATCGGAGAAAAAGGAAGAATCACATTTGAAGCAACGATAACGCTTGATCCGAAAACATTTAAACCTTAACAATGAAAGCATCGCGTACAAGATTCATGAGTTTGCTCGTTAGCCTCGCTCTCCTCATTGGAACGATTGTTGTGTATGCGACACTCTTAAAACCTGCGTACGGAGAAATTAATCAATTACGCGGCGAACTCTCTGCAACGGAGAATACTATAGATGGAGAGAGGGAAAATGTTGAAAAATTGAAATCATTACTTGAACAATACAAGAGTGTGCAAGTTGCTCAACAAAATATCGCTCAAGTGCTTCCGGGAGACGAAGCATATCCTCAGCTTTTCAACCAGTTTGATGCGCTTACGCGATCTAATGGTATTTCTCTTCAATCGGTGAATATCACGCTTGTGCCGTTACAAGGAGTATTGCAATCAAATAGCGCTCCTCGCGTTGGCGTAGTAGAGGCGAGCCTTGCTCTTGTTGGTCCTTACGCGAATTTTAAAAACTTCCTCCAATCTTTAGAGACAAATATTCGTCTTATGGACGTAAAGAGCGTCCAAATAAATCCGGGAATCGGATCTGGTCAGAACTATCTCTACAACATCGTCGTGGATGCATATTATCAAACATTATGATAACTGCTTCACTAATTCACCATCTAACTATTTAACCAATTAACTATTTTATGGCTATTGTATTTGAAGAACAACGGAAACCGGTGAATTGGATGCCAATGCTTTTTATTGTATTTATTATAGCGTTTATCGGTTTTGCGACGTATTATCTTTTCTTTGCACCGACTCCCCGCATTGATACTATCCTTGGAGGAGGAGAGACATCTGTTTCTGAATTACAATTCGTTGACCCTGCTGTGGTGCTAAACAATCAGACCTACCGCGCTCTTCGTCCGTATGCCGGGAGCCCTTCCGTTGGCACACTTGGACGCCAGAATCCATTTCTCCCGCTTTAGTTTTTACTTTGTTTAAGAAGGGAACGACGCGGCTTTCGCGCGCTTGCATATGAAAAACCAAGAATTAATAACCGCTCTTGTTCAAGGTAATTTCATTACCGATCCTGAAGGGGGTCGTATTTTGCGTGAAGCGGAAACAACGCATCGTGAAGTGGAAGAAATTATTTATGCGCGTAATATTGTCCCGGAAGAAGAACTCACAAAATTGAAAAGCAAAATTCTCAATATTCCATTTAAAAGAATAGATCCGGAATCAATTCCTGCGGACGTGTTCAAACTTATGCAGACGGAAACGGCGCGTACCTATAAAATGGTGCCGATTTCTAAAACCAACGATCTGCTTGTTGTAGGGATGGTGCATCCTGATAATCCAAATGCGCAGGAAGCATTGCGTTTTCTTGCCAAGCAAGCACGCGTAAACCTCGGCGTATATCTTATGACCCCGTCCGATATTAATGCCGTACTCAGGAAATTCTCGCCCTTTGCAGATGAAATTCAGGCGGCTATTAAAGCAGTTCAACGGAAGCCGGGCGAGGGAGCGGCATTTCAAAAACTTGTGCGTCTTGAAGAAGGAGCACAATCCGGAACGAATGATGCTCCGGTTATTAAAATCGTCTCATCCATTTTACAGGAAGCGGTAAATCTTGAAGCTTCTGATATTCATATTGAGCCTCAGCGCTCAAAGACGAGAATCCGTTTCCGTCTTGAGGGTAGTTTAGAAGAATACCTTGCTCTGCCGCCCGAGTTAAGCCAGGCGGTTGTCGCGCGCGTGAAGGTGCTTTCTAATATGCGTTTGGATGAAACACGCGTTCCGCAAGACGGCAGATTCCGAACGATTGTTTACGAAAAAGAAATTGACTTCCGTGTTTCTACATTTCCGACGCCGAATGGAGAAAAAGTTGCTCTGCGTGTTTTGGATCCGAAAGTCGGATTAAAAAGTTTGGAAGAAATCGGTGTCGTGGGTAAAAATTATCAGCTTCTTACGGATAGTATTGCAAAACCGTTCGGCATGATTTTAATCACGGGCCCGACCGGATCCGGAAAAACAACAACGCTCTATGCCTTGATGCAGATTTTAAATAAGGAAGAAGTAAATATCATCAGTCTTGAAGATCCGGTGGAGTACACCATAGAAGGAGTAAATCAGTCTCAAGTGCATCCAGAAATCGGATATGACTTTGCTTCAGGGCTTCGCCAGATTCTCCGACAAGATCCTGATTCTCTCATGGTGGGAGAAATTCGGGATGGCGAAACCGCGAGTCTCGCGGTACATGCTGCACTTACCGGACATATCGTACTCTCAACATTGCATACGAATAATGCAATAGGTGTCATCCCGCGTCTCATTGATATGGGTGTTCCGGCTTTTCTTATTTCCGCGTCGCTTACCGCCATGGCGGGTCAGCGTCTTGTCTCTCGAATGTGTGGCCAATGTAAAACTGCTGAAGAAGCGTCTGCGCAAATTCAGGGGATTATCGCGAAAAGTTTATCATCGCTTGATGAGCAAACACGTTCTAAATATAAGGCGCCGTATAAAATCTTTCGGGCAAAAGGATGCAGTGTCTGCAAAGGGAAGGGTATTATCGGACGCATCGCGCTTTTCGAAGTTTTCAAAATGACTCCGGAACTTACGGAGCTTGTCGTTGCTCCGGATTTTAGCGAAGGCAAGCTTGAGGAAGAGTCTCGCAGACAGGGAATGATAACGCTTAGGCAAGATGGAATTATGAAAGCACTAGACGGACTCGTAAGTATTGAAGAAGTTTTAAGAGAAACCGAAGAAGCATAAGAGCTGTGTATAAATAAAAGAAAGCAACAAGGTATACTAATAATACAACTATGGATTATAAGCAAAAACTGCATGAGCTCATGCTTGTCACTGCGAAGCAAAACGCTTCGGATTTGCATATTGGTGTTGGTAAAAAGCCGACGTTGCGTATTGATGGGCATTTAATTGCTCTTGAGCGAGAACCGGTCATGACCCCCGAAGTTGCTGAGGGCTTGGTTTTTGCTCTTCTTAGTGAAGAGCAAAAACAAATGTTTGAAAGAGATAAGCAATTAGACCTCTCATATTCGTTTGAAGACAAAGCGCGTTTTCGCGTGAACGTTTTTATGCAGAGAGGGTATAAGGCTGCTGCACTCCGTTCCATCCCAAGCCAGATTAGAACCATTGAACAATTAAGCCTCCCGCCCATCATGCATGATTTCACTCGCATGTCGCAGGGATTCGTTCTTATTGTGGGTCCCGCAGGGCATGGCAAATCAACATCGCTTGCTGCCCTCTTAGATGAAGTAAATCACACGAGAACGGAACACATTGTTACGGTTGAAGATCCGATAGAGTATCTATTTGTCCAAGACAGATCCATTATTTCTCAGCGTGAAGTACGGAGCGATACGCCGACATTCCACGAAGCACTTCGGTCATTGCTCCGCCAAGATCCGGACGTACTTATGATCGGAGAAATGAGAGATCCGGAATCAATTGCTACCGCAATGACAGCAGCGGAGACGGGCCACCTCGTATTTTCAACTCTGCACACTAATTCTGCGGCACAAACGATTGACCGTATTATTGATTCGTTTCCGGCAGACCAACAGGGACAGATTACGTCTCAACTTGCGGCGACCTTAGTCGCTATTGTTTCCCAGCGCTTGATTCCAAAGATCGGTGGCGGGCGTATTCCTGCGCTTGAAATCATGCTTGCGAATTCCGCGGTTAAGAATCTTATTCGCGAACGCAAAGCATACCAGATTGATTTGGTTATTGAGACGTCGCTTCAGGAGGGGATGACGACGCTTAACCGTTCGCTCGCTATGCTTGCGAAGCAAAAACTAATTTCTCTTGAAAACGCAGAACTTTATTCCTTGAATCCATCCGAGCTTAAAATTCTCTTGGATCGTATTTAATGTCCTATGAAGTTTCGCTATAGCGCACGAACAAAAACAGGAGAACTCCAAGTGGGGTATGTTGATGCAGCAAAAAAAGAGGAGGCTACTTCCGTTCTTGCGAGCCATGAACTCTATATTTTAAGTATTGAGGAGATGCGCCCTCCTCGCTGGTATCACGGATTTCTCCAGTTTTTTAAGCGCGTCAAACGCAAGGATTTGGCTATTTTTACGCGCCAGTTTGCGACCATGTTGGAAGCAAAAATATCCATTCATGACGTATTAAATTCGCTGTATTATCAAACGGAAAATCCAACGCTCAAGGAAGCGTTGTTTCAAATTTCTAACGATATTGATTCAGGCATCTCGCTCTCGCAGGCTTTAGGAAAGCAAGATCATGTCTTTTTTGAATTCTTCGTGAATCTTATTCAAACCGCTGAAGTAACGGGTCAGGTTGAAGAAGCGGTCGGGTTTCTTGCGGATTATCTGGAACGGGAAATGGAGCTTGTCTCGCGTGTTAAAAACGCGCTGATTTATCCGGTATTCGTTGTTGGTCTTTCTATTATCGTCGGTGGCATTTTGATTGGATTAGTATTTCCTCAAATTACTCCACTCTTTGAAGAAGTAGAATTTGATCTCCCGCTTATTACCAGTATATTTTTAGGTCTTGGAACATTTATCAATGAATGGTGGATTGCTATTGTTGTTGTTCTTATTATTCTTACGGTTATGGCAATTGATTATTTCCGCACCGAAGAGGGGAAAGCGGTTTTTGATCAGATTATTCTTCAGCTTCCGCTGGTGGGGTCGCTGTATATCAAAATGTATGTTGCGCGGTTTGCGGAAATTACGAGCGTCTTGATTAAAGGAGGCATTCCGATAGCACAGGCAATAGAAATCGGAGGACACACATTAGGGAGCGCCTTATACCAAGAAATGCTGCATGAAGTCGCGGAGAGTGTGCGAAGAGGGGAGCTTATGAGCCAATCGTTCATTCGGTATCCAAAATTTTTTCCGCCGATTGTAACTCAAATGATCATGGTAGGAGAACAGACGGGAAAAGTTGATCAGATGTTTGCGCGCGTTGCCCGTTTTTATGGTAAAGAAGTTGAGAATATCGTGGCGAATCTTGTGGAGCTCATTCAACCGGCACTTATGGTTGTGGTTGGCGTCTTTGTCGGACTTCTCTTTGCGGCAATTCTTCTCCCGATTTACAACTTAGTTCAAGTTATCAGGTAAAATGCAATTTACAATAAACGATGGACAATATAAAAAATTAAATATCAAAAATCAAAATTAAAAATGACAGTGCAAAATAAAAATATGAAAAAATTTCTCAAGATATTGACTGGAATAGTGGCTAGCGTTTTCATAATTATGATAGCGCGTGCTATGGCATCCACTCCCAATCTGGAAAACTATATTGCCCACTCTTCTTCCGAATACTCCTTCCAATACCCCTCCACATGGTTCGTGAATGATACGCCATCGGGAGTGCGTTCATTCGTTTCAACTACTATCACAAATTACGACGAAGCATTTTACGGCTCAATCAACAACAAGCCGGATTACACTACGTTATCCAAAATCACGATAGTAAAGCTTCCTAAAGACAAAAATCAATCATTTTCAGCATGGCTGGATGCATATATCGCCCTAGGGAAAGCCGATTGGGGAACAACGGTTTTGAGCGCGGAGCCAATTTCCGTAGACGGCTATGATGCCATGCTCCACACCGAACAACTTGGATCACTTCCTTCTCCAGTCGTGTATATTCACAAAGGAAATTTCGTCTATATCGTGATCGGCGGCGCTTTCGATGAAAAACTCAATGCTGTGTTCTATCAACTTGTTGAAACATTCCATTTTAATTCCTAAACACTATGCGTACTTTCTCATATCATAAGACACTCTTCGTTGTTATAGCTTCTTTCCTCTCTCTTTTCGTCTTTCACAACGCCCTTGCATCGCAATATCTCACGCTTCCCCTCAACCCAGCTAGTACGACGATAGTCGTCAATAGTATTTTTGACCATACGGCGCCCGGATCAAGTGCCGATGGAAACGTAACCCGATTTGACGGAGCGGTTGGTTTGCTCGCGAACGGAGATTGTGCTCCTTCAAACTCTTTAGGGGAGTACTATACCCAACCCGGCGGAGGAGAATGTCTGGTATACGACGGTCACAACGGTATCGACTATAGCGCGAGTATCGGCACTGATGTTTTGGCGGCCGCTCCGGGAACCGCTGAAGAATACTTTACCAATTGTGGAGGAAATACTGTTCGTCTTCAGCATACTGGAGAAGGCCACTCTACTCTCTACGCTCACTTGAGCCAGTTTTTATTCTCTATAGGAGCGAGCGTTGATCGATCTGAAGTCTTTGCATTATCGGGAAATACTGCTGGTATGGGATGCAGTACTGGTCCTCATCTGCATTTTGGCGTTATTGATGGATTTTCTACTGTGTCGTCAAATCGTATTGATCCTTATGGATGGTCAGGAACCACAACTGATCCATGGCCATATAATCAGGGCTACCTTTGGACTACAAATCCTCCATCTCTTACTCCACCGGTCATCTATGTTTCTGGAACTATCTCTCAAGACACAACGTGGGAGAGCGGAAATGTATACGTTATTCAAAGTTCAGTGACAGTATCCGCCAGCACCACGCTTACTATCAAACCCGGCGTTGTTGTGAAGTTTAATAGTGGTGCTATGTATGTATTCGGCACCTTAGATGCCCAAGGCGTTGCAACGAATACTATTTATTTCACATCTTTGCAAGATGATTCCGTTGCTGGCGACACAAATGGAGACGGCAGTGTAACTACGCCAGCTCAAAGCGACTACTATGGCATCTTTGTATACGATACCGGCACTGCTACTATCAACCAGGCTCGTCTGCGCTATGGAGGAAAATTCTCAAACGATGCCGGTGGTCTTTTCAACGGTGTTCTCCGTCTTGGCGGCGGAACTGCAACTGTGACTAATAGCGTAATCAACAAAAATAACTATGGAGTATATCAGAAAGGAGGGAGTATCACTATTCTGCGAAGCTCCATATATAATAATAGTAATTATGGAATTTATAACGTTAGTTTATCTATCGCTAATGCTATCAATAACTACTGGGGACATGCATCGGGACCGTATCATCCAACGTTGAATCCAAACGGAACAGGGGATATTGTTTCAAATGATGTGGATTTTATTCCCTGGCTTACAAAAAATCCGACTCCGATAGGTTCAGGCGGGCAGTGTCCGCCTACGGGATGCCCGTAATTAGAATTTAGTATCTAGAAAATAAAAATTTGTAGAAATGGAACTCATTAACTGATCAACTGCGTGTGCATATCCTCCTTTTGAAGGTATTCCATGAAGGGGGTATACTAGTAAACAAGAGCAATACACATCTCGGTCGAAATAAAATACGAAGAATTAAATAATTTATGACTATCACACGAAAAGGTTTTACACTTATTGAACTTTTGATTGTTATCGCGATCATTGGTATTTTAGCGTCTGCACTTTTGGTTTCGTTAGGAGGTGCAAGGGAAAGTGCGCGTGATGCTCGGAGAATTGCAGATTTGAAATCGGTACAAACTGCATTGGAGTTGTATTTTAATCAATGTGGTCGTTATCCGGGTGGTAATGTTGGGGCCGTTGCATGTAGCACTGGTAATCCTGCTGATTGGACAGCATTAGGGGCAGTTTTAGTAACCGCAGGAATCAATCAATTACCGAATGATCCAAGTCCAGGAGCTGCATATCGCTATAGCGTACAAACTAGTCCTTCTTTAGGAGCAAGTTATGTACTAAGCGCGACATTAGAAGGTAACAATACTGTACTTCAGAATGATTTCACTCCACCGGGTGGGGTTACTTATGCTCCAACACCACTCTGTAATGGTACAAATCTACAATACTGTGTAAGTCTTTAATAATTTTTCAAAAAACCGTCCTTCAAACGATTCAGGACGGTTTTTTGTTGTAATGTTATACTTAAAATATGAGAAAAGGATTTTCTTTTATTGAACTTATTGTTGTTATCGGAATCATTGCAATGCTCTCGGGCGTTATTGTAATGAGTTTCGGTCAGGCGCGGGCGAGCGCAAGGGACGGTGCGCGTATTTCTGATTTGAAACAAGTTCAACAGGCACTACAGCTTTTCTACTTAAAATGCGGTATGTATCCTGGAGGATATAATCCTGGGCAACCCACATCTCCCTGTGTGGGTGGTATGAATAGCGCATCTCCTGCTACAAATAATCCTGATACGTGGGAGGAACTTGCTGAAACACTGAAAAACGCCAATGTCGGATCGGGAGACATCCCTAATGATCCTTCTCCGGGGAAAGATTACGCGTATTGGATCCAATTGCAGGGAGGAAATGCAACGCCTCGCGCGCAGTGTTATGTGCTTCGAGCACAATTGGAAACTAATCATCGTGCTCTTACGCAGGACGTTGATGATGCTGATATTGCTGAAAAATTATTACCTTCTTCTGGTTTTGGTTTCCAAACTTTAGCATCAAAACTTTTATATCCTTTTGCGACTGAATATTGCGACGATGACGATAAGAATTATTGCATAGGAAATACTGAATGTTTTTATGACCGATAGTTGGCTCATCGCTATAGCGCTTTTTATTATCGGGACTTCTCTCGGAAGTTTTATTAATGTTCTCGTGCTTCGCTATTCGGGCGAGGGGCGCATATTTTCAAAAAAAATCACCGGTAGGTCTCACTGCATGTCATGCGAAAGAGTGCTTCGGTGGCACGAGCTTATTCCTGTAGCGAGTTTTCTTCTCCAAGCGGGGAAATGCCGAACTTGCAATGCCCAGCTTTCACTCCAGTATCCGATCGTTGAACTCGCTTCTGGCCTTGCTACCTGCGGCATATGGTGGGCGGTCATGCGCCATATTCGGTTTTCTGTACTTTTGGGAGAGATACCTCTTGGGGCTGTAATTGCGCTCGCAATACTATTTGGCCTTGCTGCGCTCACACTTATTTTTCTTTCTGCGGTGGACGCGCGACTCACGATTATTCCGGATGAGAGTAATCTGCTTATAGCATTTTTGGGGTTGTGCATTATTGGAGTCAAATACTATTATGGCCTTTTTGGAGCGTATTCGGGTTCGTTTCTCGGTCACTATGCGAGCATTTTTGGATTTAGGGATTCTCTTTTTTTGAATCATCTCTTAGCGGCGGGGATCGGCGCTTTCTTTTTTGGCGCTATCGTATTACTTAGTCGTGGCCGTGCTATGGGAATGGGGGACGCAAAACTTGCCGCCGCTGGAGGACTTCTCCTCGGATGGCCGGATGTTGCGCTTTCTTTTTTTCTAGCGTTTATTTTAGGGTCTTTTTTCGGTATACTTACGATGGTACTTGGGAAAAATAGGATGAAATCTCTTGTACCGTTCGGCCCTTTTATTGCTCTCGGAATGCTTTTAGTTATCTTTTTCGGCAAGGAGATTATGAGCGTTTACTTTTGGCTCTTTCCCTGATTAGGGAATAGGGTTTAGGGTATAGCCACTAGGGTTGGAGAAAAAATAGTTCTGATGCATAAAACATGAAACACGGTTCAAAAAATTCTATTTTCTACTCTCTATTTTCTAGATTCTTCTCTAGAAAAGGTTTTACGCTCGTTGAAGCTGTGGTTGTAGTTGGTATCACCATCATCCTCACAAGTATTTTGATAACGTATTCACGCGGAAGTGAGCAACAGATTCTCTTTTTTAGAGAACAGGCGCTTATTACCAGCGCTATTTTACAAGCAAAGGGTTTTGCAATTGAAACATTCCAGCCGGATTTCCAGCCGTTATTTTCCGGAACAGAAACTATTACACCGATATGCGGGTGGGGTATTCATGTTGAGGATGAAACGACAAACAGTTATCCCAATACAATCATTATCTTTAAAGATCATGGTAATCCTGGCAATAATCCATGCGCATCCCCCAATCCTCAATACAATGATGCACAGAACGAAAAATTTGAGGTTCTAGAACTTGATCCCGTCATAAAGATAGCGCGCATCTGCTTGAATACAACAATAACGGGGAATTGCTCTTCTCCAGGACCTGCGAGTGCCGATGTTGTTTTCGTTCCTCCTGATCCAGTTGTTAAATTCCAGCCAACCGCTAATGCGAATGAGTTGGTTATTGTGCTTGAAACCATAGACGGATCGCGCACTTCTAATATCTCTATAACCAAAGGTGGGCAAGTTAATATTGAATAGGATGAGAAGGATAATTTTCAATGCACAATGTTATGCAACATATAAATAAAAGTACATCGTGTTTTACTCAACTCCGAAAAGCGAGTATGGTACGTCGCACGTTGCTACGTTGCGACATCTTCGTCGCTCTTCACTCCTCGAGAAAAGGCATATCAATGGTGGAGATGATGGTCGCGATTACAATTATCGCAACCGGGCTTATCGGCATGCTTGGACTTATTAACCGTTCACTCGGTATTCAGCGCGTTACTGCGGAGCAATATACTGCGACGTATCTTGCGGCCGAGGGTATTGAAATCATGAAGAACTTTTTTGATAGGAGTTATATTATTGCACAAACAGATGCTCCAGGGTCAGATAATTTTTATGGTTCAACTCCTCCAACGGGTTTATCAACGGAAGACTTCATAGAGCCAGGTATTTATGAACTTGATTATAACAGTGATATTTTTCCGCAAGGCAATAATGCCCTTTCTTGCGGTCTTGTGGGTGGGGAACCGAATCAAAGCGCGTTGGAATCTCTTTTTGAAAATTGTAGTACGGCACGGTTTTTAAATTTTAATAGTGCAACAGGAATTTTTAGTTACGATGGATCTCCGGAACCCTCAAAATTCCGCCGGCTTATAATTGTGGATGAGCCGCAAGAATACAATAATGTTGGAGCGGGATTAAATTTCAGAATAACTTCTGCGGTTGAATGGTCATCCCGCGGAGGAACTTTTATAGTCAATCTTGAAGATCATTTTCTTCCATACCGCAAACCTTAGGCCGATGCAAAATTTATGATGCGATACAAAAAATTACATAATGTCCGTCGCGTTTTGCTAAACTGCGACATCTTCGTCGCTCTTCGCTCCTCGAGCGGATTCACGGTACTTGAACTTGTCGTCGCTATGGGTATTTTTATTACCCTCATGGGAATTATCTCTGGAATATTCGTGGGTTCTATTCGGTCACAGCGCACGCTTGTTGAGCTCATTGCGGCAAACGATACTGCAAATCTTGCACTGGAACAGATTACAAGAGAAATACGCACAGGAAGAGAATTCTGCATTCCTGCATCATTACCCGCTACTTTACCGGGTTCATGTTCCGGAACTCTTAATCAAAGCAATATTTTAGCATTTCAAAATGCAAACGGTGCAACCGTAGTCTACAGACTTGAAAATAATGTTATTGAACGAAGTGAAAATGGGGGAGCTATAGGTACATTTTTCTCTCTTACAGGGAATCGTGTTTTTGTTGAAAAACTTCAGTTTTATATTGTAAGCGAATCATTTCCAGCACGAGGATATGAGTGGCCGCCGCGTATTACTATTACAACCACTATCGGATCGCCGAGCGTGAATTTGCAAAACATGTTTACAAATATTCAAACAACGGTGAGTGGGAGGAACATTTAAAATAATAAACAATTAACAATAGACAATGACTAATAACTTATAACGGCTTTAATAAAAATCCCCCAACCACTTTCGTGATTGGGGGGAGTTGAGGTCACTGCAGAAGCACCTGCACTAATGCCTGCACGCCAACATCCTGGACAATGGTATCGTGCGTTGCATCAAAGAGATACACACCTCCGATTACATTGTAGCCAGGCATGGAGACGAGCTGTCCCACGCTGGGCACGGAGACGATACTATCATTTGTCGTG